>TBL_comb47_HYPODRAFT_10003393_pt1 | contig 18873 bp, 15 predicted proteins | sample TroBogypolimnion_40_FD_10682 | JGI IMG/M metagenome (IMG submission 10682) | reverse complement strand
CTACCGGAAGGCACGGCAAAGCGGGCCGGTCCCCGGGACTGGCCAGGGGTGACGGCCCGCCGCGGCTGGATGCGAGGTCAGACTCCGACCGTATCGGCGATGGCCTTGAACTCCGGGATCTGGTCGAAGTTCATGTAGCGGTAGATCTTCCCGGACTTGGCGGCCAGCTGCGCCACCGTCTCCCGGTATTCCGCCAGGGTGGGGATCCGGCCCAGCAGGGCGCAGACCGAGGCCAGCTCCGCCGACCCCAGGTAGACCTGGGTGTCGACCCCGAGCCGGTTGGGGAAGTTGCGGGTGGAGGTGGAGATGGCGGTGGCGCCCTTGCGGATCTGGGCCTGGTTGCCCATGCAGAGGGAGCATCCGGGCATCTCCATGCGGGCCCCGGTGCGGCCCAGGATGCCGTAGTAGCCTTCGGCCGTGAGCAGGGCCTGGTCCATCTTGGTGGGCGGGGCGATCCACAGCCGGGTGGGGAGGTCGGTCTTGCCCTCCAGCAGCTGGCCGGCGGCGCGGAAGTGGCCGATGTTGGTCATGCAGGAACCGATGAAGACCTCGTCGATCTTGGCGCCGGCCACTTCGGACAGCAGCTTGACGTCGTCGGGGTCGTTGGGGCAGGCCAGGATGGGCTCCTTGACGTCGGCCAGGTCGATCTCGATGACGGCGGCGTACTCGGCGTCGGCGTCGGGCGCCAGCAGCCTGGGATCGGCCAGCCAGGCTTCCATGGCCTTGATCCGGCGTTCCAGGGTGGTGCGGTCCTCGTAGCCCCCGGCGATCATCCACTTCATGAGCACGATATTCGAGTTCATGTATTCGATGATCGGTTCCTTGTCCAGGTGCACGGTGCATCCGGCGGCGGAGCGCTCGGCCGAGGCGTCGGAAAGCTCGAAGGCCTGCTCCACCTTCAGCTGGGGCAGCCCTTCGATCTCCAGGATGCGGCCGCTGAACACGTTCTTCTTGCCGGTCTTGGAAACGGTGAGCAGGCCCTGGCGGATGGCGTAGAGCGGGATGGCGTTCACCAGGTCGCGCAGGGTGACGCCCGGCTGCATGGTGCCCTTGAAGCGGACCAGGACGCTCTCCGGCATGTCCAGGGGCATGACCCCGGTGGCCGCGGCGAAAGCCACCAGGCCTGAGCCGGCCGGGAAGGAGATGCCGATGGGGAAGCGGGTGTGGGAGTCGCCGCCGGTGCCGACGGTGTCGGGCAGCAGCAGCCGGTTCAGCCAGGAGTGGATGATGCCGTCGCCGACCCGCAGGGAGACGCCGCCGCGGCCGGTCATGAAGCCCGGGAGCTCCTTCTGGGTGAGCACGTCCACCGGCTTGGGATAGGGGGCGGTGTGGCAGAACGACTGCATCACCATGTCGGCGGAGAAGCCCAGGCAGGCCAGGTCCTTGAGTTCGTCCCGGGTCATGGGGCCGGTGGTGTCCTGGGAGCCGACGGTGGTCATGTGCGGTTCGCAGTAGGCGCCGGGACGGACGCCCGCGGTGCCGCAGGCGCGGCCCACGATCTTCTGGGCCAGGGTGTAGCCCTTGCCGGTTTCCTTGGGCACCGAGGCCTGGCGGAACAGGGTCGATTCGGGCAGGCCCAGGGCCAGCCGGGCGCGGGCGGTGAGGCCCCGGCCGACGATGAGCGGGATCCGGCCGCCGGCCCGGACTTCGTCGAAGACCACGTCGGACTTCAGCTTGAACTCGGCGACCAGCTTGCCGTCCTTGAACGCCTTGCCTTCGTAGGGGCGCAGCTCCACCACGTCGCCCATGGCCAGCCCGGTGACGTCCAGCTCGATGGGCAGGGCGCCGGCGTCCTCCAGGGTGTTGTAGAAGATCGGGGCGATCTTGCCGCCGAGGCAGACGCCGCCGAAGCGCTTGTTGGGCACGAACGGGATGTCCTCGCCGGTGTGCCAGAGCACGGAGTTCACGGCGGACTTGCGGGAGGAGCCGGTGCCCACCACGTCGCCCACGTAGGCCAGCAGGTGGCCCTTGGCCTTGAGCGCGTTGATCAGCGTGAGCGGGCCCACCTTGCCCGGGTCGTCGGGGGTGATGCCGGGGCGGGGATTCTTCAGCATGGCCACGGCGTGCAGCGGGATGTCGGGGCGGCTCCAGGCGTCGGGGGCGGGGGAGAGATCGTCGGTGTTGGTCTCGCCGGCGACCTTGAAGATGGTCACGGTGAGGCTCTTGGGCACCTCGGGCCGCGAGGTGAACCACTCCGCCTCGGCCCAGCTCCTCAGCACGGCGGCGGCGAAGGCGTTGCCCTGGTCGGCCTTGGCCTTGACCGCGCCGAAGAATTCGAACACCAGCAGGGTCTTCTTCAGCGCCTCGGCGGCCAGGCCCGCCACCGCGGGGCTGTCCAGCAGATCGATGAGCGCCTGGATGTTGTATCCGCCCAGCATGGTGCCGAGCAGCTCGGTCGCCTTCTGCGGCGAAACCAGGGCCACCGTGTCCTCGCCCTTGGCCACCTGGGCCAGGAACCCGGCCTTGACCAGCGCGGCGTCGTCAACGCCGGCGGGCACCCGGTGGGTCAGGAGGTCCAGGAGGAAGGCCTCTTCCCCGGCCGGGGGGGCCTTGAGCAGCTGGATCAGCCCGCTCGTCTGTTCGGCCGTCAACGGAAGGGGGGGAATGCCCAGCGCGGCCCGCTCAGCGACTTGTTCCCGGTAGGTTTTCAGCATGGAGACCCCGTCGAAAGGAAGGCATGGAAACGATCCAGGCTGGCTATTATCGCGCAGGTCGGGGCCAGGGATCAGCGGAACCCTGTACGGAGGGCTGAAAACTTATCAAATTGCCAAGGGGTGTTTTCATGACGTACGGGTCGTTAATCGGTGACCCAGCAGGCGCCCAGGCCCACGTTGCAGGTGCCGTACTTGATCCACATGAAACCGTCCAAGCCCCAGGAAGGACCCCATGAGTTCTTCAGCAGCCAGGCGCCCTTGGCATCGTCCCAGCCCACCAGGATGATGGCGTGGTTGATGGAGTTGTAGTAGGTGGCGTCGGTGAAGACGCCGCCGGTGTAGGCCTGGAAGCTGTCGTCGGCGTAGACGCAGGCCGAGACGCCGCCGTAGGTGTGGATGGCCGACTTGATGGCGGCCACGGACGGGACCTGGCTGCTGGTGCCCACGTAGCCCCATCTGGTGACCGGGGTGAAGCTGGGGTTGCGGCCGATGCTGCAGGCCACCGCGTCGCCCACGTAGGGGAAGGAAGCCTCGGGCACGGCGCCCTTGTAGTAGCCCTTGGGGCCGGCCTTGGCGGGCATCAGCATGTCGAAGGCGAAGTAGCCGCCGTTGCAGGCCCAGCCCCAGGGGTTGCAGGAGAGCACCTGCTCTTCGGAGAGGGCGGGCAGGCTGCCGCTGACGGTGATGGAGCCGTCCCGGTCGATCCTGCCGTTGGCGGCGCCCTGCTTCTTCAGGGCCGCGCCTTCCAGCGAGCCGATGGTGGAGAAGGCCCAGCAGCTGCCGCACTGGCCCTGGTCCTTGACCGTGCTGAACACGCCGACGTAGGCCTTGGGCAGGGAGACGACGGCTTCCTGGACTTCGTAGTTGTCGTAGCCGCCCGGCTCGTGGGCCAGGTATTCCGGGGGCATCAGCTCGATGCGGGTGCCGCACAGGCGCTCGCGGTCGTACTGCATGGCCGGGTTCAGGCCCACCTGGTAGGTCAGGCCCTGGGCCTGGATGGCGCCGCGCAGCTGGTCGATCTTCTGGCTCAGCTCGGGGGCGAAGGGACGGGGACCGGCGGTATCCATCGCGGTCAGGACAGGGGCGGCCGACATGGCCAGGACGAGCAGGGAAAGGGGGAAGGTTTTCATTTCCAATTTCCTTTGATGGTTGAGAACAAGCGGACGCTGCCCGTTCCGGGAGATGCCGGAGAAGCATGGGCCCAACGGATGGCTGGCAGGTTCGACCCTGGATGAGGAACCGGTGGGGAAGGACGGGGAAATGGGTGGTGCCACATCCAGCCAGGAACCGCTGTGATGACTCCTAAGTGACCTTTTCCCCTCGTTTGCCCCTCGCTCAACAGGATCGGTCCGGGGCTCTCCCGGCGCAACCTGCCGCAGATTCAACGTGACTGAAATCATGCAGATGTGAATCATTCTCAAACACGGACAGAAGGCCCGCGGAAGGCCCCTTCATCAGGCGGGGTAGTCATAAACAATGAAATCGTGATGCATGATCATTGTTTTTCCTTGAATGATATTTTGGCCCGGCCGGATGCTGGGCCCCCGACAGGCCGGTTGTCCGGATACCTCATTCGGTTGGTTTCGCGGCCCCGCCTTGCAGGCTGGTGAGCGCGGCGTGCGCCCGGCGCAGCTCGGCCAGGGCCAGGCCGTCGCGCCTGAGCGCGCCCGGGTCCGCGGCGGGATGCGCCACCAGGTCGCAAGTCTCCGCCGCGGGGGAATCGAGGTCGAACAGGCTTTCCACGCCGGAATCCAGCTTGACGAAATACTTGAAGCGCCGCCCGCCGGAACTGCCGACCAGGCCGGATACCCTGAGGAACGCCACCACCAGCGCATCACGGCTGGTCTTCTGCTGCAGCGGGATGCCGGCCCAGTTGCGCGGGATGGGCGCGCCGATGGCGGAGAGGAAGGTCGGGGCGACGTCGATCAGGCTGCTCAGGGGCCGCTGGGGGTAGGCCGCGCCCGAGGGATCGCGGATCAGCAAGGGGATCCGCGTGACCGCCTCGTAGGGCTCGCCGCCGTGGCTGATCCGGCCGAACTCGCCCAGATACTCGCCGTGATCCGCGGTGATGATGATGAGGGCATCCTTGAAGACGGGGTTCTGGTCCAGCAGCGTGATGATCTGGCTCAGCCTGGCGTCGGCCTGGAGGATCCGGTCATGGTAGCGGTCGCGCAAAGCCTGATTGCGATCCGGCGCCACGCCGCCGGCCTCCCAGCGCTGGAATTCCGGATCCAGGGAACCGAGCTGGTGCACCGACATCAGGTGCATGAACAGGAACACGGGTTCCCGGACCGGCCAGTCCTGCCGGGACAGCCACTCGACCAGGCAGTTGTCGTCGTTGACGTAGCGCTCGCCCTGGCTGGCACCGTCGCGGTAGACATCGACGCTGGGCCCGTACATCCAGCGGAGCCCGGTGAAGTGGGTGTGCTCGCCCCCCAGGAGAAAATAGGTCGCGTAGCCGAGCCGTTTGAGCGCATCGGCCAGGTTCCAGGGCTGCGGGGTGAGCTGATGAAGGTACTTGGAGCTCAGTGCGCCCAGAAGGCCGCCATAGGACCAGGTCGAGGTGGAGTAGGCTGGGCCCAGCCGCTTCATGCGTCCTTGCTGGACCTGGGCGCTGAGGAACGGGGTGTTGGCCCGGGGGCCGTCGTAAACCCCCATCTGATCGCTGCGCAGGGCGTCCACCGTGATCAGGACCAGCGGCCGGGGCCTGGCCGCCTTGGGATTGGACGCCAGGTACGCGGCGACGTCCCGGCTTTCCCGGGCCAGGCGGACCGGATCGGTCATGGAGGGAAGATCAGCCAGGAACGGGCTGTTGCCGAAGTACCCCAGTTCCAAGGGCTCGCTCTTCCGCCATTGGGAACGGTCGCGCACCGCGCTCTGGAGCACGAACGCCGAAAGGCCCAGCAGGCCGGCCCAGGCCAGGCGCTCGCCCAGCCCCGCGCGGTTGCGGGCGGCACACGGGTCCTGGACCAGGGCGCGATCGAGGGCCCCGAGGAAAGGCCCGGCGAGCTTCAGGTATAGCGCCAGGAGCAGCAGCCATGGCAGGCCCAGCGCCAGCGCGGCCGCAGGCCACGAAAGGCCGAGGGCGCGCATCATCGGAACCAGCTGGCCGAGGTAGCCGCAAAGGATGCTCCAGTCCATCCAGCAGCCCCAGGTCCGCACGGAGATGGCCGAGAGGCCGTAGAACAGCAGCAGGGCCCACTGGACACTGGCCAGCGCCAGGGCGAGCCCGTGGCCGGCGACCCGGCCCAGCCCCGCCCCGGCCCAGGCCGGCAGGACCAGCATGAGCAGTGCAGCCAGGAGGACGGCGGTATGCATCGCGAAGCCGATGGCGGGATGGAACAGGTGGTGGAGGCACGCCACCGTCACGAGGTTCGGCACCGTCCAGATGGCGGCGAGCAGGACCACGGGGGGTGACCAGAGTCCAGGCAGCGAAACGCGCATGCGGCCGCCCGCCGTTCAGGGTTCGGAAATGGAAGGCAGTGCGAAGGTCGGAGCGGTGCGGTCTCCCGCCGCGACGTCCGGCCCGGGCCCCAGGCTCCCGGGGATGCCCGCCCCGCGCCGGATCTGCAGGAGCCGGGAAAGACCGAACAGATTCACCGACTGGACCTCCTGGATTTCCAGCCCAAGGTCTGTGATGAACTTCTTGTATGGAAAATCGGAACGAAAGCCCACCCAGCGGGCGAAGGGTTTCAGCGGCTGCTCCAGCCAATCCCAGAGCCCGTTCCCGCTGAAATGGTTCAGGATCCAAATGTTCCCGCCGGGCCGGCAGACGCGGAAGGCTTCGTGCAGGAGTTGCAGGGGCTCGGGCGTCACCGAGTACACGTAGGGCAGGATGACGTGGTCGTAAGCTTCGGCCGGCAAGCCGGTCCGCTCGCCGTCGAGCAGGCGCAATTCGACGTTGCCCAGGCCCAGCCTGGCCACCCGGTGCTGGGCGCGGGCCAGCATTCCCGGCGAGAGGTCGACGCCGACCACCCGGCAGTGCGCCGGGTACAGGGGCAGCATCAGGCCGCTGCCGACCCCGAGTTCCAGCACCTCCTGGCCGGCCGCGGCGCGGAGTGCGCGCGACAGGGCGTTGCGGCCATCCTGGAGGACCTTGCCGTAGAGGAAATCATAGAACTTCGAATACCGGTCATAGGATTGGACGATGGATCCCACATCGGGCTGAGCCGCCATCATCTGGCCGCCTTCGGATACCGGGGTTCCAGCGGGCCCGCGCCTGCCCCCGTCTTCACGCCCGGCTCGCCATGCCCAACCCAGCTGGATCGGAAATTTTTCATTATTGGATAGTGCAAAACTTTAGTCGATATTTCAAGGATTCATGTGTCTAGGGGACCCAGATCTCCGCGGGAACCGGGTGAGACAGGAACGGCGTCATGGCTTCGGTGAAGCCGTAGGCGCCCACGGTGCCGAAGGCGAGCAGGGAGCCGGGCTCCAGTTCCGGCAGCTCCACCTCGCCCAGCCGGTCCAGGCTGGTGCAGAGCGGGCCGGCGAGGGTGGCCGGACGCAGCGGTCCGGACGCCCCGACGGCCTTCACCGGGAACGGCTGGCCGGTGAGCAGGGGGCGCAGCAGGTGGTTCACCCCGGCCTCCAGGATGGCGAAACGCACGCCCCGGCTCTCCTTCACCCGCACCACCCGGGACAGGTAGACCCCGCAGGGGGCCGCCAGGAACCGGCCCGGCTCGAGCACCAGGGTGCCGGTGAACCAGGGGTGGGCGGCCAGCAGGGCGGCCAGGCCCCGGCCCAGGGCCTCCACGTCCAGGGGCGCTTCGGACTCGGCATAGGGCACGCCCAGGCCGCCGCCCAGGTCGATCTGCTCCAGGTCCAGGCCGTGCGCCTCGTGCATGCGCCGGGCCAGGTCGAGCACGTAGCCGTGGGTGGCCAGGAGGCTGTCGGCGCTGCGCTCGTTGCTGGCGGCGAACACGTGCAGGCCGCGGATGGCCACCTTGGCCAAGGCCGAGGCCCGCGCCAGGAACGCGGGCAGGTGCTCCTCGTCCACGCCGAACGCGGACGGGCCGGTGCCGCCGATGATGCGGTTGGCCTCCTTGATCCCGGCCATGGGGTGGACCCGCAGGTTCACCGCGACCGGCCCCTGGGCCATGGCTTCCAGCCGTTCCAGGTCCTCCCAGCCGTCGGCCTGGACCCGCACCCCGTGGGCCAGGGCCAGGGCCAGCTCCTCGGTGCGCTTGCCCGGGCCGGTGTAGAAGGTCCGTCCGGGGCCGATGCCGAGGGCGCGCACCCGGTTCAGTTCGCCGGCGGAGGCGCAGTCGAAGCAGGAGCCCAGTTCGGCGAAGGCCTCCAGCAGGGTGGGGTGGGGATTGGCCTTGACCGCGAAGGCCAGCCGGGCGCGCTCGGGCAGGGCCTTGCGCAGGCGCAGCCACTGGGAGCGCGCGGCGCCCAGGCTGTAGGCGAACACCGGGGTGCCGTGGATCCTGGCCAGATCGGCGCAGGCCCCGTCGGCGAAGGCGAACAGGCTCATGATTCCCTCCAGAACGGGGCGAGACGGCGGACGCCCTCCCGGATCTGCCCGGGATCCCCGGCGTAGCTGAGCCGGATGTGGCCGCGGCCGCCTTCGCCGAAGGCGGTGCCCGGCACCACCACCACCCCGCCCTCGTCGCGCAGGCGCAGGCAGAAGGCCATGGGGTCGGCCAGGGCGCGGGCGGGCAGGGGCTGCCAGTGGTAGAAGCCCCCGGCGGAAAGGCGCGGACTGGAGCCGAAGGCTTCGGCGTAGGCCTCGGCGAAGGCCTCCCAGCGCAGCCGCAGGTGGGTGCGGGCCTCGGCCAGCACCGCCGGCGAGGCCTCCAGCAGCGCCAGGGCGGCCAGCTGGGCCGGCCGGGCCGGGGCGGTGACCATGTAGGCGTGCACCAGGCGCGCGGGCGCCAGCCAGGCGGCTTCGCCCATGGCCCAGCCCACCCGCAGGCCGGGGGCGCCCCAGGCCTTGCTCACGGAGCCCAGCACCAGTCCGGTGCCGGTCACGTCCCGCAGCCCGGGGCCGCGCTCGCCCAGGCACAGCTCCCGGTAGACCTCGTCCGACAGCAGCAGGATGCCCCGGGCCGTGCAGGCCTGGGCCACCTCGGCCAGGGCTTCGCGGGAGGCCCCGGCCCCGGTGGGATTGCCGGGGTGGTTCACCACCGCCACCTTGGCCGCGGGGGTGCGGTCCAGGGCGGCCCGGAAGGCGCCGGGGTCCAGGGAGAAGTCCGCCGCCAGCCGGTAGCCCACCGGTTCGGCCCCGGCCAGCCGGGCCAGGGCGGGATAGGCCAGGAAGCCCGGATCGGGCACCAGCACGGCGTCCCCGGGCTCAAGCCAGGCCTGGAACAGGGCGTAGAGCACCCCCTGGCTGCCGCAGCCGAGCATCACCTCGTCCGGCCGGGCGCCGTGGAAGGCGGCCACCGCCTCCCGCAGCTGCGGCAGGCCGGCGTTGGGCCCGTAGGCGCAGGGGCCCATCTGCTGGGCCAGGGCCCGGCGGGCCGGCTCCGGCAGCGCCCAGCCCGGTTCGCCCAGGCCCATGGGCACGGCGCCCTCGGGGGCGCCTTCGCTGAGGGCCCGGATCGGGCTGGGGCGCAGCTGGGCCATGCGCCCGGCGGGGGTCATCGGGCTCAACGCAGGGCCTCTTCCAGGGTGGTGGCGGCGTCGGTGCCGAGGTCCCGGTACTTGACGATGCAGGGGGCGGCCAGGGACAGGCCGGCGGCCTTGGCGTAGGCGCCCGAGGCCGGCCGGGTCCCGGGCACCACCACGGCGCCTTCGGGCACTTCCCGGGTGAGCTCGCGGCCGTGGACCAGGTCGTAGATCCGGGTGGAGGCCGACAGGATCACCCCGGGGGCCAGCACCGCCCGCCTGCGGATGATCACGCCTTCGAACAGGCCGCACAGGCCGCCCACGAAGGCGTCGTCCTCGACCACCACCGGCACGGCGCCGGCCGGCTCCAGCACGCCGCCCACCTGGGCCGCGGCGGAGAGGTGGACCCGCTTGCCGATCTGGGCGCAGCTGCCCACCAGGGCGTGGCTGTCCACCATGGTGCCTTCGTCCACGAAGGCGCCCACGTTGACGTAGGCCGGCGGCATGATCACCACCCCTGGGGCGAGGAAGGCGCCCCGGCGCACGGAGCTGCCGCCGGGCACCATGCGCACGTTCCCGGCCAGCTCGAAGGCCCGGGGCGGAAAGGCGGTGCGGTCGAACATGGGGCTGGGCCAGCCGGGCATCAGGGCGGTGGCGGTGGAGCGGAAGCCGGCGAGGATGGCGGTCTTCACCCAGAAGTCGGCGCGCCAGACGCCGTCGGCGTCCCGCCGGGCGGAACGGGCGCTGCCCGATTCGAGCGCCTGGAGCAGGGCCTCGTGGGCCTCCGGCAGGCCGGGGTCGGCGAGGATCGCGGCCATGTCGCGCTGATAGAAGGCTTCGAGAGCGGCGGCCTGCATCACGCCACCCCCGCGCCGGCGGTGAGCAGCTCGGCCAGCCGGGCCCGGGTGGCGGCCGAGGCGGTCATGAGCGGCAGCCGCAGGGTGTCGCCGCAGATCCCCTTCAGGGCCAGGGCGGCCTTGGTGGGGATGGGGTTGCTTTCCAGGAACAGGGCGTCCATGAGCGGCAGGAGGGCCTGGTGCAGGCTGATGGCCTCCAGGCGCTTGCCGGCCAGGGCCAGGTCCACCAGCTGCTTGGTCTCCCGGGGCAGCACGTTGCCCAGCACGCTCACCAGGCCCGAGGCGCCCACGGCGATGGAGGCCAGCGCCAGGTTGTCGTCGCCGGAGAGCAGGGTCTTGCCTTCGGGCAGGGCCCGGGCCACCTCGGCGATCTGGGCCAGGTTGCCGCTGGACTCCTTCACCGCCACCAGCTGCGGGTTCTCCCAGAGCAGGGCCAGGGTCGAAGGCAGCACGTTGAGCCCGGTGCGGCCGGGCACGTTGTAGATGATCACCGGCAGGCCGGGCGCGGCCCGGGTCACCGCCTGGTAGTGGGCCACCAGCCCCCCGGGGGTGGGCTTGTTGTAGTAGGGGGTCACCACCAGGGCGCCCTGGGCTCCCAGGGCCTGGGCCCGGCGGGTCCAGGCCGCGGCCTGCGCGGTGGCGTTGGAGCCAGTGCCGACGATCACCGGCACGCCGGCGGCCTCCTCCAGGCAGGCGGCGATCAGCAGGTCGCGCTCGGCGTCGAGGATGGTGGCCGCTTCCCCGGTGGAGCCCAGGACGACCAGGTTGTCGACCCCGCCTTCGACGCAGTGGCGCACCACCCGGCGGAAGGCCGGGAGGTCCACGGCGAAGTCGGGGGTGAAGGGGGTGGCCAGGGCCACGGACAGTCCGGTGAAGAGGGTCATGAGGGATCTCCGAATTGGAACAGCGGGTCGAGGGTTTCCTGGGCGACCTGGTCGAAGCTGAACAGGCCCTTGCGGCCGCGCACCCAGCGGGCGGCCAGCAGCGCGCCCCGGGCGAACACGGCCCGGGAGCGGGCCCGGTGGCTCACTTCCAGCACTTCGGCCGGGCCGTCCAGGCCCACGGTGTGGGCGCCGAACTCAGCGCCGGCGCGCAGCACCGACACGCTCAGCTCGTGGGCGGCGGGGGTGCCCAGGGTCCAGGCGGTCTTGCGCGGGCAGCCGGCCAGGACAGCTGCGGCCAGCCGCTTGGCGGTGCCGCTGGGGGCGTCGGCCTTGAGCCGGTGGTGGTGGTCGGTGACGAAGGGATCCAGGTCCGGGTCCAGGGCGGCGAAGCGGCCCAGGACGGTGGAAAGCCGGGCCATGAGCGCCACCGCCAGGCTGAAGTTGGGCGAGGTCAGCACGGCGATCCGCCGCCCGATCCGGGCCTCCAGGTCCGGGATGGCCCAGCCGGTGACGCCGACCACCAGGTCGGTGCCGGTGGCCAGGGCCCAGTCCAGGTGGCCGGCCACGGCGTCCGCGGCGCTGGCGTCGAACGCCAGGTCCACGGGGCCCGAAGGCTCCTCGCCCTGGTCGATGTGCCAGGCCAGCTCCAGGTCGTCCGAGGCCGAGACTTCCTGGGCGATGGCGGAGCCCAGCCGGCCCCGGCCGAAGATGCCGACCCGCATCGCGCTCATGGCCGGCTCCCGTCGCCGGTCTCGATCAGCGCGGCGTGCAGGGCGCGCAGGGCGGGCTTGGCGTCGTCCTGCCGGACCACGAAGCTGAGGTTGATCTCGTTGGCGCCCATGCTGATCATCTCGACGTTGATGTCGCGCAGGGCGCCGAAGCTGCGCCCGGTCACCCCGGGGGTGAGCTTGAGCCGCTCGCCGACGATGGCGACGATGGTCCGGTCCCGGGCGATGCCCACGGTGGCGAACGCCGACAGGTCCTCCAGCAGGGTCTCCAGCGGCGCGTCGGCGTCCACGGTGAGCGAGACGCTCACCTCGGCGGTGGCGATCAGGTCGACGCTGATCCTGTTGCGGGCGAAGACCTGGAACAGGCTGGCCAGGAAGCCGCTCTGGTTGAGCATGTTGGCCGAGGTCACGGTGAGCACGGTGACGGGTCCGCGGGAGGCCAGGGCGGTGATGGGCCGGCCGGTGCGCACTTCGGCGGTGATGGTGGTGAAGCGGCCGTGGGGGCGCCGGGTGTGGCGCACGGTGACCGGGATGCCGGCCTCGACCGCGGGTTGGATCGTGGCGGGGTGCAGCACCTTGGCGCCGAACGCCGCCAGTTCCGCGGCTTCGGCGAAGCTCAGCTCGGCGATGGGCTGGGCCTCGGGCACGACCCGGGGGTCGCAGGTGAGCACGCCTTCCACGTCGGTCCAGATCTGGATGTCGGTGGCCCCCAGGGCGGCGCCGAACAGGGCCGCGCTGTAGTCGCTGCCGCCCCGGCCCAGGGTGGTGGTGAGGCCGCGGGCGTTGGCGCCGATGTAGCCCTGGGTCACGACGACCTTGCCGGGGCCCAGCAGCGGCGCCAGGTGCCGGGCGGCGAGGCTGTTGAGCTCCTTGAACTGGGGATGGCCGCAGCCGAAGGTGTCGTCGGTGAGCACCACGGTGCGGGCGTCGACCCAGGCGGCGCCCAGGTGGGCGGCCAGGATCCGGGTGGAGAGGCGCTCGCCGATGCTGGCGATGGCGTCCATGCTGCGCGGGCTCAGCTCCCGCAGCAGGGCCACGCCCCGGAGCAGCAGGTCCAGTTCCCCGCCCAGCTCCACCAGGGCGTTGTCCAGTTCCTCGGGCAGGCCGTCGGGGAACAGGTCCCGGGCGATACCCCGGTGGCGCTCCATGAGGGCCCGCTGCAGATTCATGGCGGCGCCCAGATCGCCGTCCTCGGCGGTGCGGGCGGCCTCGAACAGGCCGTCGGTGGTCTTCGCGGTGGCGGACAATACCACCAGCGGCGCCTCCGGCAGGGCCTCGAGGGCCAGGGCGGCCACTTCCCTCATGCAGGCTGCATCGGCGACGGAACTGCCGCCGAACTTCATGACGATCATCGCGCACCTCCTGTGCGCGATCCCTTCGGGACGGGTCTGCGACCCGTGGCGCTCCGCTCCTGCTCCGCGCTCATCGGAGCAGTCCCTGGGCCACGGCCAGTTCGGCGTTGAGCACCGATCCGCCGGCTGCGCCGCGCTCGGTGTTGTGGCCGAGCAGGGTGAACTTGACGCCCATGATCGGGCAGCGGCGGACGCGGCCCACATGGACGCTCATGCCGCCGTCCTCCTCCACGTCCCGGCGCACCTGGGGCCGGTTGTCGGCGCTGTGCAGGCGGATCGGGAAGGGCGGGGCGCTGGGCAGCTTGAGCTGCTGGGGCACCGGGGTCCAGGCGGCCATGGCCTCGCGCACCTGCTCGGGGGTGGGGTCGCCCTTGAGCCGCACGCAGACCGATTCGGTGTGGCCTTCCAGCACCGGCACCCGGTAGCAGAGGGCCGAGACGTTCACCCAGGCCGGGACCGCGAGGCCGCCGACCATGGGGCCCAGCAGCTTGGCCACTTCCCGCTCCACCTTGGCCTCCTCGCCGCCGATGTAGGGCACGACGTTGCCCAGGATGTCCATGCTGGGCACGCCCGGGTAGCCGGCGCCGCTGATGGCCTGCATGGAGGTCATGAGCACCGCCTCCACCCCGAACGCCGCGTGCAGGGGGGCCAGGGCCATGACCAGGACGGTGGTGGTGCAGTTCGGGTTGGTGAGGATGGCGCCGGTCCAGCCGCGCCGGGCGCGCTGGCCGGGCAGCAGGTCCAGGTGCGAGGGGTTGACCTCGGGCACCAGCAGGGGCACGTCCTCGTCCATGCGGAAGGAGGCCGCGTTGCTGAACACCAGGGCGCCGGCCCTGGCGAAGGCGGGCTCGATGTCCTGGGCCGCGGCGTTGTCCAGGGCGCTGAACACGATGGGGTTCATCGACTCCGCCGGGTCCGAGGGCAGCAGGATCCGGTCGCCCAGGCCGGCGTAGGGCTCGCCGTCCAGGCGCCACTCGCAGGCGTCCCGGTAGGCCTTGCCGGCGCTGCGGTCGCTGGCGGCGATGCGGGTGACTTCGAACATGGGGTGGCCCGCCAGGCGGCGGACGAAGCGCTGACCTACCACGCCTGTGGCGCCGAGGACGGTTACCGGGATTCGGGACATTGGGGGGCTCCTGTCTGGATCAAGGGGGTGGCGCGGGCCATCATTATTTCAGGAAGTGCAAGGCGAGCTTGTGATTGAGTTCGATCCCGGCGCGCAGGTCGGCCAGGGTGAGGTGCTCCCGGGCGGTGTGGGCCACGTCGATGCTGCCCGGTCCGGCCAGCACCACCGTGCCGTCGGGGATGAGCCCGCGCAGCTGGGGGACGTCGGAGCCGAACGGCATGGGGGCCCGGTCGAAGCCGGGGATTTCGGGAAAGCGGCACGGGGGGTCGGCCAGCACCACCCGCAGCTCGCCCTGGGCGGGCCGGAGCGCGGCCAGCGCCGCCCGGAAGGTCGAGCCGGGCACGGTGCGCAGGTTCAGCAGGGCCTGGGCATGGTCGGCGACGATGTTCACCGCCGACCCGCCCTGGATGGTGCCCAGGTTCCAGACCTCGGGGCCCAGCTCCGGGTCGCCCGCCAGGGGCAGGCGGCGCATGGCCTCCAGCCAGTCCAGCAGGTCCAGGATGGCGCTGTGGCCCAGCTCGGGGCTGCCGCCGTGGGCGGCCCGGCCGGCGCAGCTGAGCAGCAGGTTCTCGACCCCGCGCTGGCCCGCGGCCAGCTTGAGTTCGGTGGGCTCGCCGTTGATCAGCGCCCGGCAGCCGGTGAGCCGGTCCGCCCAGTGGTGGGCCTCCTGGGCGCCGAGGCTGTCGGTCTCCTCCCCGGCCACGCCCAGCCAGGCGAAACCGGTGCGGCCTTCGGCCAGGAGCCGGTCCACCGCCAGCCACTGGGCGACCATCTGCCCCTTGGCGTCGCACGCGCCCCGGCCGAACAGGGTGTCCCCTTCCAGCCGGGGCGGGAGGAACGGCGGCACGGTGTCCAGGTGGGTGGAGAACAGCACCCGCGGTTCGCCCCAGGTGGCGAGCACGTTGCACCGGCCGGGGGCCAGCTGGCGGACGTCGACCCGGGCGCCCCGGGCGCTCAGGGCGGGCAGCAGCGCCGGCAGGAGCTCCGCTTCCCGGCCCGAGGTGGAGTCCAGGGCGCACAGGTCCCCCAGGAGGGCGAAGGCCGGATCGGGGAAAGCGGGGGTGGGCAGCACGAAGACCTCCAGGTGCGAGGGAAGCCTTTGAACCCACCAAGCGCCCCACAGGGGCCAGGATGTCGTCTTCAGGCACTTCGCGGCGATTGGGCGCCGCGACAGCCGCAGGGTATTCTCCCTGACGTCCAAGGCCCGCGCTGATGAGACGCGTACCCTTCGGCGATCCACCCCTTTCGCCCGCGATCACCGGGCTCATCGCCCTCCTTCGGGTTACTGATGGGAACCGCTCCTCCATCGGTAGCATAACCCTGGCACAGGTCCGGCCCGCTGGCAAGGGGTTTCAGCGCCGGAAGCCCCCGGCCCCCATGGGAGATATCGACGATGCTGTGGCTGAACAAAGTGGTGCTGGGCAACACGGTGCTTCGCTGGGTCATCGCCCTGGGCGTCGTGGCGGGGCTGACGGCCCTGGCCCGGCTGGGGCAGCGGTGGCTGTCGCCGCGGCTGGCCGCCCGGGCCGCCCGGACCGGGGCGCTCCTGGACCTCTGCCTGGCCAACCTGCTGTCCCGGACCCGGCTGCTGTTCCTGCTGGCCTTCATCCTGCCGCTGGGCGCCCAGTTCCTGGAGTTGCCGCACCTCGGGCGCGGCCTGGACCTGCTCTCCCCCATCGCCCTGATCCTGCAGGTGGCGGCCTGGGGGCACTGGGCCATCGGCCTGTGGGTCGACCGGCGCTTCACCGGGGACCAGGGCGTCCGGGCCAGCCGCGCGGCGATCCTGGGCTTCATCCTGCGCCTGGGGCTGGGCTCGCTGCTGCTGATCCTGGGGCTGGACGTGCTGGGCTTCAACGTCACCACCCTGCTGGCCAGCCTGGGCATCGGCGGCATCGCGGTGGCGCTGGCGGTGCAGAACATCCTGGCGGACCTGTTCGCCTCGCTCTCCATCGCCCTGGACCAGCCGTTCGTCATCGGCGACTTCGTCAAGGTGGACGACTGCCTGGGCACGGTCCAGTTCATCGGGCTCAAGACCACCCGGATCCGCAGCCTTTCGGGCGAGCAGATCGTCATCGCCAACAGCGATCTGCTCAAGAGCAGGATCCGGAACTTCAAGAAGATGCAGGAGCGGCGGGTGATGTTCGAGTTCTCCGTCGCCTACCGCACCCCGGTGGACCGGGTGGCCATGGTGCCGGGCCTGGTGCGGCGGATCATCGAGCAGCGCCCGAAGGTGCGCTTCGATCGGGCCAACTTCAGGGAATTCAGCGATTCAGGCTTGAAGTACGAGATCGTATACTTCGTCCTGGATCCGGACCACAACCTCTTCATGGACATCCAGGAAGCCATCAACCTCGGGATCCTGGAGGCGTTCCGCAAGGAGGGCATCGGCTTCTCGTTTCCGGGCCGGATCCTTCAACGGGCGGGCGCCGAGGAGTAGGATAGGGGCATGGCTCATCCCTCCTTTCCCTCCACCGCGGCCACGCGGCTCCTGAAGGAGCTGAAGGTTCCCTTCACCGAGCACCTCTACCGCTACGAGGAGCACGGCGGCACCAAGGTGTGCGCCCGGGAGCTGGCGGTGCCGGAGCACGCGGTGGTGAAGACCCTGATCATGGAGGACGAGGCCGGCAAGCCGCTGGTGGTGCTCATGCACGGGGACCTGGAGGTGAGCGCCAAGGCCCTGGCCCGGCAGATCGGGGCCAAGTCGGTGCACATGTGCAGGCCCGAGGTGGCCAACCGCCATTCCGGCTACCTGGTGGGCGGCACCAGCCCGTTCGGCACCCGCAAGGCCATGCCGGTCTACGTGGAGCGGAGCATCCTCGGCCTGGACCGGATCCTCATCAACGGCGGCAGCCGCGGCTTCCTGCTGGGCATGGCCCCCGCCGGGCTGGAGGCCCTGCGCGCCACGCCGGTGGACGCGGGACTCAAGGTTCCTGAAGGATCTTGACCTTGAACTGGAACCGCGGGGCGGAGCGGTCGAGGAGCCTCTCCTCTTCCGCGACGTCGGTCACCCGCGGGATTTCCGTGAAGACCCCGCGGTAGCCTTCGGCGCCCCGCTTCATGTTCCACCGGGTCGGGATCCAGGCGCCGTCGCCTTTGCGCATGCGCAGCTCGAAGGGGGCGGTCCTGGGGTGCTCCAGGCCCCGGCGGAACCGGTCCAGATCGTCCGGGTGGATCATCGCCTCCAGGGCGGGCAGGTCCCCGGGCAGCCCTCCCGGTTCCAGGCCCAGCACGGCCAGGCCCTTGTCGGAGACCACCAGTTCGTCCTCGGTGAGGTACCAGGGCACGATCCGCCCCGCCCGGGCGGCCTCCACCAGGTCCGGCGGGACGGCCGAGGCCTCCGCCTGGCCCCTGTCGGTCACGTCCTTGAAGCTGAACACCCGGCCCGCGGTCTCCCGGCCCAGGCGCTGGGACCGGCCGTAGGCTTCGATGACGCGGTTGTCCCTGCCGGCGAGGAGGCCCAGCAGCTTGCGCTCGGAGGTGTCCCCCAGGATCCGGGCTTCGCTCAGGAAGGTCCCGGGGTCCGCGAACTGGTCCTGGAGGAAGGTGAGCACCCGCTCCAGGTCCATGGGGGCCATGACGTATTCGGGGATCCCGCAGAGCGACATGAACTTCCGGTTGTAGGTGGTGATCCTCCCGGCCAGGTCCACCACCAGGAGGCCTTCCGAGCTGGACTCCAGGACCGTCCGCAGGAGGGCGGCCATCCGGGAGGTTTCCGCCTCCGCCGCGCGCAGGGCGGCCTGGTCCCGGGCCTCCTTCAGGGCCCGGCGCACCGCGGGGGCGAGCCGGGCCAGGCCGGATCTGGGCACCACCTCCGTGGCGCCCTGGCGCAGGAATTCCGCGGCCCGCTCGCCGTCCGCGCCGGCGGACAGCAGGATCACGGGCAGGGCGGGGCAGCGCCGCCTGGCCAGGGCCAGCGCCTCCTGCGCCGGGAACTCGGGCCCGAGCTCGCCCACCAGCAGCAGATCGAGGCTCCAGCCTCCGGCCAGCGCGCTCTGGAGGGCCTCCCGGCCCCTGGCCCAGGCCAGCTCGCAGGGGAGATACTCCCGCTTCAGGAGGTCGGCCACCTGCTCGAAATCAATCTCCCGGTCCTCCAGGTAGAGTATCCGGTCATCGGTTTTCATGGTCTGGCCTGCTGGAATGGGGCAGTGGTTTCAACCATATGCTGTATCTGTAAATATCAGTATAAGTCGGTTCGCGTCCGCCGCCTCGCAATCACCAGCGGGAATCCCGGGAGGACCGGCGCGGCTCACCGGTCGAGATCCTTCAGCCGGCGCTTGAGGAGCGCCTGGGCTTCGCCCTGGGGGTGGCGGGCCAGGGCCAGCCTCAGGCATTCCCGGGCCGCGGTCAGCAGGCGCCCGCGCTCCCCGGGAAAGGCCTTCAGCTCCACCACCCGGCTCAGGCCTTCCAGGGCGTAGGCCCGGGCGGAGTCGGGGTTCTGGTTCCGGGCGCCCTCGGCCAGGGTCCTGACCTGGCGCAGGCTGGGGCCGGGGTCCTTGCCGTGGGCGGCTTCCCATTCCGCGCGGATGAGCCAGGTGCCGGCGAAGGTCTCCTGCAGGGACCAGCTGGCGCCCTGCTGCAGGGCCCGGAAGCGCTCCAGGGCCGCGTCCAGGGTCGGGCCGGGATCGATGCCCCGCGCGGCGTCGACCCGGGCCTTGAAGTTCATCAGTTCCCACAGGTAGTCCCGGAAGAGGAAGGGCGTGTGGCCGGAGGTGCGCAGGGC
>TBL_comb47_HYPODRAFT_10003391_pt1 | contig 18877 bp, 16 predicted proteins | sample TroBogypolimnion_40_FD_10682 | JGI IMG/M metagenome (IMG submission 10682) | reverse complement strand
AAAAATTGTCAAAGCCATTTTTACGGGAGTAGTCCGTCCAAAATTTAGTCATTTAGCGGTAATTGCATAAAAAAAGGCAAGAATCATGAAATAAACCCGTAAAAAGGCATGAAAAACCCATTTGCAGTATAGTCAATGGGTTATTTTTAAAGCAGACTCATCTGGAAATTTAAAATTTTCCAGATGACAGTAGAATTGCTTTTAGCCCTGACTTATTTTCGGACAGCCTCCTAGCATCGGCAGTTATGCGCTGCATTTCATCAAGGCTACTTGCTCACTGATATGGGGTTAAGCATAGCGCCCTTAAATCTAGCTTTGGTCACTTGGCTTTCATAGGCATGATCAATGATGGGCACTGGATAAAATCCTAGCTGATGTTTTTTATGCCATTGATGAATAAGCGTTGCTGTACAGTCTTTCAGTTCGGGTATCCATCGGTAAATATATTGGCAGTCAGGATCAAATTTTTGTTGCTGTAACCAAGGATTAAATATCCGAAAGTAGGGCAGGGCATCGCAACCTGTTGATGCCGCCCACTGCCAATTACCGTTATTAACGCAGGGATCATAATCGACTAAATGTTGAGCAAAATAACGCTCGCCCCAGCGCCAACTCACATGCAAGTCTTTCACTAAAAAAGAAGCCACGATCATTCTGACGCGGTTATGCATAAATCCCGTCGCATTCAGTTCACGCATACCAGCATCAACGATAGGAAAGCCCGTTCTCCCCTCCGCCCACGCCTGAAAATATTCCAGATTATTATCCCAGTGCAGATTAGCAAACTTTTCTAAAAAGGCTTTACCAAAGACCTGTGGAAAGTGATAAGCAATATGGGTAAAAAAATCACGCCAATAGAGTTGCCTTAGTAAAGGATGCTCACTACCCAAAGTTTCGGTTAGCGCATAATAAACTTCTCGCACTGAACAGATACCAAATTTTAAATGCGCAGATAATTTACTAGTGCTATCTAGTGCGGGGAAATCTCGAGTATTGAGATAATCAGCCTGTTCAGCAAGCTGATCAAGAATGGTCAGTGCTTGTGATCGACCACCTTTGATCATCTCTAAGCTAACAGGTCTTAATGACAAGGCCACTTGATCAATATTACAGTCAGAGGCCTCTGACAAAAAATTTTGCGAACTTAAAGCTTGCGGTAAGGCGACAGGAAACTGTCGGGCATTATTATAAAAGGCCGTAAATACTTTATAGGGCGTGTGATCACTTTTTAGCGCATGTTCAGGCTCTGTGAGTAGCGCATCAGCCAATATGTATAGCGGCATTCCTAGTTTTTGACAGGTCTCTGTCAATTCTTGATCACGCCGTCGACTAAAAGGCGTGTAATCACGATTAATAAACACGGCTTCTATGGATTGCTGCTTAAAGACGTTAGCGATTACCTGATCAGGACAGCCATTATAAAGCGTTAGAGCACCACCGACATCTTGCAATTGCAGGTCAAGGTCAGCAATAGACTGCAACATAAAATGCAATGCAGGTTGGCTTTGATAAGGATGCGAGTCTATTTGCCTAGGATCAAAAATGAAACATGGCAAAACTTGGCTGGAAAGACGCAGCGCTTCATTTAACGCGGTATTATCTTGCAAGCGTAAATCACGCCGAAAAATAAATAGGGCTTTGTTGTAAATAGGCATTAACAGTCGATATCTAATGAAGGAACAGCGGATAGTAAATCCAATTTAATGCTCATTTTAAGCCTTGAAATGTCGGACACCAAAAGCAGATACCCGACGACTAGACTAAAACAATTTATTTAAAAAACTCTTTTCTTCTTTAGGCTTAGGTGCATTAAAGATAGTAAAGCCTTTATTGGCTACTGGCGCTTGTGTGCAATGGTAAGCGGCTGCATCGAATTTAATTTGTAAAGACCTAGGATTTTCATGTTCAGTCAGGTATTTTTCAACCTCTTCATCTGTTAAATCTTTGACCATATGATGAGCAATACAACTACAAGGCTTGGCGGCGCTTTCAGCATCTATGTCTTTATTAACAGAGTTTTTAATCTCTCTGGCCACACATTGAGCCGCGAAAGCATCTTCAAACTTATGTTTTTCAACCGCAGTTACCGTGCCATCATGACTATGATCAAAGGGATTAAACACCGTTTTTACCGGAGCTGATTGAATGGGTTTTTCTTTATCGTCTGAACAACCGACTAGCAATAACGCCATTAGACTGACGGCCAACACAGCAAAACAAGATTTTTTTATAAACACAGGTGCTTTCATAAAGTTACATCGTAAAGATTAAGAGTCTCAAGGATAAGCTAACACCTTGAGCTGGTTATTCAAAAGAGGCAGAACTTTACCATTTTATTAAAAGGCATTCTAGTTCTGTTGCTGTTGTTATTAAATAACTGTCATTACCTAGCTGATCGTTACCACGCAAAAGCGTAGTCAGCTATAGTGCAGACTACGACTAAATACTGGGATGTAGCAACAGCGAAATCCCAGCAATCGGAGCGTGGGAACGGTATAAGCGCATCAAGCCAATCTACCTGATGTTATTAAATTAACAAACTATCCCACATCGCATCGACTTTGCTAATCACCTCAGGCGACATCACCATAGGCCGGCCCCACTCCCGATTCGTTTCTCCTGGCCATTTATTAGTGGCATCAAAACCCACTTTAGAACCTAAACCCGACACAGGTGAGGCAAAATCAAGATAATCAATGGGCGTATTTTCTAAGATGGTTAGATCTCTGGCAGGATCCATACGGGTGGTAATCGCCCAAATCACATCTTGCCAATTACGCACGTCGATATCTTCATCTACGACAATAACAAATTTAGTGTACATAAACTGGCGCAAATAAGACCAAGTGCCCAACATTACACGCTTAGCATGTCCAGCGTATTGCTTTTTCATGCTAATGACGGCCATACGATAAGAACAGCCTTCAGGCGGTAGATAAAAATCAACAATTTCGGGAAATTGTTTTTGTAAAATCGGCACGAACACCTCATTTAAGGCCACGCCCAAAACAGCGGGTTCATCCGGTGGTCTGCCAGTAAAGGTACTGTGATAAATAGGTGCGACTCGCTGGGTGATTCTTTCTATGGTAAAGACCGGAAATTCATCGACTTCATTGTAATAACCGGTATGATCGCCAAATGGGCCTTCTTTCGCGGTTTCACCCGGATAAATAAAGCCTTCAAAAACAATCTCAGCACTGGCAGGCACTTGTAAATCATTAATCAAACAATTGGCGACTTCGGTTTTACTGCCACGTAATAAGCCAGCAAAGGCATATTCTGACAAGGTATCCGGCACAGGGGTTACGGCGGCTAATATAGTAGCTGGATCAGCACCCAAAGCCACGGAAACCGGAAACGGTTTGCCCGGATAAGCCTTTTGCCATTCTCTAAAATCTAAAGCTCCGCCTCGATGCGCTAACCAACGCATAATGACTTTATTTTTAGCGATGACTTGTTGGCGATAAATACCTAAATTTTGTCGCTCTTTATTGGGTCCTTTAGTAATGACTAACGGCCACGTAATCAACGGTGCTGCATCATCTGGCCAACAAGTTTGAATCGGATAATCGCTTAAATCAATTTCATCGCCTTCCCTAACCAACTCTTGGCAAGGGGGAGACGTCACTAATTTAGGTGCCATATTCAACACTTGCTTGAATATAGGAAACTTTTCCCACGCATCTTTCATGCCCTTGGGAGGTTCGGGCTCTTTTAACATGGCCAAAAGCTCACCTATGCCACGCAACTCCGTAACCGATTCAGCCCCCATACCCATAGCTACGCGCTTAGGCGTGCCAAACAAGTTAGCTAGCACGGGGATGTTATAACCAATAGGGTTTTCAAACAATAAGGCAGGGCCACCTTGTTTTAAGGTACGATCACAAATCTCAGTCATTTCCAGATAAGGATCGACAGGAACGGTAATGCGCTTTAATTCACCTTGTTTTTCTAGTTGCTTGATGAAATCACGTAAATCATGGTATTTCATGCCGCAATTCCGCTATGTCTTAGCAAAGCATCAATGTTAGGTTGACGGCCACGGAAATTGATAAACAACTCCATCGCATCTTGACTGCCGCCTTGTTCCAGTATCTGTGTCAAAAAAGCCTGCCCAGTTTCTCTGTCAAATATGCCTTTTTCTTCAAACAAAGAAAAGGCATCGCTAGATAATACTTCTGCCCATTTATAGCTGTAATAACCTGCCGCATAGCCGCCTGCAAAAATATGTGAAAAGCTATGGGCAAAACGATTGAATTCGGGCGGCAACATCACGGCCACTTGCGCTCTTATTTGTGCTAGGGTTTCATAAATACGCCCCCCTAGTTCAGGGTTATAGTCTTTGTGTATTCTAAAATCGAACAGACTAAACTCCAACTGCCTGACCATAATCATACCGGCTTGAAAATTTTTCGCAGCCAGCATTTTCTTAAACAAGCTATCCGGCAAGGCTACGCCCGTTTGATAGTGGCCTGAAATCAAGGCCAATGCCTCTTGCTCCCAACACCAATTTTCCATGAATTGACTGGGCAGTTCAACGGCGTCCCATTCCACGCCATTAATACCAGAAACCCCTAAATGATCAACCTGTGTCAGCATGTGCTGTAAACCATGACCAAACTCATGAAACAAAGTAATGACATCATCATGCGTGAGTAACGCCGGTATATCGCCAGCAGGCGCTGCAAAGTTACAGGTTAAATAAGCGACTGGGATTTGAATATCACTACCTGTTTTTTTGCGACCTACGCAATCATCCATCCAAGCGCCGCCACGTTTTTTAGCACGGGCATACAGATCAATATAAAACTGTCCGCGTAGCAAGCCGTTTTCGTCATGGATCTGAAAGAAGCGCACATCGGCATGCCAAGTGTCAAAATCGCTAATTTCAGTAATGTGTAAGCCATAGAGCTTTTCTACTACCGCAAACAAGCCGGGTAAAACTCGGCTAATGGGAAAGTAGGACTTCACCTCTTCTTGGGATAGCTGATAATAATGCTGACGCATTTTTTCTGAGACATACCCTACGTCCCAAGACTGTAGGTCATCAATGCCGCAATATTGGCCGGCAAAGTCACGTAACTCTGCCAGATCTTTGTGTGCCTGTGGCCCTGACTTTAGCGCCAAATCTTCCAGAAAATGTATCACATCATCGGGCTTATTGGCCATTTTGGTGGCCAACGATAACTCAGCATAATTATTAAAGCCCAACAACTGCGCTTTTTCATGACGCAACGCCAAAATTTGCTCCATGAGCTCGGTGTTATCCCACTGCCCTGCTTGTGGGCCACGATCTGAAGCGCGAGTAGCATAAGCCTCATAATGCTCACTACGCAAAGCTCGATCATCCGCGTAAGTCATCACAGCTTGATAAGAAGGACTATGTAAGGTGATCAGCCAGCCTGATTGATCTTGATCCTCAGCGGCCTGTTTAGCACTGGCTTTGGCCGACTCAGGCAAGCCCGCTAAATCGTGTTCATCGGTGATAAGCTTAGACCACGCATTGGTCGCATCCAGAAGATTTTCTTCATAGTGACTGGCAAGCCTAGATAATTCCTGACTAATGTCTTTATAGCGCAGTTTTTTATCAGCGGCCAGATCAACGCCCGACAATTTAAAGTCTCTTAAGGCATTGTTAAGCACTTTTTGTTGAGCCGGCTCTAGCGTCTTAAACTCATCACTATTTGCCAACAATTGATAAGCATTACACAAGGATACGTTTTGACCCATTTCTGTAGAGTAAGCGCTGAGCTTAGGCAAACAAGCATTATAGGCTTCACGTAACTCATCACTATTGACCACAGAATTTAAGTGGCTCACTGGAGACCAGGCTTTATTGAGCCTGTCTTCAGCCTCTTCCAAAGGCTCAACCAAGTTCTGCCACGTATAGTGGGTGGTGGCTTGTAGTTGCTGATCAACAACGGCGCGCGCCTCATCCAACAACTGGCTAATAGCGGGTTCAATGTGTTCAGGCTTAATCTGAGAAAATAAGGGCAAAACAGTAGTCGTTAATAAAGGATTCATAAGTAGGCGAGTAATAGTTGACTGCGTTGATGTGTTTTATAACACAAAGAGAGATTTATTGACTAGCTAGACTGACTATTTGGTCTTTACTTTTTTTTGGGATGTCTCAAAAAACACGGCTGTTTTTGATAAATGGTCATGCCAGCCACGACGATCCTTATCTATCAGTATCCATAAATAACCTAAACCGAAAAAACCCAAAGCAACGCTAGCAGTTGCAAAACGAACTAAGGCTTGACTCCAGTTAAGTGTTTTTTTATCTTGCGTGAGTACTGTTAGTTTCCATGCGCGTAAACCCAAGGTTTGTCCACCATGTGTCCAAAACCAACCATAAAAAAAGAAACTCACGACGATTAAATAGACACGATAAATCAATGCGTGTTGATCAGTAACCGCGAGACCCGCCGTAAAAGGCAGTAAAAGGGCTGTTGCGAGGAATAAAAGGGCAATCAGCAGCAGCAGATCATAGGTTTGTGCAGCTAAACGACGCCAAAAGCCAGGTGCAGATAAGGTATCGCACCCTGGCTTTTGCAGCTGATCTATTTTCGAAGACAATTAAACTTTAAATAAAGCTAGTTTTTGACCGAAATACATACACATCGCCATTAAGGCCCCTAGCATCACTAAAGAAAATAAGAATGGCGGTCTATGAAACAGAAGAATAAAAAAATCTGTTACAAAAATACTAGTTAATACTGGCTGGTCAATTAAGGCATTAAGAATCTTTTTGAACATAACTACACCGTCCGGTATGCAAATGATAACTGTGAAAATTTAAAAAATGGTTGTCTGATGTTTTAATTGTTTATTGTACAATCGGTACTTGTAAAAATCAGTGGACTGATTTTACTATATTCAAAAGGGTAATGTAAAAGAAAAGAAAAGAAGATTGATGATAGGATACTCTGTTTCTAATGATATGATTGCCCCTATAACAGAAAACGAACAGGAATAACAATATTTTAAACTTTTTCAAAAAACTAATGACCTCAACCAAAGATAGCGTTGAACCCGTCACTACAAAAGTCAAAATCTATACGCGATCTGAGCACAATATTTCACGCAAACAAATCAGTGATAACGCACTAAAGGTTTTGTATAAACTACAAAAGGAAGGTTTCGATGCCTACCTAGTGGGCGGCTGTGTCCGCGACTTATTATTAGGTCGAGAACCTAAAGACTTTGATGTAGTCACTAATGCCGAGCCTGAAGAAATTAAACAAGTCTTTCGTAACTGTAGGCTTATAGGACGACGTTTTCGCCTAGCCCATGTACATTTTGGTAGAGAAGTTATCGAAGTGGCTACCTTTAGAGGCGCAGGCGAAGCCAAAAATGACGAACAAGTGCTTAATAAAGAAGGTCGCTTATTAAGAGACAATGTCTATGGCACTATTGAAGAAGATGTTTGGCGCAGAGATTTTACCGTTAATGCACTGTATTACAACATCAAAGACTTTTCGGTAGTCGATTATGTTGGCGGCATGACCGACCATAAAGCCGCGACACTTCGCTTAATCGGTGATCCAGAAACGCGTTTTCGTGAAGACCCTGTTCGTATGCTACGAGCGGTACGCTTTGCCGTTAAACTGGGCTTTAACCTGCATCCTGATTGTGCAGCCGCGATGCATGAAGTCGCTGAGCTCTTATCGCGCATCCCTTCTGCCCGACTCTATGATGAAACCTTGAAACTATTCATGTTTGGTTATGCCCTACAAACATTCGAAATGCTCAGACATTATGGCCTTTTTCAAGTGTTGTTCCCTTCTACAGAAAACTGTTTATCACTAGAAGACAATGGCTTTCCACGTTTACTTCTGGCTAAAGCCTTAGCAAACTCTGATAACAGAATTGCTGACGGAAAAACGGTGACAGCTTATTTTTTATTTTCTGCATTTTTGTGGGAGTCTGTACAGATGCTCGCAAAACAAAAAATACAAAAAGGCGCTATTGAGTTTATTGCCTATCAAGAAGCGGCCAATGAAATTATTAGCAAGCAAGTTAAAAGCACCGCACTACCTCGCCACATTACCTTAGCCATGCGAGAAGTATGGAGTCTACAACCTAAGTTTAATGCTCGCTATGGCTCTAAACCCAGTCGATTGATCACTCATCCTCGCTTTAGAGCAGCTTATGACTTCCTATTACTACGCGCAGAAACTGGCGGCGCAGATATTGAAGTCGCAGAATGGTGGGGAAAATATCAAAGCGCCAACGACAACGAACAGCGCAAAATGACTCAACCGCCTCCACGCAAAGGTACAAATAGTACGCCAGCTCGTAAAAGAAACTATCGGGGAAAAGCCAAGGTAAGTCCTGCAGGAACCGAATAAGAATAACTAGAAAGGTCTTATAAATCTTATGGGCTACCAACTTAAAGCGGGACAGTTTCAGCCAGACGAAGGGCGAAGGGTTAAGCCTAGTAGGCTAGCAACTTAAGGCGTGACAGATACTAGGCTTAACCCTCACTGTTATTAAGTTAAGGTTTTTTTGTAGAATTGTGGGAGTGGCTTTAGCCACGCAATCGTGGCTAAAGCCACTCCCACTGCATACTGAATTCCACTAACTTAATAGTAGTGAGGCTTAACCATTCGCCCATCACCCTTTGTCTTCGCTTAGGGGGAACCCTGTCTAAAAGTGAACGATTAGGCTAAACTGTCCCATCTTAAATTGGTAGCCACCTTACGCTTGTCTCTGTCACTCTAGGAATAACAATGAATCGCCCTGAAAAAGCTATCGTATATATCGGCTTAGGTAGCAACCTTGCTGATCCTGCCTCACAAATTAAAGCCGGACGCACGGCCATTCGTGCCCTAAAGGGCATACATGAGTTAGCGTTCTCCAGCTTATACTATAGCTTACCTATGGGGCCTCAGGATCAGCCTGACTATTTCAATGCGGTTATTGCCGTAGAAACTACGTTGCTGCCTATGGTCTTATTACGAGCGTTACAAACCATAGAAAACGCTCAAGGTAGAATAAGAAAAACTGAACGCTGGGGGCCTAGAACACTAGACTTAGATATCTTGTTGTATAGCGACCAAATCCTCGACTTATCTGACTTGACTGTTCCACACCAAGGCATAGCTGAACGATCATTTGTGCTGTATCCCTTATTTGAAATTGCTCCGCACATACAGGTGCCTGGTCATGGCGCTCTTGCCGATTTGCTTAGCCAGTGTCCTTTAGCTGGATTAAAACGACTCGACTAACATGAAGCCAATGACCCAAGACACCACAACCCCTTTAAGTATTAATGAGTTGCAGGGCATGAAGCACCGTGGCGAAAAAATAAGCTGCTTAACCGCTTATGATGCTAGCTTTAGTGCCTTAATTAACAAAGTCGGTATCGACGTTATATTGGTCGGTGACTCATTAGGCATGGTTATTCAAGGACACTCAACCACGCTACCTGTTTCTATCAGTGACATGATTTATCATGCCCGTTGTGTTAGCCAGCCTAATCAACGCGCATTCGTGATTGCAGACTTACCGTTTATGAGTTATTCCACATCGACTATTGCGGCAGAAAACGCCGCTAAACTCATACAACAAGGCGGCGCACAAATGATCAAGCTAGAAGGCGCTCGGGTTGAAACCGTACGCTTTTTAGTTGAGCAAGGCATTCCCGTTTGTGGTCACTTAGGACTATTACCGCAACTCATTAACCAATTAGGCTGTTATCACGTTCAAGGCAAAACACCTGAGGATGCCGACAAAATTCTGAGCGAAGCACAGCAACTTCAAGATGCGGGCGCAACGCTACTGGTCTTAGAATGTGTACCCGCCACACTGGCTAAAGCAATTAGCAGCCAACTCAACATACCAGTCATTGGCATAGGTGCCGGTGTGCATTGCGACGGTCAAGTGCTGGTGCTTTATGACATGCTTGATATAGGCGTCACTAAACGCCCCCGTTTTTCCAAAAACTTTATGCAAGACGCATCCTCTATTGAAGCGGCGATAAGCGCCTATCATGAGGCCGTTAAGCAAACACTATTCCCCAGTATTGCTCATAGCTTTTAAATGTCATGATTATCGTTAACAGTGTCTTTGATCTACGTGCCACTATCCATACTTGGAAGCAAGACGGACTGCGCGTGGCCTTGGTTGCTACTATGGGCAATTTACATGCAGGTCACTTAAAATTAGTCAACAGTGCAAAGCAAAAAGCCGATAAAGTCGTGGTGAGTATTTTTGTTAACCCCACTCAATTTGGTGTCAATGAAGACTTTGCAAGTTATCCTCGTACTGAACAAGAAGACCAGCTAAAACTAGCGACCGAAAACACGGACTTATTGTTTCTACCTGCCATTACTGATATTTACAGCGCGAACGCTAAAACCACTGTCAACGTATCGGGACTGTCGGATAGCTATTGTGGCGCGTCCAGACCCGGACATTTTAGCGGTGTTGCCACCATCGTTTGTAAATTATTTAATTTGGTACAACCTGATATTGCGGTCTTTGGCTTAAAAGATTTTCAACAATTCACTGTCATAAAAACCATGGTTAATGATCTCAATATTCCTATTGAGCTGATCGGTGTAGATACCCAGAGAGAAAGTAATGGCTTAGCCATGAGCTCAAGAAACAACTATTTAACAGACCCAGAAAGACAGCTTGCGCCCCAACTTTATCAAACCTTATGTGTCGCCCAAACGGCTATTTTAGCAGGTCAGCAAAGTTACGCGGCGATTGAACAGCAAGCAATACAAACACTAAAAAAAGCAGGCTTCACACCCGATTACTTTACTATCTGTAGCAGCCATGATTTATCCTCAGCAACGAAGCAAGATAAAGAGTTGGTCATATTGGCCGCTGCTAAACTAGGGACAACACGCTTAATTGATAATGTTTATTTTTCTTTATAAGTTATGTTAGGCTGGATGTACTCAAGCGGGACGGGGTTTGTAACCCATACGCATCAAGCCCAAGCGGGTCGGGGTTGTAAACCCCGACCGGCATCGGCAATGTGGGAGTGGCTAAAGCCACTCCCACTGCATATTGAATTCCACTAACTTAATGGTAATGACGCAGAGCGTGGGAACAATAAAACAATAACTCACTTATTATTAAAAACAAAACTATGCAGCCACCACCTTCAGTTAGTTTCAGTGACGCTTTCCGCTTTTGGCTCAAGCTGGGTTTTATTAGCTTTGGAGGGCCTGCTGGACAAATCGCCATCATGCACCAAGAATTAGTTGAGCGACGGCGCTGGATTTCAGAACAGCGTTTTCTACATGCACTCAATTACTGCATGTTATTACCAGGACCTGAAGCACAGCAACTAGCGATTTATCTAGGCTGGTTAATACACCGAACCTGGGGCGGCGTAGTCGCTGGACTCTTATTCATTCTGCCCTCATTATTCTTATTGATCTTACTCAGTTGGATTTATCTGAGCTATGGTCATCTTCCTGCCGTTGCTGGTGTACTTTATGGTATTAAACCTGCAGTTACCGCCATTGTAGTGTTTGCAGCGCATCGCATAGGCTCACGCGCTTTAAAAAATAGCCTGCTATGGCTATTAGCGGCACTGGCTTTCTTAGCCATCTTTGTCTTGCAGACACCATTCCCATTAATTGTATTGATCGCCGCCAGTCTCGGAGCATTGGGGGGACGATTTACGCCTGATAAGTTTACGATGGGGGGCGGACATCAGGCCGCCAAACATCACTATGGCCCAGCACTTATTGATGACGACACCCCTATTCCAGAACATGCTAGGTTTCGTTGGCGTCACTTATTTAAAATCATCGCGGTGGGCTTGTTTTTGTGGGCTAGCGTAATGAGTTACTTAACTATGCACTATAGCTGGAACGGTGCGCTGACACAAATGGGCTGGTTTTTTACCAAAGCTGCGTTACTGACTTTTGGTGGTGCCTACGCCGTACTGCCTTATGTCTATCAAGGTGCAGTAGAACACTACCATTGGCTAAGTGCTACCCAGATGATTGATGGCCTAGCCTTGGGGGAAACTACGCCCGGCCCACTGATTATGATCGTCACTTTCGTTGGCTTTTTAGCTGGCTGGAGCCAACTGCCCATTGCGACAGCACTCATGTCTGGTATAGCTGGGGCGATAGTGGTCACTTATTTTACTTTTCTACCTAGCTTTCTACTGATTCTGGCAGGCGGACCTTTAGTAGAATCCACCAGAAACAATCTAAAATTTACCGCACCGCTCACGGCAATTACCGCTGCCGTAGTCGGTGTTATTGTTAACCTTGCTGTGTTTTTTGCTTGGCAGGTATTCTGGCCACAAGGCTTTGAGGGGACTTTTGATGCAATGGCGGCTTTGATAGGCATAGCTGCATTACTGGCATTGTTCCGATATAAGGCTGGAATAATTTCGGTTATCGTGGCGAGTGGTGCGGTAGGATTATTACTGCTGTTTGCCAAGCCTTGGTTAGTTCAGCAAGGTCTGCTTTAAAGCTTGCGTATAATCGCTACAGCGATTAGCTATAAAAACAGCTAAAGCTGTTTTACTCCCACCTAAATAAACTGGAGACACCGATGATTAACAATTCAGAATCCTTATTTAAACAAATCAGCCTAGGCGTTTATGTGATCGGCGTCAGTGATGGCAACCGTCAGAATGCTTTTACGGCCGCATGGGTGATGCAAGTTTCTTTTAACCCCCCTTTGCTAGCGATTAGCATTAATCCTCAAAGCACTTCTTATCAACTACTACAAGCTAGCGGCATTTGCAGCATTAATGTTTTAGGCCAACACCAAGCTGCGCTGGCCGAACATTTTGGTCAATCTGCCGTTGATAAAATGGCCGGTCATCAATGGCAATCCGCTCAAACCGGTGCGCCTATTTTATCGGAAAGTCTCGCTTATTTTGATTGTGCGGTGAGTCATTACAGCGAAGCTGGGGATCATATTATCGCTATTTGCAAGGTAGTGACTGCGGCAAAACTCAACGAGGGACAGCCGTTACTCTATAAGAGCACCGGTGATTTAGATGGCAGCAGCCAGCTTTATCAATAGATGTTACTCAGCCATTTAACGGTTTAACTCGCGAGACGGGGTTTATAACCCCGTCTCAAACCTTTGATATTGCCATTATCTTTGCAAGATCACCGAAGAAATAGGCCTGTTTTTGGTTATATAGCGCCGTTTGGGTGCATCTAAACATTCGATCAGGGTTGCAAACCCCGACCGGCATTGGCAAACGAGTGTAAAACGACGACACCTTGTAACATCAGCAAATTAAGCAAAAAACTGCTGCATAACCCGAATCATATAACCATGATCCAAGACACCGGCACTTTCTCTAAGACTGTGCATGGCCCACAGTGGATTACCTACATCTAGCGAACGTATACCTAAACGTGCCGAAGCGATAGGGCCAATAGTGCTACCACATGCCAAGTCATTGCGATGGGCATAGGTTTGATAAGGCACATCGGCTTGCTCACACCAATCCATAAATTGCGCCTGTGAAATGCTTTCAGTACTGTAACGCTGATTAGCATTGACCTTAATAACAGGGCCTTTATTGACCATCACTTTATGGTCTGGCTCATACGCCCAAGCAAAATTAGGCTGATAAGCATGAGCCATATCAGCGCTAATTAGAAAGCTTTGCGCTAACACCCTAGAATAATCCTCGCGCGACTCTGCGGCGTTTAAGCTAATCCTTTGTAAGATCTCCCCCAGAAAACTACCATCAGCACCTTTACAGCTAGTACTGCCGATTTCTTCATGATCAAAAAAAGCACAAACCACGCTGTTATCGCCATTCAATACCGAATCAGTCAATAAGGCTTGAAGAGCGGCATGACACGAGGCTAAATTATCTAACTGGCTATCGGCATAAAACTCATTATTGACACCCCAGAACGCGCCTTTCTGTGTATCAGATACCGCTAAATCCCACGACAATATACGCTCCGCTGGACAAGCGGACTGCTGCTGCAATAGCTCGAAAAAATAAGCTTTAGGCAATGACTCTCCTGCCCATGTCGACAAAATTAACGGCAATTCATTTTGCTTATGCAGCTTTAAGCCGTCTTCATTAACCGTACGGTTCATGTGTATGGCTAAGTTGGGCAAACGTAATAATGGCCTATCAAAGTTAACTAATTGACTGACGATATTAGCGTTATCATCTTTATAGCTGACTCGACCGGCAAGCCCTAAGTCTCTATCGGTAAACGTCGCCAATATTGGCCCACCATAGATTTCAACGCCTAATCGTAATAAGCCATCCGTGGCGTTAGCGGCATTGGGCTTTATTCTTAAACCTGGCGAATCGGTATGTGCGCCAATAATCTTAAAGCCCGTCTCTAACAATGGCTTTAGACCCATGACGAACATAATGATGGACGAATCATCACGAATCACATAATAACGCCCCTGAGCTTGCAACTGCCACGGCGCAGTTTCTTCTAGCTTTACAAATTGAAAAGCCAGCAGTTGGCTTTCGATGCTAGCGACCGCATGCCAAGGACTAGGACTGGCATCGACAAAATCCAGTAAATCTTGTACCTGTTGCGGGGCAGTCATCATGTGGTTTTTAAATCCAGCGAAGCCGAATTAATACAATAGCGTAAGCCGGTAGGCTGAGGGCCATCTTCAAAGACATGGCCTAAATGCGCGTCACAGACTTTACAAGTGACTTCAACTCGACGCTGACCATGACTGTTGTCAACATGTTCTGCGACACTGCCTTCTGGCAATTCTGCCCAAAAACTCGGCCAACCTGAGCCTGAATCATATTTAGTTTGTGAATCAAATAAAGGACTATCACAGCAAATACAATGATAAATACCGACTTCTTTACAGTCCGCATATTTCCCAGTAAAGGGGGGTTCTGTGCCTTTTAAGCGGCAAATATTAAATTGTTCTGGCGTTAATTTCTCAGCCCACGATTCATCATTATTTTGTTCTTGCGTAGTCATAAGCTTAGCTCCTAGTTAAAGGGTGCATTGTACGCGATCAACTCAAGGTCAGCCATCGGCAAACAGTACAAACTGACACAATAGTTAAGCCTATGCTATGCTAACAGCCCTATAAAACAACCTGATCAAGCTATGCAAATATACCTAGTGGGCGGTGCTGTTCGCGATACCCTACTCCATTACCCCGTACTTGAAAAAGATTGGGTCGTGGTCGGTCAAACCCCTGAAGCCATGCTAAAAAAAGGCTATCGCTTAGTGGGTAAAGACTTTCCGGTATTTTTGCATCCAAAAACAAAAGATGAATACGCACTGGCCAGAACAGAGCGCAAAAGTGCTCCTGGCTATAAAGGTTTTGTGGTGCATACCTCGCCCGACATTAGCTTAGAGCAAGACTTAATCCGCCGTGACTTAACCATCAATGCTATGGCCATGAGCCCAGATGGACAGCTCATTGATCCTTATGGCGGCCAACAAGACTTAGAAAATCGAGTGTTTCGGCATATTTCACCGGCTTTTGCAGAAGATCCAGTACGCATCTTACGCGTTGCGCGCTTTGCTGCCCGCTATCAACACTTAGGCTTTACGCTGGCAGCAGAAACGCTGGCCTTAATGCAGTCTATGGTCAATGAGGGTGAAGTCGATCATTTAGTGCCTGAACGGGTCTGGGCAGAATTATATAAAGCCCTTAACGAGAAAACACCCTCGGCCTTTTTTTACATCTTAAAAGACTGCAACGCCTTAAAGAAGATATTCCCCGAATTAGATGCTTTATTTGGCGTTCCGCAGCCGCCCCAACATCATCCAGAAATTGATACCGGCATCCATAGCCTGATGAGCTTAGATCAAGCTGCGCTATTATCGCCTAGCCCAGAAGTTCGCTTTGCCGCCTTAGTACATGATTTAGGCAAAGGCATTACCCCAAAAGAACACTGGCCAAGTCATCACGGCCACGAACAAAAAGGTCTACCGCTATTAAGACAGCTCTGTAACCGATTACGCGTACCGAATAATTTTAAAGCCTTGGCAATGCAGGTCATGCAATACCATACCCATAGTCATAAAGCATTTGAATTACGCCCGGCTACCTTAACAGATGTCTTAAGCACCTTAGGCGCGTTTAAAGATACGCTTAACTTAACTTGGTTTTTATTAGCCTGTGAAGCCGATGCTAAAGGCCGCACCGGCTTTGAACAGCGACCCTATCCTCAAGCCCAATTAATAAGCCATGCCGCCCAGGTCGCTACAACCGTAGATTGTTCAAGCGCCCTAGACGGCACACTGAAAGGTTCAGACATAGGCACTGCCATTCGTCACTTGCGGATACAGGCGGTGACTCAAGCTATTAATGATTACAAAGCGGCTACCAATAGCTAAAAAAGCTACCAACTTTAGACAGAACAAAACGATAGTGAAAGCTTGTTATCGTTCCCAAACAGGAACGACAACATTGTGGTGATGGCACACTAGGGGCGTATTGCATACGCCCTTATAAAATACGCCCTATAACATTGAACTTTCGATAAGTGGGCGTATGCAATACGCCCCTACGGTCGCAGGACGATGAAATAGACCCCAACTTTAGTCCTCTCCCTTCCTAAATGACGCGACATTTACTTGTGTAGATACCTATGGAGCTTCGGAGCATGAAGATGATAACTAGCCCCCCCTGCCCTACTGCAAACCCCGTCCAGCATGAGTAATAACTTAATTTTTTCGTGGGAGCGGCTTTAGCCGCGTAATCGCGGCTAAAGCCGCTCCCACGACAGCCCGATGAATAGCCGCAAATAAAATACCGTCAAACACAAAACCCCTATAGAAATTAGGTATAACACCCACTCTAGTGCTAAGATGATTTATTGATAATACATTATAGAAAATACTAGCTTATCATCTATACAGGCTTAGGCTTAGGCTTAGGCTTAGGCTTAGGCTTAGGCTTAGGCTTAGGCTTAGACTCAAACCTAACTAGCTCCATAACATGCCTAACTTAGACTCGCTATTCAACCAGACACTCATAGCTCTTCGCTTAACGCTAGCATCTTGCCAGAAAATGGCTGTAATACCGACGTCTCTAAAGGCTTAACATGCTAAATAAAATGCTTGGCCGATTATGTAAACTCTTTCCAGCAAAGCTCTCAGCCGCATTAAAAATAGCTGAGCAAGAGACCTCCCAAAGCATGCTTGATGATTTACTACAGACCAAGACTAGGTTACGCGCGATCTACGACGGATCTTTTGATGCTTTAACCCTGCTGGGTGATAGTGGCTTTATTGACTGCAATACCGCCGCCTTGACCTTATTTGGATGCCCTAGTGTAGAAGAGTTTTGTCGTTATCACCCCTCAGAGTTATCACCCGCTATCCAAGCGTGTGGTACAGACTCAACATCACTCGCTCAGCATTACATCAACCTCACCTTAAAAAAGGGTAGCTATTGTTTTGAATGGCAGCATCAGCGTCTTGATAACGGCGTTGTATTTACTGTACAGATACTAATGTCTAGCTTAGAAATTGACGGAAAAATGGCCTTGCATGCAATCTTGCATGATGATCTAAGCGCCAGAAAAAAAGCCCTCGATATTATTACTCAAGAAAAAAAACAAATAGAAATATTCGCCCTAGCTATGGAGCAAAGCCAATCTTCGGTAATCCTTACCAACCTTGAAAGCACTATTGAATACGTCAATCAGGCTTTCATCAATAACACCGGGTACTCTCGCGAGGAGATCATAGGCTCGAAAGTCAACTGCTTTAGTTCTGGCAAAACGCCCAAAGCCACCTTTGAAGCGTTGTGGTTAAACTTGAACAGTGGCAAGCCTTGGCAAGGCGAGATTATTAATAAGGATAAATTCGGTCAGGAGTTTATCGAACAGACATGGATTACACCGATAAAAGACAACGATGGCACGACCAGTCATTACTTAAGCGTTAAAGAAAACATCACTGAACGCAAAAAAATTAAAGCCGAACTTACCACGCTTTCCATTGCCTTAGAGCAATGTCAATCATCGGTAATGATTACCGACCTTGATGCGCACATTGAATACGTCAATCAAGCTTTCGTCAATATCACCGGCTACCGTCGCGAGGAACTGATAGGCCAAAAACCCAGCCTATTAAGATCCAATAAGACACCTCGTAGCACTTATGATGAGATGTGGACAGCCTTACATAACGGTAAGGCGTGGCATGGTGAACTCATCAACCTCAGCAAACAGGGCGAAGAACTTATCCAGCTGTCCTGGATTTCGCCAATACGTCAGGCCGATGGCACGATCAGCCATTATCTAGGTGTTCAAGAAGATATTACTGAGCGTAAGAAACAAGATGCACTATTGCTAGCCGCTAAAGATCGGGCTGAGAACCTCGCTAAAACCAAGTCACAGTTTTTGGCTAATATGTCCCATGAAATCCGTACCCCAATGTCTGCGATTATTGGTTTTTCTGATCTAGCCTTACTTGAAGCCATGCCTGCTACTACTCACAACTACTTACAAGATATTAGCACCGCCTCCAAGCACTTACTGACGATTCTTAATGACATTCTTGATTTGTCTAAGTTAGAAGCGGGGCAGATGTCGCTTCAGCTAACGCACTTTAATTTGGCTGACTTACAATCAACGCTGTACGGCTTACTCATTAACACGGCACAAGAAAAAGGCTTGTCATTCATCATAGACATAGACGCTCAGGTGCCGCAAGCCTTTATCGGTGATAGTCTGCGTTTACGACAAGTGTTGATTAATCTGCTGGGTAATGCCATTAAATTTACTCAACAGGGTTCGGTAACACTCAAGATTAGCCTACAACAACTTAAGTAACGATTCACTCCCCCCCCTCTATTTTATTAAAACTTTCTTTTCCCAGTGTTAATGTGTTAGATTTAAAGACATGAAGTTTAGCGATTATGATTTACGACAACTTAACGAAGAGGTGATTAA
>TBL_comb47_HYPODRAFT_10003390_pt1 | contig 18880 bp, 7 predicted proteins | sample TroBogypolimnion_40_FD_10682 | JGI IMG/M metagenome (IMG submission 10682) | reverse complement strand
GGCGATCTCGTCGCCTTTGCTCAGGTCGGCGGTGAAGGCTGCGACGTTGCGGCTCAGCGCCTTGATTTGGGCTGCGGTTTCGTCCATGGGGATCACGTCGACCAAGGCGACGTCCGCGCCCGCCTCGGCCAGGCCGATGGCGTAAGCTTGTCCGATGCCGCGTGCAGCGCCGGTGACGACCGCGACTTTGCCGGTGAGTTTGAAGAGATCGAGAATCATAGGGTCCTTCAAAAGTTAGGATTTAGGAGTTAGGAGTTGATTAAGATCGGGCTGTCCCGCTGGTCGCTGGTCGAGGGTCGCGCGTTCCCCCTCATTTAACAGTAACTGTCAACGGTTTGCCGAGAGCGGCGGCGAAATCAGCGATGTAGGCGTTCCAGTATTCCGCCTTCACGAAGTCGCCCGCGCCGCTCCAGCCCGCACCCGCGTACCAGACAAGCGGCTTGTCGGCCGTGACCTTGGTGAGCAGGTAGACGTTGTCGAGTTTGTCGGTGGAGAGGACACCGCCCTGCGGCAGGACGATAGCCGTGGCGATGGAACCCATCTTGGGCTGCTCCGCCTCGTAATTGGCGACCCAGCCTTGTTCGGGTTTCGCGACGAGAGTCCCGTTGTGTAGGTGAGCGGTGGCGGTGTCCATACCGGGGCCGCCTTGGACGCTGTCCGCGCCGGTGATCGTGAAGCGGCTCTCGAAGCGTGTGAAGTGCGAGCCCGCGTCGAGCGTCATGCGCCGCGACTCGGCGATCTTCACGCCGTTGCCGCAGTCCCACGGGGCATAGGTGACTTCGAAGGCCGTGCGGACGGGGCCGTTGGCTAGGTTCTTCTGAGTGGCCCAGTTCTGGCTCACGTAGTAAGAGCCTCCGCTGAAGACGCCGAATCCGCCCGCGCCGCGGCTAGTGCCGACCTTGTAGTTGTCCATGCCCTCGCCTTCGTCTTTGTGATAGCTCTTGCGCTTCAGCCATTTGTCGATAATGGAGTAGCGCACGCGCTTGCTCCAGACGTCCACGCCGCTGGAAACCAGCGATTGGCCGGCGGGCGCGGGCTGCATGATGACAGGCCCGTAAATGCGGTGGGCGGTGCGGTCATTCTCCCACAGGTAGTCGTCCATGCGCTCAGGCGCGTAGCGGCTGAAGCAGACCGTGGCGGTCGGAGCGGCGGGTACGTCGGCGCTGTTGAAGACCCAGAACGAGCGGCTCTGCTTGGCGAGCGCGTAGGTTTTGAAAAGCAGTTGGTCGGGCGTTCCGTCGCCGTCGGAGTCGTAGAGTTGGTGCGGTAATACCGCGCCGTTGCGCACGTCGAAGACTCGCAGGTTTTCGGCCTTGAGCCCCAGCTTGGCCCAGTCGAGCGACACCGTCTCCGCGCTGCGGTAGACGCTGAGCGGGTTCACGACATCGACGGTCTTGCGGGCCGGGTTGGCGTCCGCGACCACGAGCTTGCGCAGTTCGACGGAGGCGCAGAGGAAGGCGCCGACCGCGTAAACCTCGCAGGAGTCGGCGGTGTAGGAAGCGGGTCCCGCGCCGATGGGCTGCACAAAGCCGAGGCGGCCGTCGGTGTTGATGTTCGCGCAGATGGCCTTCCACGATTTCTGGACGCAGGGCAGGTATTCGGCGCGGTCGAGCACGCCGTTGTTGATGCCCCACAGCAGGCCATAGGTGAAGAACGAGGTGCCGCTCATCTCGGGCAGGTTGGGGTCTTCGGGATCAAGCAAGCTGGGGCGCCACGCGCCGTCGGCGTGCTGGGCCTGCTTGAGGGCGGCGGCCATCTCCTTGTAGACGGACAGGTAGAACGGGCGCGTGGGCCAGTCGGCGGGCAGGTCGCGCAGGATGATCGGCAGCGAGCCGAAGACCCAGCCGTTGCCGCGGCACCAGAAGATGTTCTTCCCGTTCTTGGCCTTCTTTTGGAAAAACGTTGAATCTCGGAAAAAGAGCCGGTTTTCCTTGCTGTAGAGCATGTCATAGGTGGCCTTGTACTCCTGGTCCATAAAGGTCAGGTACTTGGTGTCGCCGGTGAAGCCGTACATCCTGACGAGGACGGTGGGCGACATGAAGAGCGCGTCGCACCAGCTCCAGCGCTTCTGGTTGTCCTTCGCCTTGAAATCGAGCGAGCCGGTGTGCGGGTTGGCGAGAATCGTGTCATAGTTCTGACGAAAACTCGCGGCGCAGACCGGGTTGTTGTCGAATGCGGCGAGTTCGAGCCAGCTCTGGCCGATGCAGGAGTCGTCGGCGTGGTAGGTACGCGGGAGGTGGCCCCAGTTGTTCGTCTTGCCAAGGGCTCTGACCTGGTCGAGGTAGGGCAGCGTCGGATCGGACAGGCCGAGCGCGGTGATGCCGGCGTAGAACGCGCCGTAGGTCCAGTCGAGGGGGTTGTGCTTTTTCGGATTGGCGGTCATCCAGTCAGCCGTGAGCTTGGCGTTTGCGGCGATGGCGTCCAGCGTCCAGGCGTCGGAGACTTTGCGGGCGTCTTGGGCGGCGGCAGCTGTTACCAGCAGCGCGGCGGTCAGAAAGGACAGTGTGCGTGTCGTACTCATGCGTTCTCCTCGCCAATCAGAAGGTTCAAACGTGAACAGCCTTTCCCGATTTGGCGAACGTCAGTTTAATGGCTTTTCAGTTTCTTTCAAGAGGAAACCGGATGTATCTCGCAGTGGAAATATCAGCTTACCCGTCTCCTGCGGCCGTGCTATGGGTGAATATATTTCGTCATACGGAACGTGTTCTCCGGTGAACGCATCCGCAAAATTCAAAGGTTTCTGCAACGCGTTCGGCGCCGCTTGTCGGACGGCGAGTCTGGAGAGCGGTGAGAGACTACGGGACCAGCCTTTGGCGGTCTGCTCACATCATCGGAATCGGGACGATCTCCCCAGCGGCCTGACGTTCAATCGCCGAATCGTGGCCAAAGAACAGCATGTTGGAGTCCATCCACACAATCAGCCGACGCCACTCGTCATCGCTCAGCGTGACCTCATGGTGGCCCGCTTTCAGCATGCGGTAGAGTTTGGAAGCCCGCGCGCCAAACTGACCGGGCACAGTGTACGGCTCGGTCCAGTAGTAGTTGTCATAGTATTGCACGTAGGGCCGCAACGCGTTGAAAGAGGCATAGAAGTGATTTGCGTCCTTCCTCCAATCTCCTGCACACACATCCGGCGCCTTTTTGCCTTGCGCACGCGCTTGCACATGACACTGAACGCATTTGGCATCCAAGATCGGCTGAATCAGACGCGGATAGCTGAAGGGATTGGTTCCGTCCGGCTCCGGCGCAATGGCCGACGGCTGGCGCTTCATGGCCAGCGGCTGTCCGGCTGGCAGCGGGGCGCCTACGCGCTGGTCATGACAGCCATTGCACATCAACTGCTCGCCCGGCGCCGTATACGTCACGCTGCGCATGCCCTGTAGCGCGGTGCCGTCCGCAGTCAGCGCCTGAAAAAGAATGGGCACGTTGACGGGCACCGTGAAATAGGCGCTGCCGTCGGTCTCCACCGGCACAGTTCCCAAACAAGCCTTGGCGCCCTTCTGATGGCCGGCGCTGATGCGCGGATGCGATTCGATCGGTTCGGTTTTCGGCAACACCTGCCAGATGCGCAACTGCGTGATCGGCTCACCTTGCGGCAGCGGACGCCGGCTGTTGTAGACGTTGCGAACGCCGACCACAGCGGTCTTGGGGAGCTGGTCTTTCGGCAGGGCTCGCTGCGGCTTCCCCTGCGCGTCGGGCGGCAGACCGACCAGGGTGCCATGCGGCAGCACCGAAGGCTTTGGCCGCGCCATCAGCGGCTGCGGGCTCAAACACGAAATGCGCGGATTGCGGTATAGCACTTCGCGGTTGCCAAAAACATCCAGCAGCACGATGGCATAGTTGCGCGCAGCCAGATCAACCGGCTTCCCGTACTGGTCCGAAGCGTCGCCATCGTAGACGCACACGTAGTATTTGTCGGAGAGCGGATACGGCGAAGCGTACTTGGCGGTGCGCTGCCCAAGAGTGACTTCGGCCTCCACAAAGAGCTGGTCAGGCGTCACGCGCTTCACCTGCGCCATTTGGTCGTCGTCCGGAATGCGAGGATCATAAACAATGATCGAGCCGCGCGACTCCGTGTGATGTCCCATGGCCAGGGCGGAATAGAGGTGCGACCCCGGAATCGCGCGCAGATCCATGACCGCAACCGGATAGTTGTGAATCGAGGCATGCGTGTTGCCGCCGATCGACCGCGCGTCGCGGCCGTCCGGATAGACGATCCAAGGATGGTGCGCCTGCAAGGCCCCGCGATCCACGTAGTCCCAGCGCGTGTAAATCACCATCCCGGCGTGATCCACGCTCGGCATCCATTCATTGGTCTCATGCGGGCTGAGCTGCGTCATGTCGCTGCCGTCTGCCAGCATGGAAAAAAGCGTGAAACTGGGCTTCGGCACCGGGTGGCAACGTCCAAAACCGCCGCGCCGCTCCGAAACGAACATGATCCGTCCGCTGGGCAGCCAGCACGGGAAGAGATCGTTCACGGGGCCTTGGGTTACCTGCGTCAGGCCCGAACCATCCGCCTTCACCCGGAAGATGTGGAAGCAGCTCTTCTCCGTCCAGACGCGACCCGGGCGTTCCCCGTCGGTGTAGCAGAAAAGAATCTCCTGACCGTCAAAGGAGACCTCTGGGGCGAGGAATCCGCCACGGTCTGAGAGGGCATTGTTCAGCAAATCGCGCGCAACCGGCTGATCGCTGAAGGGGTTGTCGAGCACGAAGAGCCCATTTCCTGTAAGCGTGCGACCGCGCGAAGCATTGAAGCCGAAATATTGGTCGATGATGTGGTTCCCATACTGGTTCTCATCGGTCAGCAGCGCTTCGCGCGTCACAAAGAGCAGGCGCGGAATTTTCTTGAGAAGCGGGTTGGAAAAGGCAATGGTCCGGCGCGCCGTACAAGCCCGCAAATAGAGCGCGTGACGATCCGCTGCCGTTTGAGACTCTCGCTTGATCTGTTCCCAAACTTCCGACGTCTGCCCCAAATCCGACAGCAAGGCGTCGCCGCGCCGCAATACGATATCGAGCGGATCGCGGTCCGTCGGCTGGATCAGCGCAGAGGCGTTAAAGACTTGCTGGCGGCGGACCTCTTCCGTATCCGCGCCTTTTTCGGTGACCGGCTTCACCTGAATCTGCGTTTCCAGGATACGGTATTCCCGCTCACTTTCTTCTTGTCCAGCATGAACGCACAAGGTTGCGCAGAACACGACTCCTATAGCTGTCCTCATTCTCATGTCCGTCCCTCTCCTGATAATCGTTTCACACCATAAACAATCGCCTCTCGAAACGCCAGTTCAAACCACTCCGGTGGAGGCAGGCATTTTTTGGTGTGCTTGACATCCTGCCACCGCTTTTGAGATTCTACCATCAAATGGTGGGTATCTCATATTGGTTCAGGCATGATTCCTGTCAACACGGGCCTGTGCCTGTCGGGGCGCGTTCTATTTTCACTTTGTGCCCTCTTCGAAAATCAATACACAATTTCCAAGCGCGGAGTAACTGGCTGCCCTTGCGCTACATTCTGGACGACATGACGAAATTTGCGCTGATATTGCTGATGATCGGATGCCTGCACGTCAGCCATGTGTTCGGCCAACCGACACCCGCCGCGGGTAGCGAGTCCGCCTGGCTAGACAGCGATTTTCTGCTGCGCGTATGGGACACGAGCGAAGGACAATTTCCGACCACCCCGCGCTGTATCGCGCAAACCCGCGACGGCTACGTCTGGCTGGCGAGTTTTGACGGCGTGGTGCGATTCGACGGCGCACACGCGGTCACCTTCTCAGGAAAAAATTGTCCCGGACTGCCGACACCGATGCTCACGACGTTGGTCTACGCCGACCGGCAACAGCGCGTGTGGGCTGCGACTGCGGACGGTGCGCTGTACTCGTTCGATCAGCTCGCGTGGCGCGGCTACGGCTCCGCTGAAAACTGGTCGGGCACGGAGGTCGTAGCCATCGCTGAGTCTGCCGACGGCACGTTGCTTTTCGCCGGCAAACGCGAGTTGCGTCGCTTCGACGGAAAAAAATTCGCCGACGCCGCAATGCCGGTGGCCCTCGGCATGGCGCAGTTGCAAAACGCGTTTTTCGACAAGCAGGGAAAATTATGGATAGTCAGTAACCGCGCCGCGTGGTCGCAGGACGGCGCGGCATGGACGCAGGTGCTCGCGGCCGACGTCATCGACGGCGCCGGGGCCGCCAAAGACGGCGGCGCGTGGATCGCCACCGGCACCGAACTTTGCAAGTGTTCCGATAACCGCATCGCGTTGAAGCTCACGCGGCCGGCGGGGTTTCAGAACGACGCGGTCCGGCTGCTGGAAGATTTTCGCGGTAACCTCTGGGTCGGCGGGTTGAAGACGGGACTACGCGTGTGGATGGCTGATGGCCGAGTGTTGAGCGCGGCCCATGCCGGAGATACCGCACCCCCGCAAATCGGCTGGCTCTTCGAAGACCGCGAACGCAACGTGCTAGCCACCACGCGCGGCGCAGGTTTGGCCCGCTTCCGACCGCGCATTTTCGAAAATTGCCTCGGGGCCACAGGCACGCTGGTCGGCACGCTGGTCGATTCGATCTGCGAAGAAATGCCTGGCCAAATCCTCGTCGGCACCGAAACCTGCGGGCTGCGCCGTCTCGTGCGCGACCGCGAGGGAATGCTACAAGCGCCCTCGGCGGATTTGCTTGCCAAGCAACAACCGGTGACGAGCTTGTTGCGCTTGCGCGATGGCACCGTGCTGGCGGCGGCGGCCGGTCTCGGCCTGTTGCGCGTGGAGGGCAACCACACCGTTCCCGTAGCGTCGCCAATCGGCGGCAACCGTGTTCGCGCGTTGCTTGAGGATACGAGCGGACGGCTTTGGATCGGCCACGAGGGCGGCATTGTCGTTCGCGACAACGGCCAGTTTCGCAGCCTGCCTGTCGATCCTGCGCACCCGCTGACCGATGTGCGAGCCTTTGCCGAAGACCGCGCCGGTGTGCTCTGGGCCATTGGCAAGCAGGGCCTCGTGCGCATCGCTAACGACCAAGTCGAAACGGTAGCGCTGCCGAACCTGCCGCAGAAGGTGACTCTGCTGAGTCTGCACGCGGACGCCGAAGGCGCTCTATGGATTGGCGCGGAAAGTCTCGGTCTGGTGCGCTTCGAGCGAGGCACCGTGTTTGTTTACACCGCGGCGCACGCGCTGCCGACGATTTCCTTCGGCGCGATCATCGAGGAAAACAAGTGGCTGTGGCTCGCCGGCGACAAAGGTCTGGTGCGCGTCAGCCACCAATCGCTCGATGCGGTCGCCGCCGGGCGCGCGACGAATTTGGAACTGGTATTTTTCAACCGCGGCGACGGGCTTTCCTCGGATGCGTTCCGGCGCGGCTACCAACAGGTGGCGGCCAAAACCAGCGATGGCCGGCTGTGGTTCGCGACGCACAAAGGCGCTGTCTCTATCCGGCCGGACAGCCTCATCACGCCGCTTTATGAGGCGCCTGCGGCCATCGAAGAGGTGCGCGCGGAAAAAGTGCTCTTCCCGATCACGCCGCTCAATCATGACGGCCTCATCATCGCCGCCGATCTGCGCCACCTCAGCATTCGTTGCACGACGCCGTCGTTGAGCAATCCTGAAGGCACGCGCTTCCGCTACGAAATGCAAGGCCCGCACGGCCTGTGGCACGACTTCGGCACCGAGCGGTTGGTGCGCTTCCAAGACCTCGCGCCTGGCCGTTATCAATATCGCGTCTGGGCTATCGCCGCCGACGGCAGGCCCGTGCAGCCAGCCACCGTTATCGCCATGACCATGCTGCCATTTTTCTGGCAAACCCTCTGGTTTCGGATCCTGGCCGTGCTGGGCTTGATTGCGGTCGGTGGCGGCACCGCGTGGCGCATCCAGCAGCGCCGCATTTTTTTGCGCGACCAACAACTGCTTCATCAGGAAGAGCGCACCAAACTCGAAAAGCAGCTCCACCAGGCCCAAAAAATGGAAGCCATCGGCCGGCTCGCTGGCGGCATCGCGCACGACTTTAACAATCTGCTCACCATCATCATCGGCAACACCGATTTCGTCAAAAGCATCCATGCCGACGATCCGAGCACGCAAGCGTTCACTGAAGACGTGCTTAAGGCGAGCTGGCGGGCGCGCGATTTGGTCACGCAAATTCTCACCTTCAGCCGTCAGCAAGCCGTCGCGCGCACTGTGATCGACATCGCCCCGTCGTTGCGCGACACCTGCGGGCTGCTGCGCGCCGGCGTGCCCACCACCATCGAAATGTCCCTGAGCATTCCCGACACGCTGCCGCCAATTCTAGCCGATGCGAGCCAGATTCACCGCGTCGTGATGAACCTCGGCACCAACGCAGCCCAAGCCATCGGCTCCGCTGCTGGCCGCATCGCAATCACGGCAGGCGAGTTCAGCGCCGATGCCGCGTTCGCCGAACAACATCCCGAAGTGCAGCCCGGCTGCTACGTCCGCATCAGCGTCGAGGACAACGGCAAGGGCATGAGCGACGCGACGCTTAAACGTATCTTCATGCCGTTCTTCACCACCAAGGAAGTTGGCCAAGGCACCGGTCTCGGCCTGGCTGTGGTTCACGGCATCGTGGAAGCGCACGGCGGCGCCATCGTCGTCCGCAGCCGCCCCAACGCAGGCAGCGTTTTTGAAATTTATCTCCCTGTGACAGACCAGCCCGACAAAAGCGCCACGGAAATTAATCCCGAAGCGCTCACCGCGAACCGCTCAGCAACGATCCTACTCGTCGACGACCACGCCGCCGTACTCAACATGACGCGCCGGTTGCTGGAGGAACTCGGTTTCAAAGTCGAAGCTCACGTCGACCCTCTACAGGCAGAGGAGGCCTTTGCGCAAGCGCCGGAGCAGTTCGATGTGGTGCTGACCGATTTTGCGATGCCCGCGCTCAACGGCGTGGAGTTGGCGCAACGTCTCTGGAAACTGCGCAGCGTTGTGCCGATCATTCTCTACACAGGCTACGGTGGCAGCATCGGCGCCGACACCGCGAAGGAAATGGGCTTCGCCGGTCTGCTGACCAAACCGTTTTCGCCAGAAACCTTAGCCAAGGCCATCGCGAGCGCACTGCGATGACTCGCTTGCACCGCGCGTTGAGCGCTTATGCTGCGCCATTCGACCGTTCCTTCGGCAACGATGGGCGATTGTCAACGCACCATCAGGATAGTCGCAGCCGGGATGAACGTGCGGAGCGTGAGAGCGTTCCCTGTGAGGGCGAAAATGCCGTGCAGGACTGAGTTGGTGCCGGTTCCCAAGTTACGGTAACGGAAAAGGGATTCGCTGAAGGCGGTGCTTCCGAACGTCAGTAGCGTGTATGTTTTGTTGGGCACGCCGCTGCTGCCGAAGTCGAAAAAGAACGCGCTTCCGTCGCCCCGTGTTAAAGCACCCGAGATGGCTACGCGGCTGGCGGTGCCGTCGGGCATCAGCGTGAGCGCGAGGGCTCCTCCCGCATGCCACGTGAGGCTGGACACGGGCAAGTTTGTGGAGGCAGGCAGGCCGTTTCGGAGCGTGCCACCGCTCAGCGTGACCGGCCCATTGCCCAGGCTTGTGTCCGTCGCGACGGCCAGCGTGCCATTGCTGACGGTCATGCCGCCGCTCGATGTGGTGTTCGTGCCCGTCAGGTTGAGCGTGCCGGTGCCGGTCTTGAGCAGGCGCACCGCGCCAGTGAAGCGTCCGTCGAAACACGAGACGGCGCTTTGGTTGACCGTCAGTGTGGCCGGGGTCTGGCTGGTGATGACGCGGTCGCCGGCCACGGTCGTGTAGTTCGTCAGCAGGCTGACCGTCTGGTCAAAGCCGTTTAGGCTGAGGGTGCCGCCGGGTGCGTAGCTCAGGCCGATCTCCAGTTTGGAGGCAGCGGGAAGGGCGTTGGCGATGTCGGTTCTCAGCGTGCCGTTTCCGAGAATGGTTTCGCCCCAGATGTTACCTGTGACGCTCAGAACGGTCAGACCGGTGGAATCGGCCCAAAACCGGTCGCTGCCGATCAAGAGCGGCTTTTCCGCGATCACGAATGTGCCGCTGGAGTTGACGACGTAAAGTCCGCCACCGCCTGACGCGCCGCCGGTCATGACGAGCGTGGAGCCAGACGCCGTGCTGATGCGCGTCTGACCGATGCGGGTGAGCGGCCCGCTCCAGACGTTGCTGCCGCTGCTGTTGTTCAGGGAGTAGCCGCTGTTAGCCCGCTCGCCGTTGAGCGTCAGAGGCTCCGGCACGGTGATGCCGCCGCTGAGCTGGAGGCAGCCGCCCGCTGTGGAACGGACAACCGTTCCGGCGTTGCTGCTGCCGAGAGCGAAGGCCTGCGTGATCGCGACCGATCCGTTGCTGACCGTGGTGACACCTTGGTAGCTATTGGCGGCTCGGAGGTTCAGCGTGCCGTTGCCGGTCTTGGTGATGCCGCAGACGACCGTGCCGTCGGACACGGCACCGGTGACGTCGAGGGTGGTGACGCCGGCTCCGTTGGTGGCGACGGACCAAACTTGCTGGTCGACGAGCGTCAGGTCGTCGGCCAGCGTGTAGGTGCGGTTGGTGGCCGTCGGAATGGTTGCCGTGATGCCGCCGCCGCGGAGCGCGATGCTGCCGCCGCCGTTGGCGAGCGTGAAGTTTCCGTTGCGGTTGAGGGTGATGCCGTACAGGCTGACGGCGCGGTTGATCAAGGCCGTGCTGCCGCCGCTGCCGAAGCTGGCGAGCGTCGCACCGTTGAAGTCCTGCTGCGTCTCGGTCTCCCAGTTGTTGGTGGCGTCCACATTGAGATTGGTGCCTCCGCCCCCGTCCCAGACCAGGTTGATGGGGATGCCCGAACCGGTTGTGAACGTGAGGGGGTCGCTCCACGTTTCGCCGAACGCGTTGGTGACTTGGAAAACGTAGCCGTAGGTCGTGTAGAGCTGGATGTTCGGGAGATTGAAGAGGAGGGGCTGGAACGTGCCGGTGAACGTGGTTCCGAGGCAGACCACGTTCGTCCAAGAGGCGGACGTGCCGCCAAGACCCCAGTGCAGGAACACGCTGGCTGGCGCGCTGCCTGACGAGAGCAGCGTCCCCTTGGCGGTCACGACAGTCCCCACGTAATCGAAGGGCGTTTCGCAGCGGGCTCCCGGCCATTCGGCGGCCCAGCCCGATACGCCCGCGGTCCAGTAGGTGCCGCCCCGCTCATAGGCGCCGCTGTCGGGTGAGGTTCCGACAAACGCATCCGGGGATTGGTTGCCGTCCGTGTCGACAGGCACGCCCACGCCACCTTGCTCCAAGAAGGAAAAGGTCTGGTTCTTCCAGGTCATGGAGAGCTTGTAGTTGGACGGGACGTTTACGACGCCGTTGGTCGTCGTCCACGTGATCGTGTTCGTTGCGTAAGCGGGGTCAACGTAGGCGCTGGAGGCTTTGAGACGGAAATCGCACGCGTCGGAATTTTCGAGGTCAGGGGCGGAGTTGGTCATGTACAGGCTGTTCTGCGCGACGTAGAAAAGGTGGTGGTTCTCGGGCGTCCAGTACGCGTTGTCGGGCGTGTTGCTGCCCGGCATGTAGGGTGTGTACGTGCTGTAGTTGTAGTTGTTGCAGCGGAAGAGCGTGTTGTGGAAAAGGCGGAAGGAGTCGCCGGGCGCGTTCAGGCGAAGGCCGTCACTCCACGTCTGCGTGGTCTGGTCGCCGAAGTTCCAGACCACGTTATGGTCGATCTGGAAGTTGCGGCTGTAGTTGTCGATGTAGATGCCCATGCCGAGCGCGTCGTTCGTGGTGCTGTCGTGAACCCAGTTATAGGCGATGCGGTTGACCGTGCCGTCCGGCGCTTTTCCGTTGGTGCCCCAGGCGTAGACGGCTCCCAGATCCTTGCAGAGACGCCCGGCGTGATAGAGGTCGTTATAGAGGACGCTGACGCCGTTGCCGGTGGGATGCAGGATGTCGCGTCCGGTGTCGTGCATCGTGTTGAAAGACGCTGTGCTTCCCGTTCCGGATAGGGTCACGCAGGTCGCGTAGGAGGCGGAGTAATCGGTGTTGAAGACTTGGGTGCGCGTGATGAGATGCCCGGTGCCGCTGGCCAAAATCCCGCTGCCCGCCGTGTTGGCCACCGTGCAGCGGCGCACCACGTTGCTGGTGCCGCTGACGATGATGCCGCCGCCTTCAGTGTGATCCCCGCTCGCTGAGCTGCCGGAAGCGAAGACCAGATAGTGGCTCAAATACTGCGCGTCGCAACCGTCCAGCACCAGGCCGTTGCCGTTGAGCCGCACCGCGCCTGCGCGAAAGGCCAGATTGCTGACAATGACTTGGTTCTGCCCATTGATGTCCAGGCACCAGTTGCGGCGCTTCAATTCCACCGCGTGACCCGTGGGGTCGGTGCCGCCCGCGATGCGCAGGTACAGCATGTGCGGGGCTGCCGCGTTGGTCTGGAGGAACCACTCGCCATCGGAGTCGAGCAGGCCGGGCAGTCCGTAGATGAAGCCGCGCCCCGTGTCGCTGCTCTTGTTGGCGTAGTTGGGCCACCACCAGGTTGAGACCGTGGAGGGGTTGAGGTACAGGGTGCCGGTCTTGTTGCTGGCGATCAGCGCGGTCTGCCACGCCCACGACTGGCCGACGCTGGCGAAAAAGCGGGCGCCGGTCAGGTCGCCCTTGCCGTCGAACGCCGAACAGGTCACCGTGTAGTTGCTCGACACGGTGAGGGCCGCCGTCGCCGGATTCAGCAAGTCGCTCGATCCGTAGTCGGGGTGCCGCGCCTCATGCTGCATCGCACCGTCCGCGAAAACCTGGTTGTACCCCGGCCCGAGCGTCCAGCCGGCGCTCGCCGCGTAGATGCCGTTGCTCGTGGGCGACCACGGGCCGGCCAGCATGTCGCATCCCGAGAGCGTGACCGTCTCGGCGTTGTATGCGCAGATGGTGATGGGGTGCTCTGGAGTGCCGGACTGGGCGAGCTGAAGCGTTTCGCGGTAGGTGCCTCCGCGCAGATAGAGGGTGTCTCCCGCGTTCAGGTTTGTGACGGCGCGGGCGAGTGTGAGAAACGGAGCGCCGAGCGAACCTGCGTTCGTGTCAGAGCCACCCGGCGAAACAAACCAAGTGCGCTGGCCGTCAGCCACCGTGCAACTCGCCTCGTCCACCCAGAGCGTTATGGACGACAGGCTGTGTTTGACTTCGAGCGCGAGCGGTTCGCTGGTCGCGGGGGTGAGGCTGAGCGTGAAGAGTTTCCAAGAGGTGGTGACCGCGCAGTTTGTGGTGGCTCGTTGGGAGTAAGGCGACACAGTCATACGGATGCCGAACGAAACGTTTGTGTTGACCGAACTCTTGAGCCACACATGGGCCGCGTAGGAACGCTGAGCCACAGCATAAAAGGTCTGGAACAGCTCGGTGTTCGCGCCGCTGCTGTAGCCGCTCTGCAAGGCGGAGGTCACGCGGAAGGCGGCGCCCGAGACCGTGCCGCTGGTCTCCTGGGCATAGGCGTTCGATGCGTGGGTGCCGGAGTAGCGAGAGTTGTCTGTCCATCCGTAAGGGAAGCTGCCGCTGACAATGCCGTAGCTGTTGGTGCTGTTGACTGAGGTATAAGGCGCTTCAAGGCCTGGGTTAGTCAGTTGCTCGACGGGGGCGGCAGCCGCAGTTGAAGTGAAAACGCTGAACGCCAACAGCAAAGACTGCACCGAGCGACAGAGCTGTAACGGAGTTTGCGTGTGCTTCTCGTGTTTCATATTGGAGGGGCCAATAGTGATTTCCCGTTAATGTCGCATATTCGTGCGGACACGGTCAAGATTCGGCTATTGAGGAACAGCAGTTCACGCGGGGAAGAAAAGTTGCGACTGTTTCGGATTCCAATTAAGATGTATGAGATTGAAAGGTGGAAACGAAAAATGGGAAACGTGTTTTTTGCAGTAAGCGCCTACATTTTTATGCGGGCGTTTGAAGTCCTGTTTGCGGGACAGAACGAAAAACTGTGGTATCGGCGGGCGATTGCCGTGATCGCCTGCTCCGTGCTGTACACGTCGGTTGCCGCGATGGTCTATTTCTATTTCAACGGGATACATCTGCTCGGGTTCGACCCGAAATAGAAGGTTTGACGAGCCGGGGCTCTGCCCAGACCGCGTAGTTGCCGGTGCCGTCGCCGCCTGCGGAGGTCGCGGTCAGTTGCAGGTTCGTTACGCCCGCAAGCGTGACGTCGACCGCTTGGGCTGGCATGCCGCCTGCGATCGGTCCGAGGCGGACCAGCGAACGGCCGTTGCCGAAGACCTCGAAGATGACGTTACCGGTTGCGCCCAGTTCGGCTTGGAGGCCCACCTGCGCAGTGAAACGCTGATACACGTCTGTCGGTATCAGATAGCTCAGCGAACTGCCCGTGCCTGTGCCGATGCCCGACTCGAAGGTCTTGACGGTCTGTTTACCGTTCTCCTTTACGCTGAGCCGCAGCGGCACCGCCTTGGTGCCGCCGTTCAGGATGACGCCGCGCGTTGCATGGCCCCAGTACGGTTTGCTGAAGAACGACGTCTGCGGAAGGTACAGGTTGGGCGCCTCCAACGGGGCGAAGGCCGAGAGGTCGGTTGTCTGGCATGCTGCCGCCTCGGCGGGTTCCATGTGCGCGCGTCCAATGCTCACGAGCGTATAGAGCGCGTCCGACACGAGCGTTGCGTCGAACAGGGCGGCCTTCTGCTGCGCGGCGTTCCAGGCGTTGGTGTCTCCCGCGTAGAGCGCCTGGATGATGGGGATCACCTGCCCGCGGGCGTGAACCGTGGCCTCTTGCGAGCGCTGCAGCAGGTTGAAAGCAGCCTCGTCCACCGAGGTGCCGAGCAGTCGCGGATGGTAGTCGCCGATATCGACGGAAAAAGTGCCGTTTTCTATGGGGCCGTGAAGCGGGGCATAGCGGTAAGCGTCCGGCGGCGGCAGGAACTGCTTAAAGAGGGTGAACATGTTGTCGTTTGGCACGGAATGGGCGGGGCAGCCCCAGTCCTCGAGCATGTGCGCGAGCGTGCCTGCATAGCGGGCCGCATCGGTCACATTGTTGGTCTGGAGCGCGATGACCGCTTTGCTCATGAAGGTGCGCAGCAGGTCAAAGTTCTCGGACGGCGACGCAGGCAGGTGCAGGTTGACGAGATACACGACGCCGGGATGACTGGCCATCGTGGCGTAAGGGGCGAGATCTTTACGGGTATAGACGAGGTCGGGGATGATGCAGTAGAGTGCGCCGAGCGGCTTGAGTTCGGCGCCCAGAGTGTCCTGCTGCCACGCGGGCAAAGATCTGAGGGCGGCCTGCGTGATGGTGCCGTGCGGTGCGCCCCACCCCCAGGCGTGGACGGCGGAAATTAGAATCGCCAGTGTGAGTAGGTCTCGCGATAAAAAGCGTGTGTTCATTTTTCTGCTCTTTCGATCAACTCTGCGATGTGGTTGCGCCAGGTGTAGAGGGCGTCATGGTCGCGGCTGTACTCGGTCATGCTCTTGACCAAAGATTCGGGCACGGCCAGCGCGGCTTTGGCTTCGGCGAGCCATGGGGTGGCGGGTTGTGCCTGGCACTTGCTGACGAGGCCTTCTAGCATTTTAACATAGGCGAAGTCCTCCAACCCGTCGCGGAAATTCTCGAGTCTCACAGTCGGTAGCGGCGTGCCGTCGGGGCCGACGCAGGTCCACGCGCCGTCGCCGTGGTAGGTGGTCCAACTGCGCGGCTCCCAGTCGGTGAACGGTCCGAAGGTAATGGGCTTCTCGGAATTCCAGATGCTGATTTGATAGTAGAGGAAACCGTCTGGCCGCATCTTGGCGGTCATCGCGCCCATCAGCAGACGGCCCTCGATCGCGGGGTACTCGATGAACATGTTGGCGTGCGGGTGGTGGGGGCCACAACAGATATACCACCAGACTTGCTTGCCGGCGGCGCGGGCGGCTGCGGCCTGCGCGGGGTCGAACTTCGGCGTCAGCGGGCAGAACGCATCGACTGAGCCGATGCCGGAGGTCATGCCGAAGCTGTGGTCGTAGGTGGTGGTCATGATCGGCACGCAGGGGCAGGCGGCCTTGATCAGAGCGGCGGCCTCTTCGACGCTCGCGAAATGGTTGGTAGGCACCTCGTCGCAGCCGTAGATGTAGGCGTGCTTGAGCAGGCCGCGCGCTTTGGCTTGCGCATAGTTCGCGACGAGGCGGTCGAGCGTGTTCGTCTGCCACTTGGTTCGCGAGGCCTCGGTGTTGTCGAAATAGTACCAGTAGCCGAGGTTGAAAAGCCCCAACCGGTTCTGTTGCTGCAGGCGCTGCAGAATATCAAAATCGGGCGTGCCGTGGTGGTAGAGACTGTCGTAGGTGATATAGTAGTCGGAAAGAAAATCGGCCCAGCGTTGTTTGTGTGTTTTCCAGGCGTTGACCGGATAGTCCGACGTCTTGCGCCATGCGGCCTGTGCGTCTTTAGTTTCGGGGATCGTTGACTCCTCTGGCGCGAAGGTGATGGCCAGCGGCAGGGGACTCGTGGAGGGCAAGGTGAAGCCGTACACGCGCACACGCAGGCCGAGCGTGTAAGCGGGTGCGTTCGCGGCTGTCACCGTCAGCGTGCCGCGGTACTCGCCGGGCGGCTGGTCGGCCGGCGAGCGCACGCGGATCCAGAAGCTCTGGAGGTCGCCTGCCGCGATGTCGACGGGGCCGAGGAAATTGAGCAGCGGGTTGGGCCACCAGCCGACATGCGAACTGCCGTAGGGCGGACGGCTCTTTGTTTCCACATAGCCGGTCACGTCGCAGTCGATCTGCGAGCGTTTGAAAATCGCGCCGCCGGTTGAGGTCAAGTCGGTCACGCCGACAGCCACGCGGGTGAGCGCCTCATTGACGGGAAGCACAGCGACTTGGAAGCTCTCCGTCTCGTTGCGGGCGAGGCTGACACTTGCTTCTCGGGCCGGACGCAGATCGAACGGCGCGTCGCGCGGCAGGAGCTGTTCCATGGAGGAGGCCACGCCGACCAGCATCGGGCTTACGGGCTGGCCAGCTTTGGCGCAGGCTTGTTGGAAGCGGAGCGTTGAAAGCAGGCGGTCGGCGCAGTTGGACATGCCGGAGAGTTCGGTCTGGAGCGACTCCAGTTTCGAGAGAGTCAGACTCTCTGCCGCGAAATTGGCGCGCAGGCTTTTCAGACGCTCCGCGATGCGGGCGAGCTGCGCCTGCGAGCTCGCCTGCGCCGCGGGCGTGTCGCAGAAAGGCTTGGCCATTTCGCCGAGCGCGGCCAGCGCTTTTTCGGCGGAGTCAAGGCCGCTGTGCGACAGACCGGACAACTGCCTGACGAACGCGGGCGGCGGCTCAGGCAGCGTCTCGCCTTTCTTCAGCAGCGTGATGTTGTCAATGTACAGCGACATGTCGGTCTGCGGGCGTGTGGTGAAAAAATGCAGCGTGGCGATGTCCGTGCGCTTCACGGTGTCTGGAAAAGCCGAGAGCGGCACAACGCAGCGCGCGAAGCCGAAAGAGGGAACCGCGAATGTGTGGGAGAGGCCTTTGCGGATCGGCACCTTGCTGTCGGACACGAAAAGGGCGAAGCTGTAACGCTCCTCGTTGGGGTTGGTGATGTCCACGATGAGTCGGTCGTAGCCTTTCCAGTCCCGCACAGCGGGCTTGAGTTCGAAGGAGGGCCATTCGGGCTGACCCTTCGTCCATGCCGCCGTGGAGAAGCGCAGTGCGTTTGTGCCGGAGGTGGCGAAAAACTGAACCGCGGCGAGCGACGTCTTGCCTTTGGTTCGGTAGGGCAGGACGCTCAGGCCGGCGTCGGTCTCGAAGTCGAAGACCGAAGTTGCCGCGAACGCGGGAAGGGCGAGTGAGCAGAGAAGGGGCAGACAGCAACGTCGAGTGGTCATAGGTTTAAGCCGTTGTTAGGGTGCGTTTGATGGGGTCGCAGACAACCTTGCGGCCAGTCTCGTAGGAGGTCATCGCCATGAGCACGGCCACGGCGTGCTGGTAGCACCTCACTTCAGTCCACCAGTTTTCGGGTATCTTTGACGCGGCGGGCTTTGCCTTCGAAGCGCTCCAAGGTGTTGGTGCCTACGAGGTTGATGTGCATATGCAGCCCCGTGATGCCATAGACCGCAGAGGCGATGGCGTCGCGGATGGCCTGCATCTCCCTCATGCTGTCGGAAAACATGTTAGGCTGCATTTCGATATGCACGGTGACTTCGTCCATCGCGCCGGGGCGGCTAACCTCGATCATGTAGTGGGGTGCGACAGACTCGATGCGCATGAGCGCGGTTTCGATCTGCGAGGGAAAGACGTTCACGCCGCGGATGATGAGCATGTCGTCGGTGCGGCCGAGGATCCTGCTCATGAGGCGCGTGGTGCGTCCGCAGGGACAGAAGCCGTCGTTGTAAATAATGCCGATGTCGCGCGTTCGGTAGCGCAGCACCGGGAAGGCCTCGCGGCAGAGGGTGGTGATGACCAGTTCGCCCTTCTCGCCGTCAGGCAAGGTCTCAAGCGTGTCGGGGTCGATCGTCTCGAAAATGAACTGGTCTTCCTGAAGGTGCATGCCGTTGCGAAAAGCGCATTCGCCGCTGACGCCGGGGCCCTGCACTTCGGCGAGGCCGTAGTTGTTCCAGCAGCGGATGCCAAGACCGGCTTCGATGCGCGTGCGCATGTCCTCTGTCCAGGGCTCGCCGCCGAAGTGGGCGTGCTCGAGCGCGAGGGAGTCGCGCGGCACGTCGCCGCTGAGCAGGGTGTCCATGAGCTTGAGCGCGTAGGAGGGCGTGCAGATGATGACCTCGGGCCGCAGGTCCTGCATGCACATGAGCTGCCGCTCGGAGTTGCCGCTTGAGAGGGGAATGATGGCGGCGCCGACGCGCTCGATGCCATAGTGAAGGCCGAACCCGCCGGTGAAGAGCCCGAAACCGAAAGAGATCTGGACGGTGTGCTCGGAACGGAGACCTCCGGAGACCAAGAAACGTGCGCAGAGGTTGCTCCAGTTGTCCACGTCGCTCTTGGTGTAGGCCACCCAGGTGGGTTTGCCCG
>TBL_comb47_HYPODRAFT_10003389_pt1 | contig 18880 bp, 14 predicted proteins | sample TroBogypolimnion_40_FD_10682 | JGI IMG/M metagenome (IMG submission 10682) | reverse complement strand
AGCAGAAGGAAACATTGAATTTGGACTTAGAAAATGTGGAGCTTCAAATGTAATAATTTTCTCGACATATGGTTGAACTACTTCTAATTTATGGCGCAATTTCATCCACTCAATGGGAGGAAATTTCCAAGGCATATCGCGATCAAAAGTCTCTAGATTTGACCAATAAGAGACTTTATGTTTCGCAAACACTTCAGAAGTAGCCTTGACATAGCTTTCCAATTCACAAAAATCAACATGTCCATCCATAAAAGCGAAAGCATCAATCACCCCTTCCATTTCTGTCAATAAGTAATCAAAATGACGGGCGTGAATTTCTGGAGTAACTGGCCATGAAGGATCGCATTTACGGCCGTGATAGCGGGGTGAAACAATAATCGGACGTTCTTTGTCAAACGAACGTATTGTTTGACAAAGAGGTTTCCATATTTGGTCGGGATGAGTGTGGAGACTGCCTTCGTGACTCATATACCAGCCTTTAAAAGCCGGAAATTTATCATAGCGCTGGTTTAATTCATAAATCAGTTCGCGATTGACAGCAACTTCATTTTGCCAGTCGTTGAGAGGCCAGTATTTGAGGGTGTCATACATGCCTATATAAAGAGAAATCCCCGTGCGTTCGGCTTCGCGAAGCATGATGGCGACAAGGTCTGGATCTTCGTATAAGGTGGTATGCATAACTTCAGATTTATACATTGCGCTATCTTTAAATCCGACACGAATGATAATTACAGTATCTATGCCAAGTATTTTAAAACTGTCAAATTCTCGTTTCCAATCCTCAGCGCACCAATTGTTACTTGGGATATCCGAAGCAAGTCCATCGACAAAAGTTCCACTTATAATTTTAAAGTTATTCATTATTCTCCCCTTTAAGTATAAACATTGATTAATATTTGGAACCAATTACAAAAGTTTTGCACAAGGAGTGAACCTCTCGTCTCGCTGATGATCGGATTGAAAATGTCGTTGATTTCCGCATGCACCATTCATCGACCATACTGACATCAATCGTTGCCACCGACAAACACCTGTCGCAACAACCATAATAGACGAAATACTTGTTCTTGAATCTGACCGCCCCATTAGTATAGACCACATTCGGACAAAACCCCACTTTTTCGTAAGCCATCATGCAAGTAAGGATCGGCTCTTCCTGAAATTTGATAATTTTGGAAGGATCATTTTTGTCGAGCAGCATAATTCCCAGAGCATATTCGGCCCGGTTGTTCTTGCCATGCCAGAATAACAGCCAGCCGTGTTCCGTCTCGATTGGCGGGGCGCCAATACCCAGCTTATTCTCATACCAGGCTCCTTCACGAGTTTCAAACATGCATTTACCCTTCTCCCAATTCTGAAGATCCCGGCTCCTGGAAATCCACATGTTTGGCATGGGACGGTGGAAAAGGACGAATTCGCCATCGATTTTGCCAGGAAGGAGACCACTGGTTCTCTGTTCCAACTGTTTCATCATCAGCCCTTTTTTCTCAAAAGTTACAAAGTCTTTCGTTGTGGCATAGGCCAGCCGGTCGCCGAAATGCCCAAACCGTGACATCGTTACATAAACGATGTAGTATGTATCACCGATCTTACTGATCCGGGGGTCTTCGCATCCGAATTCACACCAAGGGTCATCCGGATCACGGTCAAACACCGGTAGCGGATGCCGATAGCTAATGTCATAACCGTTTTCCGATACCGCCAGCCCGAGCCTGGTCACTGGCCAGCTTCCCGGCCCTTTGCGCCGCTCTTCTCCCTCTGCTCGATAAAGCAGGTAGACCTTGCCGTCATGTACGGCGGCGGCGGCATTGGAGACATTCATGTTTTCCCATAAATTTCCCTGAACAGCCTGCATTATCGGATTTTTTCCGTAACGTTGAAGTTGCAGGCAGGCAGGGCGCAAATCTTTTTTCAGGCCGTAATTATTGATGCCGGGGTCAACTCGCGACGGACTGGCCAAAGTACCGGTTATCGGGTTAATTTCTAGTTTGTTGATCATATTCTTTACCTTTGATTATTTTGATGATAATTTTATAAATATTTCCGGGAAGACATAGTCGTTCCCAGTAATCAGTGTAAGACATTCCAGATGGCCATTATAAACATGGTCACGCATATGGAATGATAACATGTTTGAACCCTTAAATAGCACTATTACCACTTTAAATCGCCAAAGAGCGCTGGTTTCATCAAGTTCCATTCCCGGATCGGCGTCAATGAATATATTTCGCCTTTCTCAGGAGCGCTATCCCTTACCCGGTATCTGGCAACATTAAATTTCACGCATCCGTTCGCATTTTGTAATTTGTTTAATCCGATCGAATCGCGAGGGATTGCAATCTCGATATCGCAAATTTTCCCATTCGTAGTTGCGGCAACGGTCACATCCCATTTTTTTTGTTTAACCCCATCCGATTTCAGGTTTTCAGTGGTGTTTTGAAGTACTCTGCCTGCGCAATCGACAATGATTTGCTGCCGGAACGCATTGTCTGCCGTACCAAAAGCAATATCCAAGCCGTCGTTTTCCCAAAGATTTTCTTTAGCGGTGCGAAATGGTCTTCCGGAATTTTCATCCAGCCGTGCCGCAAGGTAGATATTTTTCTTGTCGTAAGCAAGCCAAATGACAGTTTTCTGCTCCGGGTCGTTCAACGTCGGCATTTCATACATTTTTGATTGCTTCAGGGCTTTGTCCCAGACCGGTTCATTGATCTTGCCGTCGATACGGACTTGGTTTTCCGGAATACGCGGCATCGTCCACTCCGGCAAAGTTCCGCCGATTTCTGAACCGGCAGTGGTATTGCGTCCGGCAGTTTCGTTATCCAGAATCTCGATCTTGAGCCGCCGTTGCGGGGCGACTCCATCGGTTCCTGCGATCAACCATACTTTTCCATCCCAATCGGCGGGCGCCCATTGCGTGAGATCAAAAGTGTAGACCTGCTCTTCTTTTTTGCCGAAGAGATCGTCGATAACGACATAGCGGTTGGGAATCTTGGCAAACCCGAAGCGGGGACGGTCAAAAGAACGCTCCGGACTTATCTTACCCAGTCCCAGGGCCACTCTGTAAGCGTATCCTCGCGGGGTGTGATAATCAATCATAATGCCGCCAAAAGAATTTTTCCCGGCGTAAGGGAAATTCGGCTCGACAGCAAATTCAGCATAAATGTTTTTCATATTGCTGACAGCTTTAACTGAGACTTTTTTAAGATTTTCGATCTCGAAACCGGCAAAAGCATAATCATTCACCCCGGCCCATGAAGCTGGATGATCCAAGCCGCCGACCGTCAAAGTCTTATTGCCTGCATCAATATCGACATAAGCCATACCGTCGAAATTATCATGAGAATCGATCCCGGTGGCAAGGATATTAACGGATCCGATTTTTTTATTGACCGGAGTCACTTTGATGACCGGTTCTTTGTGCTGGCGTTCCCGTCCGCAAACTCTAGCTGAGCTTTCCGGGACATACCGCCATGTGGAATTCAGATTGAATTCACAGACGGATTCCAGGATTTTGCCGACAGGGTCAACCGCATGTAAACTGACTTGATATTTTCCTGACTGTAGTTCCCTGGGAAGCTGAATCTGACCGGGCAAGGCGATCGGATTGTTGTAAACCGCAATCGAATTCGCATCTGTAATCGAGACGGTCACACCTGAGCGATCCGATGAAAAATCAGGACAACTGATTTTTAATAATAGGTCTGAAGTCAATTCGAGATTGGGTTTCGAAACAGTTTCCCAAGCGTATTTCACGTTTTTTGCCAACGGTTGTATTTCTGCAGTCACTTCGCCGGCGGGCAATGAAATAATCGCAAATCTATTTTTGTCCTGAAACAGGATTGAATTTAATTTTGCGCCGGATACCTGGATGTTTCCCCAATTTTCCGGCAAGTGGATAATGCTCTCCACCGGAAATACCCCGGTTTTGCGTAGCTCGATCTTGTTATTATCCAATAAGACGGAATTCAGATTGATATCTCCACTGGAAGGCTGCCAAAAATTGGTTCGTCTGCCGTTGATAGAATAAATCGCCGCCGGTCCTGGCGAAAGAACCACAATACTTAAAATTTCAGGAGCAAATTTCTCGTTTAAAATATATTCTTCTCCTGGTAACGCGATTCCTAAAAATTTTGGATTTGCTATTAAGTTACACCCAAAATTACTATTTTTATAGATCCCGGCAGATAGGGGTTCAGATAGACCGTAACGATTAGCCAAACGCGGCGCGATATCCGCCAAGGTGAATTTCCAAATCCAAAGTTTATCAGATGGCGACAGTCCCAACGATTTGCGGTCCACTTTTATTTCCAAAGGCGCAAGGCTTTTGTCATGGCTGATAATGGATAAAATCCCGGATTGTCTATTTTTAAGTGAATATATTTCGGCAGACGTCAAAAGATTATATCGCCAATCCGGAGAATAAACCGCATCCTGCAATTCATAATTACGGTTTTCGTAAGCGGCTGAAATATAGGCTATCCGCGGCACGATATTGGACCAGACTGCCGGTGGTAAACCCAAGCCAATACAGTAATTAGCATAATATTGTGCAGAATCATCCAACCAATAGATTGGGGAGACTTTACGCAATGGATCAAGTTTCTGCCTTATTTTCAGGGTATACAGTGCATCGGCGCTGTCCCTCCACAGATTTTGGCTGAACCGTCCTTGAATGCCTTCAATGAAACCAAAGTCGTAGACCCACTCACTACGAGAATTAAAGAACATAATCTTTTCGTTGCCTGATTCTTTTATCTTTTCCTTCAGCGCTTCGTGAAAGGCATCCCAATCGTATATCTGGCTGACCCGCGAACTGGGCCAATCGATAACATTGGTGCCGCCGCAGCCGCCGTCAAGATAGAAGAAATCACAGTTGAGATTTTTCATGATCTCTCCAGCGCCGTCCAACAATGCTTTTCTCGAATCCGGGTTGCCGACATCGCGCAAAAAATTTTGCGCGCAACCGCACCCATAGGCACTCCAGAACATGCCGTTTTTGTCCTTGCAAAAGAACCAATCGGGATGTTGTTTGTAGGTTTGAGACATCGGCGACCCCGACCATGCCCATGTATAGATACCAAAGCGCCCAAAAGGGAAACGTTCTTTTAGAAGCCGGAAATCTTCTTTGATTTCTTCAAAAGGGATCAAGTCGCCATAACCGGTTACGCCGACACCTTTACCTACCCAATCGCCCCATAGACTTGGGCCGCTTAACAAAGCAAAGACAAACCCATCAGCATCAAAACAACTTAAATTACTGACTGTTTCAGCAAAAACGCTTCCGGCAACAGAACATTTAATATTTTGCAACCAATCCGGAGCCTGGGCAAATTTATCATAGCGTTCTTTGATCTCCGGCACGACGCGATAGGCACGATAAAAATCCAGATCACTGCCTGCAAAAGCAATATATTCATATTCCAGCGAACTGGTTTGTTTTGGATTGACCGGAATGGTTGCCAAGCCGAATTTCCATCCGGAAACGGTATAGGTCAATGGAATGTTATCTTTTTCTTGCCAAAGGGTGATGGTCGCGCTTACAGGTTTTTCGTTTACTTTAACCAAGTATTGTCCGAGGTTGCTTGATGCGTTCCGATTTATGAAAAAACCGATTTTGCTGTTTCCGGCAGCGTGTGGTACGTTGGCGATATCAAATTTGACTTGTTCAGCGCTCATACGCCCCCCTAACCCCCAGTCAGCGCCAAAGTAGAAGCCGTTTTTACGATAATTATTATCCAGCAAAGTATTGGTTTGAAGAGTTACAAAAGCAGGTTCTGAAACTGAAGATATATTTTTAAGCGTAATTTTCTTTTTGAGGCGTGATCCGTCTGAGCTCAAAGTATATTGTTTGACAATCCGCACCTGAGGCAATTTAGGATTTTCGGTCTCAATAATTACATCATTGTCTTGTTCGGAAATAGTCATTACTTGATCGTCAAGTTCCGAAAAACTGAATTGTTTATTCCTGGTTTCTAAAAAGTATTCTTCGAATCCCGCAATGACCTTATCATGACCATCGATCCTGATTCCAGCCACTGCTCCGTTATTGCGGGCAATGGCGACTTCCATTGCGCCGCGTCGTAAAAAAATGAAGTGTTCGCTTTTTGCTGCTTTAAAATCAGGAACCGCCAATTGGTTCGGGCGGCTGGCCACGGGATCAGATGCCTGCTGCGGAACCAGGCGGTCACTGCCCCAGAATTCGACTTCTGATATTTCAATGGCGTTATCCACTTTGGCGCGGTTGAACGCAAGCCGGAAAAACCTTCCGGCGGCATTGACAGTTCCGGTGATATCATAATCTTGAGCCACTCGTCCGCCATTGGTGTTTTTAATTGAAGATACCGTCTGCCAGTCAATACCATTGTCGCTTGAGGATATTATGACTGCCTGATAGTTTTGAGACGGGATTGCATGGGATTGCAATTTAATCTCATTAATAAAATATTTTTTGCCGAGATCGAAGATTATTCCCGGTTCGCCATCGGTACGGATCCCCCAAAAGGTTTGCTCTTCGACCGGATTTATTTTTCCGTCTGTCAACATTTTTCCGGAAGCATCGCCCCTTTCCGGCGGAGCTGAATACTTGTATGTTATGTTTTCGATCCGGTGTTTATCGGGGATACTCGAATTATTCGGCAATGTAAATTCCGGAGTGGTAACATTAAATTTGTATGGTTTTTTCATATCCGAAGCATAAAAATCAATTGATTTTATGGTACGGAATCTACCGCCTCCATTCCAATTCTTCGGGATTAAATCAAGCTCTATTTTTTGAGTTTTCCCTGGTTCGATCTCGAACAACCGGTAACAAGTACTTCCGTCAGTTTGAGTTATGTAGCAATAAAAGTTGCCAAGACCACTGCTTTTAAACTGGAAAATAATCCTGCTCTGTGCATCACAAGCGCTTACATCAACGGATTTATTCCATTTTACTCCCTGGTAATTCGCATCATCGACAGGCGTTACTTGCAAAAACTCAATACCGTCTTCAAATACAGTTTCCAATTTGGCCGTCGGATTTCCAGCCGAGCGAGGCTCCCAATCTGCGGAATTTATTGCACCGTACGCAATAGATGCTGTAAAAAGGACACAGAATAATAAATAAATTGCTTTGTTGGACATGGTAACTCCTATTGTTGGATAAACAACGTCCATCCTTGAACATATCCGGTATGATAATCTACTGCATTAATAGTATTTCGATAAAGTCTGTTATCCTTGTCGTTATAAGGGTTGACATGACCATCGAGATACAGGACATTATATTTATTAACATGCGCCGGAATATAGGAAATGGTTGTATCCGTTTGGGAGAAAAAATGATCAGCGCCAACCGGCTGCTTGGACGCGGATGTTGTGCAAGCGCTTGGACCGCCATTAGTGTCATTGGTAGCTGGATACGGCCCGGCTATGGACATGTAAAAAGGGGTACTCCAATTCCATGTGGGCATGAATTGAAAATAACTACTGTAGCAAACGGCTGGATTCAGCGAGCCATCTGTCAATAAGAAATAGTTTTTGTTAAGATTAGGATTTATGTCGCGCGGACAGTATAATAGCTTTCCATTTTGGGGAATGTAACTAGGATATAGCATTCCGAATCCTTGCTTGGGATTCCCGGGATTAGCATTCCCGATGGCCGGATACCCCGTGCTGCTGACCCCGGTAAGAAATCCTTTATTGTCATCGGCATAAGATTCGAGAGACAGGCCAAGTTGTTTTTGATTGTTGGCGCAAGTGGCGTCTTTGGCTTTTAACCGTGCCGAGTTTAATGCAGGGAGCAACATTGAGGCCAATATCGCAATGATGGCGATGACAACGAGGAGTTCAATGAGTGTAAAATTCCCATATTTACGATGACTCCTGCCTAGTTCCGATATTCCATTAATCTTCTTCATAAACACTCTCCTTATAAAGTTTAATTTTAAAAAGCTGCATCTCCTGGCGAAAAGACTTTTCAGGCCGTGAATTGATTTTTCATTCTCAAGGCTAATACTCCCTTATAGTTTAGATGTTTAAATGTTCTTTATAACGGTTATATAAATTCCCTGCTTGACTGTAGCTGGAATATTGAATTAACCTCTTTCAATCAATCCGATCTTTATGGTTTTGTTTCTCATGTCATCAATCGTTTTACACTCTGCCGTTCTTGTATATAAGGATGCAACATCAGATTTTGAACATCCTGGTTGCTGATTCTGGCAAGCAGCAGTTCTCCCACTTTGAATCCCTGTTCATAACGCGGTTGAGCCACCGTAGTAAGCCTGGGCCGAGTCACTTCACAAATTGACAATCCGTCTGTCCCAATTACGGAGAACTTTTCCGGCAGCTTGAATCCCAGTTCCGCCGCCTCATCAATCAATTCCATCGCAAACATATCACTATAGGGATAGAATGCAGTTGGAACTATCTTTTGTTTCAATGCCCATTGCAGCATCTTACGTCCCTGATCCGGGTTGGACCGTGGAAACAACATCCGTTCATCAAACATCAGTCCGAATTCTTTAAAAGCACGGATATATCCCTGAATCCTCCAGTTATTGCCGGCAGGCACACAAATTTGCCGATGCCCACGTTCCAATAGATATTTTACTCCCAAATACCCCACTTCTTCGCCATCAGTACAAACACTGATGATGGCTGGATTAGTACTCTGCTGCGCCACAAATGCCACCGGCATTTGCGTTGCCAGTTGGTCGCATATACGTAAAAAAGCGTCTCCCATTTCCGGTAAGATAACCGTACCGTCGACCTGTTTTCTTCTTAAGATATCGCATTTGTGCTTAAACTCATCTATATTTTTATGGGTACACAGAATCAAACTGTAATCTGCCTGATTCAAGCAATCTTCCAATCCCTCCAGCATCTCAGGCACAAATGAACTCGTAATGGTTGGTAGAATGGCGCCGACCAGAAAGGTCTTACCCTTTTTTAACGCCCGGCCAGCCATACTCGGTTGATATTTTAATTTTGCCGCAGCTTCCAGAATATGCCGTTGCGTATCCTTACCAACTTTATGCAGACCGGTACGATTGATCACATAAGAGACGGCACAAACACTTACTTGAGCCAGATTGGCTACATCTTTTAACGTTGCGGACATAGTAATAATTTATTCCATTAATTTTTATTATCCATAGTTAATCGTTTCACCATGGAATACAGTTTACACGATTCATGATGTTTTGTCAATACTCTTTCAAAAAAGACAGCAAAAAATAATGAAAATAATTTTTTAAAGCTCACGAATCCCGCCCACTACCGCGCTGCCCATGGCTCGATGCATAATCCTCGACGCATGACACTTTCCTTTTTCTGCGATTGTAATGGGGGGGGAATACGGCTGACCAACTGCAAAACCGGTAAAAATCATGAAACCTGATCTGAATATTGCCGATGTTTTGCCTGTACTTCAAGAAATATCAGACCTATATTACCGTCATGATAGAATGCATTTTTATCTTGTTGCGTCAGATGAATACGCAATTAATCATGGCCCCGCAGCATTGCCTTGAACACCTAAAATAATGCATCCCTGACGACAATACCCCCTGCATCTTCGGCAATAAAACGGGACAATATGACTTCAATATAATTCCACTATTATCTTCATTGCCTTCAAGTCCTTCATGGTGAAGTGGTTTTTTTTCGAGTTCTTTCGTACTTTTCGTGGTTAAAGTGTATTTAAATGTTTCTTTTGGTTGCGGTTATGCCGCACTAAGTCCTCAGTGAGCTCCGTGGTTATACTAACTGAAATGAAAACTCTTCTTTCTTGGAATTTCCAGAACTTTTACAAAGTAGATATATTAACCGACTAAAGTATAGAACCTTTTGCAAAAAAATCTTTTGCGGATATGTCAATTGACAGACAACAGAATTGGCGGTAATGTATTAAAACGTTTTAAAGGATTATTGAATGAGTGTGACCATTAAAGAACTGGCGCGTCAGTTGAGCGTTTCTCCGGCTACTATCTGTCTGGCGCTTAACGGCGACAGCCGGGTTGCCGAAGAGACCAGCGCGAAGATCAAGGCGCTGGCCGATGAACTGGATTATGTGCCGAACAATTTCGGGCGCGGACTGCAATCGAGGAAAAGCCGGCTGGCGGGATATCTTGCCGGTTCAACCACCGGTTCGTTTTTTGATCTGATCATGCAGGGCATCGGTGAAACCGCGGCGACGGCGAATTACGGGCTGCTGACCGGAATTACTTATGCTTCGGGAAAAATAGATGCTCAACTGAAAATATTTATCGAGAGAAATGTGGACGGCATCATTATTTCCTCCAACTACAGCACACATGCCGAACAATTTGAAAAGGTCGAACGGCGTAAAATACCGATGGTGTTCTGTTCGACCCGCGACAGCGGCAGGCATCCGTTTGTGACTACCGATAATTTCAAGGGCGGACAACTCGCCGCCGGCCATCTTATCAGCCTCGGACACCGTTATCTGGCATGTTGCAGTGAAAATAAAGACCGCCTGGCGGGAAATCTGGATGTCATCCGCCGGCATAATCTGCCTGAGCCGGCGCTGTTTCTGGAAGAAAAAGAATTAGAAGTTATCCTGAAAGCTAATCCTTCAATCACCGGAATAACGGCCTGCTCGGATGCGCAGGCAATTAGAGTCAAGCATGTCATAGAAGGTCTCGGGCTGCGCATACCTGATGATATTTCCATTACCGGGTTCGATGACATGTGGTTTTCGAATATTCAGGAATTTCAGTTTACCACGGTCGCACAGCCGAAAGAAGGAATCGGGCAGACGGCGATGCAGATGCTGCTTGAACTTATCAACGGCCAAAAGATGATGAGCAAATTCATGGAGCCTGAACTGGTGGTGAGAGGAAGCACCGCACCGCCTGTAAAATAAGGATATTTGCTAGAATTTATGGATAAAAGAGACGAATATCCAATATCCAGTCCCGCAAGGCGGGATCCCGCGGATGCGGGAAATATCCAACTGATGAAGAAAAGGCAAAATACAGAAGACAGTCATAGAGATGACAAGTTAATTTTTAAAATGTTTTAAATAGATATATAAGCAGGCTTCGGCCTAAAACCTCAGGAGATTAAAATGAGCTTAAGAGCAGGTATCATCGGTTGCGGCGGAATCGCCAACGCCCACGTGGACGGCTACAAAAGCAACAACATCCAAGTCACCGCCGTTACAGACGTCTCTCACGAGGCGGCAGTTAAAATGGCGGAGATCACCGGCGCAAAAATATTCAAGGATGCGGACAGTCTGATAAAGTCCGGGCTGGTGGATATGGTCAGCATTTGCATTACGCCGGTCGCGCATGAAGAACCCGCAATCCAGGCATTGCAGCACGGTATTCACGTCCTGATGGAAAAGCCGCAGACGCATATATTGGAAGCCGCGCGGAATATTGCGGATGCCGCCGCGAAATCCAAAGCGTTGTTTATGATTGCGTTCCGTCACCGTTTTCTTCCGGCAATCGTAAAATTGAAGGCAATCATCCAGGCCGGCGAAATCGGCAAGATCGTATTCTTTCAGAATATTTTCTGCGGTCCGGCGTTTTACATGAAAGATAAATGGTTCAGTAAAAAAGCCATTACCGGCGGCGGTTGCATGCTTGACACCAGCAGCCATTCCGTTGACCTTTTCCGTTTTCTGATCGGCGAAGCATCAGAACAGCACGGCTTGATGAATAAAAATTTTGCCGGCACCGATGTCGAAGATGCGAGCATCATCACGCTCAAGACGGAAAACGGCGCAATCGGCTCGCTGATTGCAACCTGGGTAGCCGGCGCCGGCATCGCCGAAATCACCGTTATGGGTGACAAGGGCATGGTCAGGTATGACTATGCCAAGCCGGAAAATATTAATATCAGAAAAAACGGTGAAACAGAATGGACTTCGGAACTGGTCAAACCCAGTAACGGATTTGCGGAAGAAATTGCTCATCTGGTCAGCGCCATAGAAGGCAAAGCCAAAATCACCTGCACCGCGCAGGACAGCGTAAGATGCATTGAAATCATTAATTCTGTTTATCAGGAAAATAAAGCATAAGGGATGAGGTAATTGCAAAAGTAGTCAGAATTCAGTAGTCAGTAGTCAGAATAAATCCGGATTTGAATTAGAAATTCATTCTGAATTCTGGATTCTGGATTCTGAATTCCTGCAAAACTTGAGTTTTGCAATTGGCTCAGATTACTGTTTTTAATTGAAAATAGAGCGTTTAAAAACTTGAATTTTCGAATAATCAGTTAAATTAATAGGACTGCGTTTTCTGTTATGAATGCCAATGTAGCTCAGTCGGTAGAGCAGCTCACTCGTAATGAGCAGGTCAACGGTTCGATTCCGTTCATTGGCTCCATCTTAAATACCTGCAAATAAGCGCGTTATGCACACAAGTCCACTCAGGTCATCGTCTGTCTATAATGTCATATTTCATCGAATAAGGTGCTAATAAGGTGCTACAGCTCCCTCGGGTATTGTATTTGGATAGGCGCATCCCAGAATTGGTAGTCCAATAATTAGATTTTGATATATCTTTTAAAAATTTATTTTTGCTGACTTGACAGCCATAGACATGCTGTGTTATTGTTAGTATAAGAAAATTGAGAGTTCGCATTTCATACGAAGTGCGAACTCTTTTTCTTTTTGTACATCTTCTGTAAACTGTTTTATTCCAATAATTTACTCCTTCTTTTTCATCATTTCATTTTTATGTTTTTTATGTCGGATTTTCCCGGCATGAATCTTATTGGATATTCCTATAGTTTTACTCTCCGTCGATATTTATCCTCAAATCTCCCACAAAATTTATAAATACCGCCAACTTTCCCCTGCTATGGCATTCCTGCAAGAGTTCGTAAAACGTATGAAGTCTGAACCGAAGAAAAAATCATTCCAATGGACAGTCAGCGAGGACAAAGTCTTATGGCTGAAAGATAACAGAAAGCTAAGAAAAGCTTGCAGGAACATGAAGATGGAAGGTTTGAGAAAACACGAATTTCATTTGATTAGAGACTGGTTTATGATCGAATTTGGATTATTTACCGGGCTCCGGGTAATGGAATTGCAGAATTTGCGAGTCAGAGATCTGCTGATTCGTGATTCACTGTCATCTATCCATGTCCGTCGAGGCAAAGGCGGCAAAAAGCGTGATGTCTGGATAAATACCGAGCTCAAGCATAATTGTATTGAGTTTTTGGGAATTCGCCTGAAATTCAAGTTGGCGAATGACCCTGAAAATTTTGTTTTCTGTTCGAGTTCAGGAGGACCATTGACGACACGCGGACTGCAAAAGGCGTTCAAACGCTGCCTGGCTAAAGCAGGAATTATCGCTCATTATACTTGCCACTGCATGAGGCATACTTATGCAACCTTTCTGCTGGATTTAAGCAATCTTCGTGTCGTCCAGGAACAATTGGGGCATTCTTCTGTGAAAACCACTGAGATTTACACGTCGCTGATTCAGAAAAGCGTAAAGAAGTCATTGGAGAAAATCTACAAATAAGGAATAAACAAACATGAAGATAATTTTCAAGAGAATCAAAATCCATTTACTCGTCGTCGCTGTTGGCTTGGCTTTTTTATCTGGCAGCGGATGTGCCACCGTAGTTGGTCAAGGGAATTATACTGTCCAAGTCAACAGTAGTACCCCCGGCGCTATCTGTACGGTTAACAAGAAAGACTCAAGCGAAATTATTTTCCAAGGCCAGACTCCATGCACGGTTGCTCTGCGTCCTGGCAGTGATGATTATGTCGTTAAAGTCAATTATCAACAGCAAGAAATCCTTCACAAACAGAATCCTTGGATTTTCGCGAATATCATTTGGGGACCGTTCTTTGGTATTGGCGCTCTTATTGACATGGGTTCGGGACATGCCTGGGAATACTACACCATCTCAAAAGGGCCACTGTATTTCAACTAAACTAATATTAATTGTAGGTAGAAAATGAAAAAGCTTATTCTCGTCGCAATATCAAGTATAATATTCTTTTTATTGACTGGTTGTGCCAGTATCGTCAGTCCAAAAACTTACCCTGTCCAAGTCAACAGCAACACACCAAGTGCAGTCTGTACAGTTAGTAAGAAAAATTCAGGAGAAGTTATTTTCCAAGGCCAAACTCCATGCACGGTACCTCTGTCACCAGGGGATAAAGACTATATCTTCAGAGTTAACGGTCAAGAGCAAGAAGTAAGTCATAAACAGAATCCGGCAGTAATTGCCAACCTTATTTTCGGCCCGTTCGGCGTATTCGGCATGATTATTGATATGGGTACTGGAAACGCCTGGGAATATCCGAAAGCCCCGCTTTATTTCAATTAGAGAGAAGGTGTGCACAGAATGAAAAAGATAATATTACAGTTTTTAGTAATTGCTGTATTGATAGTGTTAAGCGGTTGTGCGTCTGCTCCTGAGACGGATATGTTTTTTATGTCAAAAAGCGTTCGCCCAAGCGCATGGAATGGGATGCCGTCATATCCGGATGGTTTTATTGGATTAAACAATAACCATTTTTCCCAGAACGATAAAGAATTCTTTTTGCTTTACTATAATAAATTTGATGCCGCCGCTTGCAATGTCAAGATTTTCGGACCAGATGGAAAATTCTGTGGTGAAGATAATAAAAGATGGATTCAGCATGGGAACTATTATTTTTTTAAGCCCAATATTCCCTTCATAATCCAAAGATTTGGTTACGGCAAATATGAAGTAAAACTATGCCGCAACGACGTGGCAATCAAAACATTGAATTTTTATCTGGAAAAGTAATTCATTTCATGATTCATGCAAAAGACAAGTTATCAATAAAGAACAGGTATTTTAGCCTGTTCAGAGAAATCAAAAAAGGAGGAAATATGAAAGCTTAATGTTGAGATTGGAAGTCGAAAATAGAAAAACATGAAAAATTAAAGGTTATAAAATGAACACAAAAATAGTAGTGGCGTTAACAGTTGGAATTATTGGGTTTAATCTTTGTGCAAAATCTCCTGTTACCGTGTCTTGCACAACAACAGTAAAAGGTTCTATAGGGAGTGTTTCCGCTTCAACTTCAGGGAACGGAAACAAGTGCGGAACAGTTGCCGGAGTGACTTTTTGCTCGAACAGTAAAACCGGGGAAAAGACAGTTGGAGTTTCAGGCGGCGGAGTATCTCTTGTACAGGGAGGCAAGGGGACGACAGGAGCGAACAATTTTGTTGCTGTTAAGGTAAGCACGCCTCTTCCTGTTACCCCGACATGCACAGTGAAAGTCAATACTCCGACTTTTACAAGGGCAGGAATGACGTCTGGCAGCGTAAAGAATTAACGAGGATTAAGTTGTCAACAGAAATTTTGAGCGTTTACCGAGGGAAATAACTGCTTCAAGATTATGCGAGATTAAGTTATCCATAGAAGATGGGAAAGACAAAAGCTCCTCTGAGTCTGACCTGAAACTATGGATAACTTTTTTGTTTTTATACACAAATAAACGTTCTCGTCTGACGTTATTAAAATGCAATATATACTAATATCGTCGTAGTCAATCTACCGAGAACTCACATTGACAAGTTGTTGAATGAGAGTATTGTAATGCAATGCGGCTGGAGTATCTTAAATTATTAATCTGTTGATCCAAATTAATGTGTAAGTATCCTCTATGCCCGCCAATTATCTCTCTATTTTTTTCGAATATTAATGCATATATTATTGGCGATATCGAGGGGTTTAGCGAATGGGGCATACAAGAATTGGACGACTGAATCGTTCCATGGCATGGAAAGAGGTTATTGGCCTTTTTTGTGCTGGTGCTGATTTTGATCAGATTGCTCAAGCCACTCTTAAAGCTGCGAGCGAAGGATTTAACGAAAAACGCTTGAGTGAAGATGCCGGCTATCAAAAAGCGGTATGGCTGCTGGTTCAGATGGGAATTGCTGGACAAAGTGGTGATTTTATAAAACATATGTGTAATTGTGGTATTGAATTGTCAAATAATCCATCAAAGCAGGAGCTTAATGCCAGATTAGCGGCAGCAGTTGAGGACGCGGCATGGGATGGTGGCATGAAGTCAGACTTAGCTGAATTTGCGAGACAGGCATTATCCAATGCGGTAACAAGCGCTGTCGAGAAGAATAAAGAAGGTGAATTGCCAAACATGCCGCATAAAGAAGATATAGATGTTTTTCGAAAGTTTGGCTCAAAAGCAGATTTTGCTCATATTAATCAGGTATTTGCGAGTGAAATTATGTCGCGGGGGTTATTAAGTTACCTGACGCAACTGTTACCTAACATGGTTGGGCGAGAGAATAGAGTACTATCAACACATGAATTGAACCATGCTTATAACTCTATCGAACAGCATTGTTACGAAACAGGGATTGTTCAAAAAGATTATGCCAATGAATGGATGGGGAAGCATCAATACAAACTCAATGATATGAGTGATGCGAGGATTGTTAAACACGGAAACTTTTTAGTCAAGAAAATGATAAAAGCATTGAAATATGGAAAAGATTAATAGAAAAACTATCGTATGCAATTATGCGGAATATCCTGGCGAATGTGAGCGTTTAGAACTTTGGGGGAAACGCGGACAGAATGTTTATCCACGAATAGAGGTGCTCAAGGGACTGTTTGGCGAGATAAACAAGCGGCTTATTGACTTTATAGAAATTGCTACATATGTCTATTGTGCTGACCAGTTGGTAATCCGATGCCAAGACAGGGTTGACCCCCATGGTTTTATATGGCGTCGTGAAATAACAATGGTCATTGCCGTTCAAGATATTGATTTTTGGAGCAGCCCAGAGACTGTAAAGACTCTTGAACATCTTTTGCGTTTCTTGTCTGACGATCTCTTCATTTTCAAATTTGTTCCATTGGCAGAAAGTCATCCTGAACAGCTCTATTTTAAATTTAAAGACTTTCATAAAACGATATGTAAACCAGAACAGGTTATACTTTTTTCAGGCGGCCTAGATTCCCTCGGCGGAGCAATACAAGAATTGATATGCGATGGTAAACAAACTGTTTTAGTAAGGCATAAATCCATTAGTAAACACAAAGAACGTCATGAATATATCGAACATACACTACAGCAACAAAGTGGTAACAAGGCCACATTCATTACAATTAGAACCGGGAAAGACAGCGCTATTTCTAATGAATATACTCAACGTTGCAGATCTTTTCTATATTTTGCCCTAGCTGGAACAATTGCCGATCTCCTCGGTTTGAATAATGTCCGTTTCTATGAAAATGGACCTATAAGCATAAATTTGCCGATTAGTCAGCAAGTCATAGGCGGAAGAGCTACGCGAACCACACATCCACAAACATTATCATATTTTCAGAAATTGATATCGCTAATAACTGAACGTGAGTTTACAGTTGATAATCCATTCATTGAAAAAACAAAATCTCAAGTTGTGCAATTAATTGTAAACAATGAATGCGCAAATTTAATCAGCAAATCCATGAGTTGTGCTCACGCGTGGCAACAGACTAAGGAGCAGGCGCATTGTGGGATATGCTCTCAATGCATAGATCGCAGAGTGTCAATAATTGCGGCAGATGCACAACAGTATGATAGCGAATCTGATTACAAAGTAGATTTTTTCACGGAAGCAGTTGACAGGGAATCTGACTACTTTGACGCAGAAAATATAAATCTATTGACCTCATATTTTTTAAGAAGCAAAAGGATTGGCTCATCAGAATATACTTACTTGGATTTTGAGAAAGATTATCCAGCAATAAATGATGCATTATTTTATATGGGCAAAGCTCCGGATGTTGCAGCAAGAAACATATTTCGTCTCTATAAAAACTTGGCTTCTGATATCGGGATAGTGGAAAAACATGCAACTTCAGAAGCATTTATTCAGAGAATGCGAGATATTGACAAACCAATTTCAACAGACAGCCTCGCGGGAATTTTAACTAGAGGTATTCGAAAAGTAAAGGAAGAAGTGCTAGAAAGGCCAACCAAAGAAGCTGATTACTTGTTCCGCCACTGCGGCGATTTCTGGGAATTTCGGTATGCTGGAGGAGATAAAAAACTTTTGATCAATTGCGAAGGGGCTGGGTATTTAAGTAAATTATTCGAGGCACCAGGAACTTTTTTTGATTTCAGTGACTTCATATGCGCGAATAATCAACAGGAGGCGACCATTGATGCAGATGAATTGAATTCTGGATTTCAATACGCATCTGTTCCTCAAGACGCTATTGATAATAAAACTAAAAAAGAATGTTTTGCAAAAATAAGTCAGTTAAGAAATGAATTTGAAAAAGCAAGTTCTGAAAACAATAACGTTGATGCTGCGGCAATAGAACATGAGATCGAAATCACCGAGAAATATCTTAAACAAACTCTGAAACCCGGAGGGAAAGCAAGGAATCTGAATAGGGATTCTAAGCGAGTAGCCGACAAATTCCGCCGCAATTTAAACACCATCATTGCAAGAATTGAAAACTATGATATTGAGTTTGCGGCTCATTTGAAAGAGTCCATAACAATTGGGAAATCTCCCGCCTACAACCCTCAAGTGCCAATAAAATGGGAAGTAAGGGTATTAGTTAATAAATAACCTCATCCAGTCCATCCTATTCCCTAGGCAAGCATCGTGGTATTCCGTGCGGACTCCCACACCCTGCGGGGGGCGGAGATTCGGAAACAAAAACAAAAGCCAAGACTAAAGGCCCATGGTCGAAGTATTAAACCCAACTGAATAAAAATTCTATTTTTTTTAAGCGACATCAAATGTCGTACAAAACGACACCGAATGTCGTGCTTATTCCGATCCTGAAAGTCGGATAAAGCGTACACTATTTGTTGGGAGTCCTTTCCCGGTGCCAAACTTGCTTTCCCGCTCGAGAATTTTACTGCTGGTATCGACTTTTTTGATTTTTCCCGTTCTTTTGA
>TBL_comb47_HYPODRAFT_10003386_pt1 | contig 18889 bp, 16 predicted proteins | sample TroBogypolimnion_40_FD_10682 | JGI IMG/M metagenome (IMG submission 10682) | reverse complement strand
ACTTGGAATGTTGTGATGTTTTTATCATCAGCCTCTTCTATATTACTCGTTATATCTTTCGTGGACTGTATGCGTTTCCCTATCGGTTGGTATATATTTCCTCCGATAAAAAACTTATCTCGCCAATATTCAAATCCGAAGGTCAATTGATTAAAAATGTTTTGTTCATCACTTTTTTTTCGATCGAATGCTCCATAAACACCAAACATTTGGTTGGTGTCAGAATATAGTTTTCTATAACCAAGGTGAACATTACCTTCAAAAGAGCTACCGCTACGATCAAAAATTCTTAGGTCGGTAAATAATAATCGATCATCATTTTGCAATAATGGAATAAAAAGATCATAGATGCCGGCCGCAGTTGATTTTTGGTTGAAATATTTAATGCCACCTGCTTCAAAATATGGTTGATATCTATTTTTTGAGGAAAAAATTTTATTCCGAACAGAAGAATCTAAATCGTTAGCAGCAAATAAAGTTGATGAGAAAAACAAAGAAAACAAAATAAGAACTGCTGAAGCAAGTAAACCGCATAGTTTTTGCGAAAATAATGGCTTTTTAAAACCAATCATATTGTCTTCATAACAAATTTACACTGCTCATATTATGCTAGACAATTATTAAGGAAATATTAAGTCTTTATTGTCGTATCACCAATTTTATATCAGGCTAGCAGATAGCGAGTTATTGCTTTGCCTCAAACGGGAATCTCTTGTTGGCTTGCACAATGTATGGTACCTAGTCCCCAAACAAAATCTCTACAATATATACCCACTACTTCTTTTTTTGGAAAAAGTTCAGATAAAATATTTAATGCAATTCGATCGTTTGGATCGTTAAATACAGGAACTAACACGCAATCATTGGTTATCAAAAAGTTAGCATAACTAGCTGGAAGACGTTGGTCTTCAAATATCACAGCCCTTGGCATGGGCAGAGCTATCACATTAAGACTTTTTCCATTTTGATCTTTTGCGGATTTTAAACGTTTAAGATTTTCTTTCAATATAGCATAATTAGGATCAACTTTATTTTTCTCTGCAACAATTATAACCGTATCCCGATTTACAAACCTTGCAAGATCATCCACATGTCCATGAGTATCATCTCCCACTATACCGTCTTTTAACCAAATAACATGGGATACACCTAAATATTCGGAAAAAACCTTCTCATATCCTTCGCGTAATAGCCCAGGATTACGACACTGTACATCGCTTAGAAAACATTCCTCGGTGGTAATTAAGGTACCTTTACCATTAACATCTATAGATCCACCCTCAAGAACGACACAAGTTTTCTTTCCATTAATAATTACTGTTGGTTGAACAAGAGGCAAATTTAGATAGGATGCAATTCCAGAAGGTATCTTATTATCATTGTGCCAATTATCATATTTCGCCCAAGCGTTAAAGCGCCAATCGAGTAAAACACGATCTTTCCCTTTATATACAAATGTTGGAGCTGAATCCCTCATCCACACTCGGTCGGTTGGCATAATAAAAAAATCTATAAAATTAAGATTAACTCCCGCACGCTCCAAAATAGTAGTTGCCTGCTTTTTTTCTCGAGTATTTTTTACTATTAATCGAACTCTCTGACTATGGCTAATATAGCGTATCATTTCAGCATAAACCCATGGAATCGGTTCAAATTTATCTGGCCAATCTTCTTGGTTGTGTGGCCAAGCTAGCCATATAGCCGCCTGTTTTTCCCACTCTGCAGGCATACGGAATGTCATTTGTTAAATCTCTTAACTAGATTATCATAAGCATCTATACGACGATCGCGAAAAAAAGGCCAATTACGCCGCGTTGTTTCTTGAATATTTGGATCACAAACCGCAATAAGAACCTCTTCTTTATCAGGTGAAGCTTTGGCAAGAATGCGCCCAAATGGATCGGCAATAAAGGAGCTTCCCCAAAACTCGATACCTCCATTTTTTGCTCCTTCGTGACCAAAACGATTACAAGCAATAACGTATACCCCATTCGCTATTGCATGACTTCGCTGCATGGTTTCCCAAGCACTAATTTGATCCTGCCCAAATTCCGTCTTTTCACTAGGATGCCATCCTATAGCTGTTGGATAACATAAAACATGGGCGCCCTGCATCGCAGTAAGACGGGCAGCTTCAGGATACCACTGATCCCAACACACCAAAGTTCCAATATCACCAAAGGTGGTTTTTATAGTTTTAAACCCTAAATCACCAGGGGTAAAATAATATTTTTCATAATACAAAGGATCATCTGGAATATGCATCTTACGATACATTCCTACTTGAGAACCATCTACATCAAATATAACCGATGTATTATGGTAAATACCTGCGGTACGTCGTTCAAAAATAGAACCTACAATAACTATTCCATTTTGCTTTGCTACCTTTGCAAGTATCTCAGTTGTAGGTCCTGGTATTGATTCTGCCAATTCGAAAACTTCAGGATCTTCATTTTGACAAAAATAATAGGAACGAAACAATTCAGGCATACATACTACCTGAGCTCCTTGTTTCGCAGCTTTTTCGAGTAATCTACAAGCATGAAGCACATTAGCTTCTGGATCACCAGACATACGCATCTGAATAAGACCGATTTTAAAGGGTTTTTTTAACATATGATTTTTTAATCTATTTATATCCAATTACTAAATTTACAAAATTCTTACTTAAAAATCTGCTCATAAGCACATGAATAACGTATTCTCATTAGCCTTAGTTGATATCTTTGAATAGAAATATCAATAAATTATAACTCTACATTTATCTGCATCTTTCCTCCAGTATGTCGGCTATTTTCCAACATACTGGAGGAAAAAATAATATGTTATATTTTTTACTTAATGTATAGCTATAACACAAAAACAGGTTATCTACTCTCCAATAATTTTAACTAACACCCTTTTTTGTCGTTGGCCATCAAATTCGCCATAAAAAACCTGCTCCCAGGTCCCCAAATCAAGAGTTCCTCGAGTAATAGCTATAACAACTTCACGTCCCATAATTTGACGTTTCAAATGCGAATCAGCATTATCCTCTCCAGTATCATTATGGCGGTATTGTTTAGTAGGATCATGAGGCGCAAGTTTTTCTAACCACATCTTAAAATCATTGTGCAATCCACGCTCATCATCATTGATAAATACTGATGCTGTTATATGCATAGGATTAACTAAAACCAATCCTTCTTTAATTCCGCTTTCTTTTATACTGTCTTCAATCAACGGAGTAATATTAACAAATTCAATCTTGGACAATGTATTAAAATATAGCTCTTTACGATAATGCTTCATAATCCTCTTTGGTCATATTATTGTGCTTCAGAGCCCATGGATATTGGTTTCATAAAATGATTATCTCGTCTTTTAAAATATGAGTCAATCCCATTTTCGTACATCAATATCCCCTTTCCTTTTTATAATTTATCATAATATTTTACTTCATACGTAATTGTCGCTGCCTTTTTTAAGCTAGCTATAACACCACAATGTTTTTCTTGTGAAAGGGCAATGGCTTTTTCTACCTTATCTTTTGGCAAATCTTTGCCGCTGATTTCATACACAACGTGAATCTGATCGTAATATTTTGGTTCAGTTTCGGTTAATGTTCCTTGCGCAGATATTCGTAACCCAGAAAATGGCACGCGCATTTTATTCAACAGCGATACAACGTCGATACCAGAACAACCACCTAATGCTGCTAACATTAACGGCTTTGGCCGCGGTCCTAGATTTTTTCCACCAAATTCTTTACTGGCATCCATACCGATTTTGTGGCCATCAACATCAGCCTCAAAAAACATATCACGCTTAAAATCACACGTTACAGTGTGTTGCATAATAATCATCTCCTAAGTAAAAATAAATAAAATCTATATTCTACAATATTATGGTTTAGGCTGGGCTGGTGAAGCATCTACGTCTTCGACGGGTGGATTTTATTTTAATTTTTTTCGAAAGGCTTAATTTCTCTATTTTCTCCATTAATTTCAAGTATCCTATATTATTCTTAACCTTATCTAGATACACACTTTCATATATTTCTCCCGCTATTTTAAAACAATTTAAGGCGCCATCTTTATCACCTGACTGCTCGTAAGCTTCGCCTAAAACAATATTCGCCAAAGCCTGACTAGGATCAATATTATGACCCAAAAAAAATTTTGCAAGTATCGATATAGCATTTTGTGCATAGTTCTTAGCTTTAAGTAAATTATTGCCCCTCTTAATAAAGCACTTAGCAATATTTAATAATGATTCAGCATAAACATCTTGATTATTTATTGAAAATATTTTTTTAGAATTTTCAGATACAGTATTTGCCAAATCAAGACAATCATCGTATCGCTTTAAAGCGTAAAGCATGGCACATTTTATGTTCATTGCATGCAAAATTATTGGCTCAGATAAAGCACTGAATTTTAAATCTAGTAATTTGTTAACAACAGATAAAGCTTTCTTATAGTTGTGCCTTTCAAAAAATGACCAAGAGTAATGATAATAAAAAAAAGCCATATAATTTTCATTTAACCCGCTACCTTTTTTCAAAAGGTTGGAAACTTTGTTTAAGAAAAAATTATTTTTCTCAATATTACCCATAAACAAGTAATACTGAGACATATGTATCAACCCAAGTAAGTAATCAGCCAATGTCTGATCAGAATTTCCTTTTTTATATTTGATTCTAAAATACCTTAGACCACTTATTAAGCACTTCTTATATAATTCTTTCTTTTCTTGGTTATTTGTAAAATAATCAGAATATACTCCAGCAAAACAAAATCTATAAAATAATTTCTTGTTGCTCAAGCTCTTTATATCATCTAATCTTTTAAAAACTTCAAATGATATATCTTGATAGTATTTATAATTAGCATCGCCATGAAATAAAATGTTATTATTTTCCAATAAGCATGTAGATAAACATAACGTTTTTTCGTCTATACTGATATTTAAAAATTTTCTTCTTAATAATCTATATAAAACAAGTACAACTTTGCTATTTGCATTTACCTCTTTGATTACATCGACCCAATCGTTATTTATCATTCTTATAAAAATCTTATTTTTCACCATTGCCTCCGATTTGATACCTGTATTCATATGGTAATTTTTTTTATTAACTTTTCAACAATTATGAATGTGAGCCTGGGTTAAATCTATAATATCCCCGCATAATACTTTCTTTATATAGTTCCTGCACGAATCAATTCAGGACAAGCTTATGCAAGTACAAATTTGCATTAGTAGCGTAGATTATGTAAACTCAGCTCACGCACAAATTTGGCAGGATTGCCAAATTTCGCAACCGCCAAAGGCAGGCCCGAGCGTTTCTCAGCGAGGGTGAGGGTACAGGAAGCACCCGAATAAATTGATTTAGGCGAATCAGGCAATTACGTTGAAAGCCTTGATAGTTGTACTCGGGCCTATAGCTCAGCTGGTTAGAGCAGTGGACTCATAATCCATTGGTCCTAGGTTCAAGTCCTAGTGGGCCCACCAAAAATTGTTGTTAAGGGATTTACGATGGCTGCAAAAAAGCGACAAACTATTCCCAAAAAAATCTTAATCCTAACTTCTGGCGGTGACTCACCCGGTATGAATGCTGCCATACGAGCACTAGTCCGATCAGGACACTACCATGGATTTGAAACCTATGCTTGCCACGATGGTTATCATGGTTTGGTAAATCAGAAGATTTTTCCCATGGGTCCAAGTAATGTTGCTGGTTGTATTCAACGCGGTGGCACAATTATACGATCCGGACGCTCAAAAGAATTTCATAAAAAAGAAACTCGGGATAGAGTGCGCGCTTTTTTAAAACAGGAAGGCATCAAATATTTGGTGGTAATTGGCGGTGATGGTACCTGCCGCGGCGCTACTTTACTTGAGAAAGAGGGTGGCCCTAAGACTATTGGCATTCCCGGAACGATTGATAATGACATAGCCGGCACAGACTACACAATTGGCTATGACACTGCTCGCAATACTGCTATTGCTGCTATAGATAATATTCGTGACACGGCAGCTAGTAGTGGTATGTACTTTCTCGTTGAAACTATGGGACGTCATTCGGGATTTTTAGCTGTTGATGTTGGTCTTGCTGGAGGCGCTGAATTTATTTTAACGCCTGAGTTTCCAATAACCATTCCTGAATTGGCCAAACTTATTATGGCTCCATGTCGTGAAAAACAAAGTCTAATTATTGTTGTATCTGAGTCTGATAACCCCGGCCGCAGTTTTAAAATTGCTGATGCTTTAAAATTATTAACCCCAAAATTTGATTATCGTGTTTGCGTTCTTGGTCACATTCAACGCGGTGGCTCACCAACCGTAATGGATCGAATTGCTGCTTCAATTATGGGTGATATGGCAATCAAGGGATTGCTTGCAGGAAAATCAAAATGCATGACCGCAATGCAAAATGGCAAGTATTTATTAGTTCCATTTCCTGATCCAAATAAGCCATCAAGACGGCTTAACAACGAGCATCTGCTTAAACTCAACTCGATATTGGCGACTTAGTTCTGGCTAAAGCCTGTGGCTACCGGCTAAAAGGATTTTCGACAATTATTGTGTCCGCCCTCTCCTGCCCAGTTGCAATTAAAACAATTTTTAACTCCAACAACTCTTCAATTCGTTTAAGATAATTTCTGGCTGCTGCTGGTAAGGCCTCAATTGTTTTAGTACCAAATGTAGATTCATTCCAACCTGGCAATTCTTCATAAATGGGCTCACAAGCTTTAAAATCAGCTAAATTTCCAGGAGACAAATCAATATCTTTTTCACGCAAACGATAACCAACACAAAGCTTTATTTTTTCCAATCCATCTAACACATCTAACTTAGTAATTCCTAAAGCTGTAATACTATTGAGCAATTTCGAGCGACGAAGTAATGCTATATCCAGCCAACCACAGCGCCGTGGTCGACCCGTAGTTGAACCGAATTCGTTCCCCCTCTCCACCAATCGTGCACCCACAGCATCTTTTAATTCTGTAGGAAATGGCCCAGCACCAACACGTGTAGTATAGGCTTTACTAACACCTAAAACATAATCTAAATAAAGCGGCCCAAAACCTGCACCAATTGAAACAGCACCGGCAGTGGTATTAGAGGAAGTTACGAATGGATAGGTACCATGATCTATATCAAGAAATGTTCCTTGTGCACCCTCAAACAATAAATTATCCCCATTTTTATAATGCCAAAGCAACTTGGCTGGCACATCAGTAAGCAGTGGACAAATAATTTCAGCGTTAGCTAAAACTTCGTCCAAAATTTTCTTGAAATCTAAAGGAGGGACTCCGTAATAATTTTGTAAAACAAAGTTATGATATTTAAAAACCACAGTGAATTTATCAATAAAACTTGCCGTATTCTTTAAATCACTAGCTCGCAATCCAACCCTGGCAATCTTATCGACATAAGCTGGTCCAATACCACGCCGCGTTGTACCAATGGCAGCCTCACCCAATGCTTTTTCTTGTGCTTGATCTATAATTGCATGGTAAGGCATAAGTAAGCCGCACGCTTCGCTAACTTGTAAACGTTCGCGTACCGGCACTCCCTGGTCTTCCAAACCTTTAATTTCAGTCACTAATGCGCTCGGTGACAAAATCACACCATTGCCAATATAATTTGCTACATTTTCGTGCAAAATTCCTGACGGCAACAAATGTAAAATGGTTTTTTTGCCATTTACCACAACCGTATGACCAGCATTGTGTCCACCTTGAAACCGAATAACGGCCTTAGCCTGCTGGGTTAATAAATCAATTAACTTACCTTTACCTTCATCACCCCATTGGGCACCTATAATTACTACATTTTTAGCCATAAATTTTTCCCATATACCTTTGCTATTCTATAATTTCGTGCGAGATCCCACAACCCTGTACAATACTGAGCAATTTACGTAAACCCAAATTTTGAATTTGTCTTACTTTTTCGCAATTAACATTTATTACCTCGCTAATTTCTTTCAGCGTAGATTTTTCATAACCACACAAACCAAAACGCCGTGCAATCACTTCTCGGGGTAACTCACCCAATCTATCCATCCACCTATCAACCAAGCAAACAATAGCTTCATCCTGAATTTGCTGCACCGGATCAATGTTTTTTTCATCAACCATAACATCGGCAAAACTTGCATTATTGTCTTCACCAAACATTGGTGCATCAATTGATACCGTACTATTGTCTAAATTCATTATCCGTTGAATTTCTATCTCTGGCTTATGCACAACTTTAGTAAGATCACCAATAGTTGGCTGATGGTGTAGATTTTTCGTCAATTCACGTGATAGCTTACGATAAGATTGCAACTCCTGCGCAACATGAATCGGTAAGCGTATAGTACGACCTTGGTTCATGATTGCACGTTCTATTGTTTGACGAATCCACCTTGTAGCATACGTAGAAAAACGAAAACCCATTTCTGGATCAAATTTTTCCACAGCATGCATTAAACCTAAATTACCTTCTTCAATTAAATCTAGCAAATCTAAACCACTATTAAAATAGTGCTTCGCAATGTTAACCACTAAACGCAAATTGCTTACAATCATTTTCTGCCGCGCCTTCTGATTGCCTTTCCGTGCTTTTCTTGATAGAGCAACTTCTTCTTTTGCTGTTAACAATGGCGAGCCGCCTATTTCTTGCAGATACATTTTTGTATTATCAATAGCTGGTGTTGTTACCTCTTTTACTACTTCTTCTTGAGTATATGTTTCTCGATCTTCTTGGTTTGCTTCATCAGCAATAAAATCATCTTCCTTATCTTCAAAAATATCATTTTTAGCCATTAACATAACTCCCTAAAAGATGAATCCTTTGATCAAGACTCATCTACTAGTTTATTATCATCGTTAGATAATAAATATTGAAAAAATGATTTATAATTTTCTAATTGACTTGAGCTTTGCTGCACCGATTCAGATGAATCTAATTTTGTTTGTTTTTGCATAATCTTTTTTCTTTGTACTATCGACTTCTTGGATATTTTTTTTCGTTGTTTGATGTCTTGTTTTTTAGTATTTTTAAGCTTTAGAGCTTTCATACTACACCTTTAAATAAAATAATTTTTATAAGTTTATTGCAATACAGATAGCGTTGCAATAAAACAATTGTAGTACAATATTGATATATTGTATTTTTATTTAATCTCTATATATAAATTTTTATAAATCAATTAGTTGCATAATAGACTTAAGCAAATTAGTGCTTGCGCTATCAAACCACTTGACCTCTGGCCAACTACGCAACCAAGTCAGCTGACGCTTGGCAAGCTGACGCGTTGCAATCGGAATTTGCTGCAACATTTGATCGTAAGTAATTTGACCGGCAAAATACTGCCATGCCTGCCTATAGCCAACCATTCTTATTGATGGTAAATCAAAATATAGGTCTCCACGTTTATATAGCTGTTCTACTTCTTCAATAAAGCCTAACCGCAGCATTTCTTTAAATCGTAAATTAATCCTATCTTGAAAATAAGAGCGATCTAATGGCGCCACCGCAATATTAGTAAATTTAAATGATAACCTTTGCGGCGGGGAAATACTTTGGAGATCACTCAATTTTTTTCCGGTAAGTTTAAAAACCTCAAGCGCTCGTCCAATGCGCTGGCTATCTGTCCGTTTAATAACTGCAGCTGTTTGCGGATCTATTTTTTGCAGCTGCTGGTAAAGCTCTTCTATTCCTAGTTTTTCAATTTGCGCTGCTATCTGTGCACGAATTTCTTTATTAGCTTGCGGCAGATTTGAAATACCTTGTTGCAACACTCGAAAATAAAGCATCGTTCCACCAACTAGCAAAGGAATTCTTCCCTGAGCAAAAATCTTTTCAATTTCAGCAATTGCATCCTGACGAAATTGGCCAGCAGAATAAGCTTCGGCAGGATCACAAATATTAATTAAACGATGTGGTGCAATTTTCAACTCTGCTGATGTCGGTTTGGCAGTACCTATATCCATGCCACGATAAACCATTGCCGAATCAACACTAATAATATCAAAAGGAAAGCGTTTGGTAAGTTCAATTGCAAGTGCAGTTTTACCTGCCGCTGTTGGACCCATTAAACAAAAAATTTGGTTTTGATTAGAATACATAATTATACATCTTTACGAAAATTAAGCATTCTTTCAAGCGGAATTAAAGCTTTTTTGATAATTTTGGCTGGGACTTGAATTTCTTCCTTGTCGGTAAGCAAACACCCTTCAATACCCGAAATAGTGTTCATCGCCATCCAAGGACAGCAAGCACAACTTATACAGGTAGCTCCATGACCATGGGCTGGCGCTATTATAAAAGTTTTATGCGGAGATCTTTGTTGCATCTTGTATAAAACACCAGCTTCTGTCGCCACAATAAAAATATTGTTTGGTAATTTCTCAGATGCTTCTAAAAGTTGCGATGTTGAGCCAACCACATCAGCTAAGTCAACTACTGCCGGTGGTGATTCAGGATGAACTAGTATTGCTGCATCAGGATAAACATACTTTAATCGCAAGATGCCTTTAGCCTTAAATTTTTCATGAACTACGCATGAACCTTGCCATAGCAACATATCAGCGCCGGTGTTACGTTGAATATAGCCGCCCAAATAACGATCAGTTGCCCAAATAATTTTCTTACCCTGTCCATGCAAATAATTCACTATATCAATCGCATTCCTTGATGTTACCACCCAATCGGCAAGAGCTTTTACCGCAGCTGAGGTATTACAGTATACAACCACTGTTCTATCTGGATTGATCTTGCAAAATTTAGCAAATTCCGGAGCTGGGCAACAAAAATCTAGTGAGCAATCTGCTGCTAACGTTGGCATCAAAATCTGTTTTTCAGGACTCAAAATTTTGGCGGTTTCTCCCATAAAACGCACGCCAGCAACTATTAAAGTTCTGGCAAGAGAAGAAGCTCCAAAACGAGCCATAGCTAACGAATCACCAACAAACCCACCAGATTCGTCAGCAAGCTGCTGAATTTCAGCATGGGTATAAAAATGTGCAACAATAACTGCATCTTTATCTTTAAGGAGATGCTTGATTCGGTTATAGCTTGCTTGTTTTTCTTCTTGGTTTAGTGCTAGAGGAGAATGAAGTTCCATAAATTTTAAGATGTTAGTTTGTGGAGCCGAACTACGCTATCAAACTCTTTGGCCGTCAACAACTTGAGTTTTATGCTTGCCTCACGTAAAGATATATTATTGAGCAAAGCATATTTTGCAATCGCGCAAGATTTATCGTAACCAATAATTGGATTAAGTACAGTTACTTGCATTAACGATTTTGCTACAAAATTATCTAATTGTTTTTGATTAATCTTAAGATCTCTAATCGCATAGCATCCAAAAGATATACAAGCATTACTCAATAAATGAATTGACTGCAACACATTATGAATAATAACTGGTTTAAAAACATTAAGCTCAAAGTTTCCTTGCGAATTAGCAAAACTAACAACCGCATCATTGCCCATAACCTGAGCACAAACCATAAGCATGACTTCACATTGTGTTGGATTAACTTTTCCTGGCATGATCGACGATCCAGGCTCATTGTCTGGTAAAATTAATTCACCTAAACCACAACGCGGACCAGAAGCAAGCCAGCGAATATCGTTGGTGATTTTATAAAGAGCAGTAGCTAAAGTTTTCAGAGCACTACTGGTCATGAGCAATTCATCATGGGAAGCTAAAGCACAAAATTTATTTGGCGCAGATTTAAATTTTAAGCCCATGAATCCTGAAAGGCGCTCTACCATTTTTTTAGCAAACTGTTTAGGTGCATTTAATCCTGTACCAATAGCGGTTCCACCAATAGCCAAATTTTGCAAATGTTCAGCTTGCGCTTTTATATTTTTTATAGCCAAATCAATTTGCGCTACATATCCAGAGAATTCCTGCCCTAAAGTCATGGGTAGAGCATCTTGTAGATGCGTACGGCCAATTTTTAATACTTTATTGAATTTTTTTTCTATCTGTTGCAGTTCATCTCGCAAAAAACCGAGAGCCGGTAGGAGTTTTTTGGTAAGCAATAATTGTGTTGCGATATGCATTGCTGTTGGAAAAACATCGTTGGTGGATTGCGACATATTGACATCGTCATTGGGATGAATTGGTTTTTTACTCCCAAGTTTACCACCCGCAAAAGCAATTGCTCGATTGGCAATTACTTCATTGATATTCATATTGGTTTGTGTGGCGCTACCGGATTGCCAAATTGTTAGCGGAAAATGATCGTTCAATTTAGCAGCAAGTATTTCATCGCAAGCACGAATAATATATTTAGCTTTATTTTTTGGTAGATTACCAATTTCGCTGTTAACTTGCGCCGCTGCTCTTTTAATTAATGCTAAAGCAAAAATAATTTCTTGCGGCATAATCTCTTGGCCTATTTGAAAATGGAGTAATGCACGCTCGGTCTGCGCACCCCAATATCGATCCGCTGGCACTTCGATTTCTCCAATACTATCAAACTCTGATCTGGTTTTTTCCATAATTTATTCTTTAAATAAGACATTAACATTCCGCATTATTATGCCTCAATCTATGTTTAAAGTCTTTGATTTTTTAACTCTTCCTATAACTCACGGCTTCTTTTAAATGATGAGTTTGAATTAAATCTACCTCATCAAGATCGGCAATGGTGCGCGCGATTTTTATAATGCGATGATAGGCACGGGCTGAAAGCTTAAGTTTTTCGATTGTGTTTTTTAAAAAATCCTGGTCTTGGATTGATATTTTGCAAAACTTTTCTATGTCTTTATTGGTAAATACAGCATTGATTTTTCCCGCGCGCGCAAGGGCAGCTGCACGCGCACGAATAACACGCACGCGCACTTCGGAACTGGTAGAACAATTGAATTTTTCACACATTAAAATATTTTTCGGTAGTGGCGGAACCGTGACACAAATATCAATCCGATCTAAAAAAGGCCCAGAAATACGTGCTTGATAACGCTGCACCTGATCTTGTGTGCAACGACAATCAACACGATTATCTCCGCGGTGTCCACAAGGACAAGGATTCATTGCCACCACCAATTGGAAATTTGCTGGAAATTTCGCCTGATGTGCTGCACGTGAAATTGTGACATAACCTGACTCTAGCGGTTCACGCAAAGCTTCGAGCACACTGCGATTAAACTCCGGTAACTCATCTAAAAATAATACCCCATTATGCGCCAATGAAATTTCGCCAGGTCGCGGAGGACTTGAACCACCAACCAAAGCAACGCTTGAAGCAGTATGATGTGGCGCCGAAAAAGAACGCATCCGCCAAAATTTAGTATTGATTTTCTTGCCACAAATTGAATTTATCGCAGCTACCTCTAACGCCTCATCTTCGGTCATTTCGGGCAAAATTGTAATAAGACGATTTGCGAGCATAGTTTTACCCGTTCCCGGCGGACCAGTCATAAATAAACTATGACCGCCAGCTGCTGCAATTTCTAGTGCACGTTTGGCATGCTCTTGTCCACAAACATCGGCTAGATCCAACTCAAATATTGGCTCACCAGTCAGCAATTGCGGCTCGTAAAGTTCAATAATTTTAGCACCGGTTAAATGCGCACATATATCAAGCAAATGCCCTGCTGCTAAAATTTTTATTTCACGTGTTAAAGCTGCTTCAAAAGCATTTTCTTCTGGCAATATCAAAATGCGTTTTTCTTTTTTGGTCGCTAAAGCAAAAGGTAAAGCACCGCTGAAAGGTCGCAATTTTCCATCGAGAGCTAATTCACCAGCAAATTCATAGGGCGAAATACTTGCTAGCGGAATTTGTTCTGATGCAGCCAAAATTCCCAGAGCAATTGGTAAATCAAAACGTCCGCCTTCTTTTTTGGGTAAATCTGCAGGTGCAAGATTAATAACTATACGTCTAGCTGGAAATTCAAAACCAGAATTAATTAAAGCACTTCGCACCCGATCTTTGCTTTCTTTAATAGCTGTTTCTGGCAGACCAACGATTGATAATGATGGCATACCTGGCGAAAGGTGCACCTCTATCGTAACTGGTGGCGCGTCAATACCGAGACTGGCGCGACTATGTATAATAGCAAGGGTCATAAAACATAGAGTAAATGCTTTTGGGCTATAACTCATTACCGGGTTTTTAGCGGGGAGATATTTTTATGGTATCAACATTGACATATTTAAAAAATTATTTATATTGGCGCACGTTGTAAACGCTACTCGAGCTAATATTGAGGCAGAGTTTTTAATTAAAATTTAAACCACCACTTTAGGAGACAAATATGTTAAGGACAACGTTTATAGTAAAAACCTCTGTTTGTGCCCTTGCTATGGCCATAGCTGGCGTTAGCTACGCTTATACTTACACCAGTCCGATAGATATCCAGTGCAGTCCATCTAGTGAGGAAGCCAGATCGAAAGAAATCGATGGTAGCCCGGACAGTCAATACACCCTCACCACTATAGGCATGGAAGTAGCTGGAGAAGGGCTGGTAACAACGTGGAGCGATCACAATAGCATTGCAAATGTTAATGTTGAAGCCGAATGTATGCCATCTGGCAGAGAAATGGATATGTTCTCAGATAACTATTTACATTCACCAACGCTTATTTGCCCAAAAGGCGATGGAGTAACAATAAGATTCTTATCACCAAACCACCTAAACCCGGATCAATATATTTATCATGCTACACTAACATTAACCAGAGATGATCCGCCACATCATAACCTAAACACCACACAAAGCATGCCAAACTCCGTTTCAGATAATCTTGGGGTATCGTCATCAGGTGTTATGAAGGGTTTATCGCATTTTTCAACAGGTATTTCTTCGTCATAATTAATACAAATAAATCATAAAACAAATCCACGCCCGAAATGCTAAATCTTGATAGCCCTACCCCTTTTGGTAGGGTATCTTGTTTGTTTGCATAAATGCTCTTTCTGCTAGAGCAATAGCTCCACAAATTCCCGATTCTTCTCCCAGACCCGGCGCTACAATATAATCGTTTGTTTTATTCAAAATCATTTCATGTGGTATATATCCGTTTAAAATCTCTCTAACCCTGCTACAAATTTTTGGTAATAATCCTTTTCTTTTCATTACACCACCACCAACAATAATTTTTTGTGGTGATAAAATCATAGCATAATTAGCAAATGCAGTTGCCAAATATTCTACTTCTAAATCCCAAGCAGGGTGATCAAACGGTAAATCTATTGCACTTTTTACGCCCCAGCGTTTCTGAATGGCTGGACCTGAAGCCAGCCCTTCTAAACAATTGCCATGAAATGGACAAACCCCAGCAAATTTATCTTTTATGACGTCATGGGGTATCAACATATGCCCCATTTCCGGATGGATTAATCCATGCATTAATTTTCCGCCAACCATACCACCAGCACCAATTCCAGTGCCAATAGTGACATATATAAACGTATTTAAGCCCTGAGCAGCACCAAACCGATATTCTCCTAAAGCAGCGCCATTAACATCGGTATCCCAACCCATCGGAATATCAAATTTAGCACGCATCACACCTAAAAAATCAAAATATCTCCAACCTGTTTTAGGTGGTGTGGTTATATAGCTGTATTGTGGCGAATTACAGTCGAGATCGATTGGTCCAAATGTTGCGATACCAATTGCACTTAATGTTCTGTTGGAATTAACATTTTGAAAATATTTAATAACTTGTGCCATTGTTTCTTCAGGGGTCGTCGTCTTAATAGTAAGTTTATCTTCGACATTCCCTTCAACATCACCAACTGCACAGATAAATTTTGAACCGCCTGCTTCTATACCGCCAAATAACTTCATACCCCCACCTTACTAGTTTCCTAATTGTTATTGAAAGTGTCATATAGCATAGGCTATATTAAATACAGCGTTAAAATTTGGCAAATTATATTAAGTTCTTTCAAAACCACACTTTAGGAGACAAGTATGTTAAGAACAATGATTGTAGTGAACACCTTTGTTTGTGTCCTTGCTATGACCATGGCTGGCGTTAGTTACGCTTACACTTACACCAATCCGGTAAGTATTCAGTGCAGTCCATCTAGTGAGGAAGCTGGATGGAAACAGCTCGATGGTAGCCCGGACAGTCAATACACTCTCACCACCCTCGGCATAGAAATAGCCGGAGAAGGGCTTGTGACAAAATGGGATGATCTTAGTGATTTTGAAAATTCTATCATGCATGATGGCGTTGTGAATGTCGTTGCCAAATGCATAGCATCTGGCAATGAAATAGATATGTTCCCAGATGACGATTTACCAACGCTTATTTGCCCAAAAGGCGATGGAATAATAATAAGATTCTTATCACCAAACTCCTCAGTCCCGAATCAATATATTTATCGTGCTACATTAACAGTAACCCGCGACGATCCACCAGCCCCTCCTCTTAGCCTAAAAAGCGTGTCAACGTCCGCTTTAGGTAGTCTTGGGGTGTCAGGCGTTGTGAAGGGTTTATCGCCGCATCTTTCACGTCATAGTACATGGTAGGAGCTAAACAATGCCTAACCATACCCCATACCCTATTTAGGTGCTATAATTTTAATACAGTGGCTAAATAGACCCATTATATATACATTGGCTTCTGAAGATTAAATTTGGTGAAATAACAAATAGGAAAGCAAAAGGTAAGGATAAGCGTATAGACAATCTTAAAATATATTCTATTATTGAAAATATGTACAAAATTAACAGCCTTATTATTTGTAGCTTTGCTAAAAAATATATATTAAGATATTTTAGAAAAGTTAGCACATTGATTGTTTTTGTGGTCGATATTTTACCATATTAAGGCATTTCTTTGATGAGAATTTTATGTTTATATTATCATCTACTTTTACAGCAGATCCTATAAAGAAAACGTTAATAAGTTTTTTGGGTAAGTTTGATCTTTTAAAAAAACATAAAGTTGAAGTCACTTCGTATAACCAAATTTTTCAAGAATTAAGAAATCATAATAGTATAACTTCACAAAACGTGGGTGGTATCAACATTTTTGCAGTTAAGCCAGATGATTTTTTGCGTTTTCAAAAAAAATTATCGACTCAACATGCTGCTATTGATGTGATACGACGTGAAATGCTTAGTTTGGCTAGCAGCCTTACATCTAGAGCGCAATTAATGGATTCAACTTTTTTTATTATTGCGATTTGTCATGCTACCGACGCTATAGTAAAAAAATCAGATTCTAACAAAGAATATGTTGAGTTGTATAACAATGTAATACTAGATTTTAAAAGCGTACTAACTGGTATTTCAAATGTTTATTTAATTTTTGAACAAGATATTACTCAAGTCCTTTCAATAGATGATTATTACGATCCCATAGCAGATGACAAGGGTCATATTCCTTTTGTTTTAGAATATTATTATGCTTTAGGTTACTTGTTTGCTAGAAAAATATTCGATCTCATGTTGTTGGCTCATACTCCTTTGAAGGCAATTATTTTAGATTGTGACAATACGTTATGGCAAGGTATTTGCGGTGAGGTTGGTGCAGAAAAAATAGAAGTAACTCCTTCTTACCAGTTTATTCAGCAAGTTGTAAAAAAACAAAAAGAACACGGGGTGCTGCTTTGTTTATGCAGCAAAAATAATGAAAAAGATGTATTGGATGTGTTTAATTGTAAAACCAATGGTATGTTATTAAAGCTCACAGATGTTGCAGCATATAAAATTAATTGGAACTCAAAATCGAGCAACATTCGTGAGCTATTAGATTTTTTAGGCTACAGTGAACAAAATGTTGTTTTTATTGATGATAAAGAAGACGAATGTTTTAACGTTCAAAAGAATTTTCCCAATCTTTTGGTAATACAACTACCGGAAGAAAATAATATTTTTTCTTTTTTTAACCATCTTTGGGTCTTTGACCATATTAAGCCGGTAACTAACGAAGATAAAAATCGGACAACGCTTTACCAACAGAAACTCCATTTAAATTCTCATGTGAAATTGAACGATAAGGCGCCAATCAACCAATCTGGATCTGATGATACAATTGTCAATTTAGTAGAATTGACTTGTAATAATCTTGAACCATCAATTATTCAAAGGATCGCAGACTTAACAACTCGTACCAATCAGTTTAATTTGGCAAAAAGAGTATATTCAGAATCGCAGATCAATTCATTTGTTGAAAAAAATAGTCATCGTATTTTATTGGCTTATGTTAAAGATAACCGAGGTAATGAATATGGTTTAACCGGACTAGCTGTATTTAGCGCTGTTAATCAAGCCCTGCTGATAGATACTTTTTTGTTGAGTTGTCGGGTTATTGGTAAAAATGTTGAATGGATTATATTGGATAAATTAGTTGAAATTGCAAAACAAAATAATTTAGTTTCAATTGACATTCCGTTTATTTCAACTGCCAGAAATAAACCTGCAGAGTATTTTCTTGAAAGTATCGTTGATATATGTGAGATAGTTAACGCTAATATATTGGCAAAAAAAAGCAATAATGAGAACTTGCGTTTGTATTCTTTGGCTATTAACCACGATAGCCAAATACGCCGTCGTCAGCCTGTTTTGGAAGCGATTGAACACATCAAAGCAGATAGCCAGGTAACATCTGATTCATATAATGCTGCTGTTATTGATATAGCCAAAAATCATAAAAAATATTTGAATGCTTTGAGCATCCATGTTACGTCAGCACAAAACAAAAATTTTGCTGTAAGTTTGCTTGATAGTTTGAATAATATCTGCGGTAAAAAAATACCATTAACAGATACTAGTTTTATCGCCTGCGGTATCAACTCTTTCGAGTTAATGATGCTTTTAGCCCGAATCTATCGTCATCATGGAGTAAAGGTTGAGTTATTAGACGTTATGAGAGCAGATAATATTCTTGCAGTTGCAAAAATGATTCGGCAAAAAACTAGGGATG
>TBL_comb47_HYPODRAFT_10003382_pt1 | contig 18904 bp, 31 predicted proteins | sample TroBogypolimnion_40_FD_10682 | JGI IMG/M metagenome (IMG submission 10682) | reverse complement strand
ATCTTGGCCACCTAAAAAAGGCTGGTTGAAAGAGCTGCTTGAAAAGGCCGATGATGAGTTGGTCTAGTTCAATCCTTACAGGTAAAATTGAGACCCCCGCGCAGCTACTAACTGCCGAGGGCGTGACCCAACCTAATGAGGAGATTGAGTGGATGAATTCTATCAATGCGGATAACTATTTCGCAATACTTCCGGAGTGGATTTTATACTCCGATATTTCAGCAACGGCGATCAGGCTTTATGCAGTCCTGAGAAGGCGCGCCGATAAAAACACTTCCCAATGCTATCCAACCCGTAAATCGCTGGCTAAAGATTTGCGCGTGGGTTCTTTATCTACCGTTGATCGTGCGATGAAAGAGCTAGTGGAGATTGGCGCAGTCAAGGTATTTCACCGCAAGAATGGCGATGAATATACAAGCAACATTTACACCGTTGTTACTGCTACCCCGTATCGTAAATCGGGAGAGGTAGCCGCAAATTTGCAGGTAGGTAGCCTCACAAATGACGAACAAACCAAAGTCATTAAACCAGAGTCATCTAACCAAAGAAAAGATATGTTCAACGAGTTTGAACAATTTTGGAAAATCTACCCTCGCAAGCAAGGAAAAGGCGCAGCAAGGGAATCGTTTATGAAAGCTCTGGGTAAAACAACCCTAGATGTTATCCTTACAGGCGCTCGCAATTATTCTCAAGACCCTAACCGCAAAAGCCAGTTCACAACCCTTCCGGCTACTTGGTTGAATCAAGAACGATGGGATGATGAGCCTTTGCCAAGCCGGGAATCAGGTAGCGAGAAGTTTCTTAGGGAATTTAGGCAAGAGAGTTCTTGGTTGGAGTTGGAATGATTACAAAAGAAGATTTAGCCGATTGCATGGCTTTGGCGGTAGCGGTCTATCCCAACCACCAGTTTGAGCGCCCGCAACTTGCCGCATATTGGGAGCTGCTGCGTGACCTCGACATCTCTAAAGCCGATCTTTTCAACGCCATCAAGCAGGTCATTCAAACCTCAAACTTCTTTCCCACCGTTGCCCAGATCAGGGAAGTGGCTAAACCAGCCTCTACACCCACCCCACCGCCCTTTAGTTATCGGGAGATACAAAACACCTCAGCCGTAGATGCTAAACCCCGCGTAGAGGCAATTAAAGCCCTTTTAAGGGGGTTTGGTGAGTTGCCTGAGTAAGTATTATGTGTCACACTTTAACTCGTAAGTCTTACTAATCCTGAGGGGGATAATTGTGAACACCTTACACATCTGCAAGGCAGAGCAGTTAGAAGTCGGTGATACCTTGGTTCTCAACGGTCATCGCTGGCAGGTAATTCAGATCGAAGAAGAGCGTATTGGCAAGGAATTGCGTTTGCGCGACACAATGGGCGCAGGTCGCACCCGTTTTGTGCTTCCTGACGAGATTGTGACGATTGAGCTTTAAGTTCAGCGTGGAAGGCACTCCAATCCAACAAGGCTCAATGAGGCATATTGGACACGGGCGCATGATTCATAACAAGGCAGTTGAGTTGGCGGCTTGGCGCGCTGATATAGCTAATGCCGCTAAACTCGCTGGTTGTACCCCAATCCTCGACCCGATTGAGATAACTATGCGATTTCGAGTAAAGCGCCCTAAATCCGTCAAGCGCGAGCATCCAACAGTTGCGCCAGACCTTGATAAATACATCCGAGGGGTCAATGACGGGCTGACAGGGGTCGCTTTTGCCGATGACTCTCAGGTCATCAAGATTACCGCCAGCAAGGAATACTCAGACCAGCCGGGCGTGGATATCGAAATTTCGGATAGCTTTGACTGCATTTAATCGAACATCTGTTCTAATTTTTATTTCTTCAAAATTTTAGCAAAATGGTCTTGATATCTGTAAGGGAAGCGTTACTGTTGTCTTATTGAAGTGAACGGCACTTCAATAGAACGGGAACAAAATGAAGGCTATTAAAAAAGACGGCGAATATCGTTTATACAAAGTCGGCGCTTCTTATGAATTATGGTTTGGCACTTATACCAAGGGTTCATTGATTGGTTATGTATCAGATTCAGAAAATTGGAATTTAGCTTTATTTAATGCAAAAGAAGAAGTTGCTGCTTTGATGAGTGAGGTGGCATAAATGGTTACTATCACAATGACAATCACCGCCGAGGATTTTGACCGCATTGCCGATACTGCGATGCGTTGGGGCAAAGATTGGCTTATCAAGCAACACCGTTTTGAGCCAGTAACAACCAACTTCTCCTACAAGATGGCGTACTGGGTAGATCGCTACCTTGAAACTCTCGTCTGCCAGCAATACTTGGCATCGCTAGGGTTTCAGTCTGAAACACACTTTGACACCGCAACAGGTTCTTACCTCATGCTCACCGATTACATTTCACCAGAAGGAGCAGGGCTATGAGCGACATGGAAGAAGATAAGCCTTGTGAGGATTGCGAAGAAGGCACTTGTCAGCTTATTGCCCACATGGGCTTTCCCGACCCAGAAGATTTAGGATGGGAGCGATAATGTTTCTTTTGTATTTTGGAATACCGTTAGCCATGTTGATCGCGTTTGCGCTTATTTACTTAGAGGATGGAGATTTATCGTGAAGGTTATTTGCAAAGACCAGCATTGGTCAGTCAAAGATAATCAGTTGGTGCTTGATACCCCAGAGGGTCAAGAAATTCTTAAAAAAGTCATCAATGTCATCCGCGCTCAAACTCGACTAGAAATCTACGAGCAGATTTGCGCGCTACCCGTCACTCAAGACCGCAAGAAGTTGGTCAAGTTGGGCATTGAGAATGTCGCGCTACAAGTTCAAGACCTCTGCGCCCAGATTGCGTTGGGTGAGAAATGAGAGCGACATCAGCAGCAGCTTACGAGAAGGCTAGACCTAAGTTTGGCTCTAATCGCGCCAAGGTTTATCAGTTTATTCTCGACCAGCAAGAGCAGGGCGCAACCGATCAAGAGCTGCAACAGGCTCTCAAGATATCTGGCGACACTCTTCGCCCAACTCGCCTATCTTTACTCAAAGATGGCTTGATCTACGACTCAGGCAAGACACGCTTGAACGCTAACAACAACGAGTGCATCGTTTGGCTATCAACCGAAATCACACAGACAGGATTGTTCTAATGCCTACATACGAATATAAGTGTTATGACGACAGTTCCTCAATCGAGATGTATCAAACCTTTGAGGATAACTCAGTACCAGATTGCCCACTTTGCCAAAAGCAAATGCAGAAAGTCATTCGCCCAACACCAGCACACTTTCGCGGGGGCGGTTGGGGGGCAAAACCATGAGCTTTCATAAAGGTTGGTTTAAGCGCTCTTTTGCTTTGGGAATACAAATTGACCGATGGGGAATTGGGATTGACCTAGTTTTCTTTTGGGTAGGAATTGAATGGGGCAAAGAATGATTATTGGATTGAGTGGGCGCGCTGGCTCTGGCAAAGATGAAGTCGCCAAGGTTCTCGTTGATCTGTATGGCTACAAGCGCATTGCTTTCGCCGATGCTATTCGTGATGCTCTCTACGAGCTAAACCCTTTGGTATCAGACCGCATCCGCGTTGTTGATCTTGTAGATGAGTACGGGTGGGATTTTGCTAAGAAGAACTTTGAAGTTCGGCGTTTGCTGCAAATCTTTGGCACAGAGGTAGGTCGCAAGCAATTTGGCGAGGATGTCTGGGCGATGAAGGTGCTTGATGGTCTGGACTTTGGCGACAAAGTAGTTGTGACAGATGTTCGCTTTGGCAACGAGTATTACGGCATCAAGTGGAATCATGGCGAGATTTGGCGTGTTGAGCGCCCGAACATTGAGCCAGTTAATGACCACATTTCAGAACACGCGCTAGACAACTGGGAGTTTGATCGGGTTATCAAGAACGAGGGAAGCCTTGACGACCTTGCTGAATTAGTAGCTGAGGCGATGAAATGAACGAACTTAAGATTGCTCGTTGTAAGGGCTGCGGTATGTGGGTGTTTGACACCCTATGCTCGACCTGCCGTACACTTGCAAGTAACCAAAAGAGAAAGGAGCCGAAAATGGCTACCTCAACTAAAGGTAAGGCAACCGCCATCGAAGTATCAAGAGGGGGAGAGATTGGCGCGCTATAAAGTCCAAGTTACGCTCCCTTTTAGTAGCGGCTCTAGCCGTAGGGATTGCGTTCGCAACACCAGCCATAGCCTTTGAGCCTAAGCTCTCGCCTATGCAGGAATTTGTGCATCAGCCTCGCGCTTACGCCCAAACCCTGCTAACGCCCAAAGAGTTCAGTTGCTTAGATCGCTTGGTAAAGCTAGAAAGCCATTGGAACGCTAAGGCTAAAAACCCGCACTCCTCGGCTTACGGCATATTCCAATTTCTTAATCAGACTTGGAAAACCTACAACTTCATAAAGACTTCAAACCCAGTAGTTCAGGTGCAGTACGGATTGCGCTACATAAATTCCCGTTATGGGAATAGCTGCAACGCACTCAAGTTTCACTTGAAGCACGGCTATTATTAGTCTATGGGTACAGAGATCATCACCGACTACGAGTCGAGCATGATTCCTGAGATTGCCGAGGCCGTTCACTCGGCGATGGAGAAGGTTGAGCGCTCTGAGGGGAGCGCTCCCTTCTGTTAAGATTCGCAAGTGACCACGATAGTAGGCAAAGAATTTCCGACCAAAGCCGTTATCGGCGCGGATTCGTTAGTCACATCTAACCGCAAGTATGTTCACCCGCAGATGGTGAAAGTCGTAGAGCGCGGTCAATACATAATCGCCGGGGCTGGCTTGAGTTCAGCTTGCGACATCATTCAACATTTATGGTCGCCACCTAACCCGACAGATAAAGATAAAAAAGACTTGTACCACTTCTTTGCAAGTAAAGTTGTGCCGTCAATGAAGCGCGCTTTCAAAGACAATGATTACAAGTGGGATGAGGCTAAAGATGACGAAAGCGGTTTTGCATTTCTTATTGCGCTTGGTGGGCAGATATTTGACATTAGTGATGACTTTGCCATTTGCCTTGATATTGATGGTATATATGGTATTGGCTCAGGAAGTTCGCTGGCTATCGGAGCGCTTAAAGCAGGAGCGAGCATGAAGAAGGCATTGGAGATCGCAGCCAATAAAGACCCGTACACCGCACCACCTTTTATGTATTACGAACAGGAGAAATGGAAATGATTAAACCTTTAGAAGATAGAGTTGTTGTTGAGCTTGACCCAATCGAGGAAAAGACAACATCGGGAATTATCCTTGTTGATTCAGCCAAGGAATTACCACAAGAGGGAACTGTTGTTGCAGTTGGCCCGGGCAGATACGAGAACGGCGTTCGCATTGCGCTAGATATCGCAGTTGGCGATCGCGTAACATTCCACCAGCACTCAGGCGTACCTATCAAGGTAGATGGTCAGGATTACAAAATCTTTAGTTCAAGAGAAATCTACGGCATTATTGGATAAACAAATCGCCGAAACAGTATTGGCGAGAGCGCGTGGGTATTGTGAGCGTTGCGGTGTTCCATCGCACGACTTGGCGCTACATCACCGGAAGTTAAAAAGCCGAGGCGGTAAAGATGAGGTTGCTAATCTCGTAGCAGTCTGCCATAAATGCCATAACCTCGGTACACACTCAATTCACTTGCGCCCTAAAGAAGCTACTGAAAAAGGCTGGATGGTATCGGCGTACCAAAACCCAGAGGATGTGCCTGTAAGCGTATTTGGGCGAAATCCTGTAAGGTTGGCGCAAGACGGAACATACATAGAGGGAGAGCAGGATGGCAACAATCACAGTAACGGGCGCAGTTGGTAAAGACCCAGAACTAAAGTTTATTAAAGGCAAGAACGGCGATTTCGCAGTTGCTAATTTCTCACTTGCAGATTCTCAACGCTTTAACAAAGGTGGCGAGTGGCAGGATGGTTTGACAATTTGGTACAACATTTCAACAACAGGTCGCCAAGCAGAGGTTGTTGCAGATGCAGTTACCAAGGGTCAGAAGTTAGAAGTAACTGGCGAACTGCTTATTACTGAATACGATGCAAAAGATGGCACACGCAAGATTTCATACGAGATCAAGGCAACAAAGATCACCGAACCACTTAAAGCGCAACAACGCCAAAAGGCAGCAATTCAAGATGAGCCTTCATGGGGTAGCTCATGGAACTCATGACCTCTAAAGAAGTTCAAGAACACCTTGGCATCAAAGCCAATCACCTCTATCAGTTGCAGTATCGCAAGATTCTTGTATGGGTAAAGCGTGAAGGTAAGAAGGTCTTTTACAACCGCGAGGATGTTGAGGCGGTAAAGGCAGCTCGTCAAAAGTGAAGTGTGTAAATTGTCGGCGAGCATCTGAGTATTCAGTTTGTGATAGTTGCTGGCAATTTGCCATGTCTGAGGTTGTTAAGTTTCCTGAGCGCTACAAAGAACTTGAGTCAGAGTTGCTACCAAGCAAAGGCACTCAAAGCGAGCGCGTATCAGGTAGCGGAGAATCCTCGCCAATACCAGTACGCCTAGAAACGCTACACCTACGATCTGGGGGGATTTCCGTGCCACTTATGGAGCATGAACAGAAGATGCGCGAGATTCGCCAAGAGATGAAAATTACTTGGACTGGCGAGCGCCGGATGGATGAACTTGCCCGAATCATTTTGACCACGCAATACATCTCTAAGCGCTCTGAGTGGATTCGATCTGAATACCCAGAGGCAGATAAGCTCGTTGTCACGATTATTACCACGACCAATAAAATCAAAATGGTCTTAGGTCACAAGTCAGAGGATATAGTCTTGGGTAAGTGTCCGACTGTTGGGGATGATGGAAAGCCTTGCGGTGCGAGCCTCAAGATCAATCCTCAGCAGTTGGAGCGCTCGCTAGAAGTTAAATGCCGAGTCTGCGATACCGTTTGGGATTCAACCCGTTGGAGATTGTTAGGAAAAGTGCTTGAAACTCATCAATAATGACTGCATAGCAGCGATGAAGGAAATGCCCGACAACTCGGTGGATTCCATCGTCACAGACCCACCTTACGAGCTGGGCTTTATGGGTAAGAGTTGGGATTCATCTGGAATCGCGTTCAATGTTGATGTCTGGACAGAAGCCTTGCGCGTACTCAAGCCTGGCGGTCACTTGATTGCATTTTCCGGCTCTCGCACTTATCACCGAATGGCAGTTGCGATTGAGGATGCTGGCTTTGAAATCCGCGATCAGATCATGTGGATTTATGGCTCAGGGTTTCCTAAGTCACTTGATATCAGCAAGGCGATTGATAAGGCGGCAGGGGCAGAGCGTGAGGTTGTTGGTGAAAAGGTTACGGGTCGAGCATTGGGTGGAAGTAATTGGAAAGATGGCGATGCTGGCGGTCAAGAAATGGTTGCAATCACCGCACCATCAACTGAATCTGCAAAGCAATGGCAAGGCTGGGGAACGGCGCTCAAGCCAGCGCATGAGCCAATGGTTCTCGCTCGCAAGCCGATTGTCGGAACTGTTGCCAACAATGTTCTTACTTATGGCGTTGGTGGGTTGAACATTGATGGGAGTCGGGTTGCTCATCAATCAGAAGCAGACCGAGCAAGTGCCACACCTCAAGGAAAAGTTACAAGCAATCTTTCGGCTGAAGCTGCTCCCGATGTGGACAATGCTGGTCGCGTAGAAGTTTCTCGACCAGACACCTCACTCGGTCGCTGGCCAGCCAACATCATTCACGATGGCAGTTGGGAAGTTGTTGAGTTGTTTCCTGATACGGCAGGAAATCACGGAGACCGAGTGGCTACATCAAAGTTTGAATTTGGTGCAGGTGATGGTTCGAAGATAAGTGCAACCAATGCAAAACAAGATTTTGGCACCGCCGCCCGATTTTTCTACTGCGCCAAGGCAAGCAAGCGCGACAGGAATGAAGGGTTGGATGAGGAATTTCAAGCCAAGAAATCTGATACGCAAGATGCGGTAGCTGCTGGACTTTGGGAACAAATGAACGCAGCACACAAAAACCACCACCCAACAGTCAAGCCAACCGACCTCATGCGTTATCTTTGCAAGCTCGTCACGCCACCTAACGGCACAGTCTTAGACCCGTTCATGGGAAGTGGCTCAACAGGTAAGGCGGCAATCCTTGACGGCTTTGACTTTATCGGCATTGAGCAGTCTGAGGAATACATCAAGATCGCCGAGGCACGAATCAACTGGGTTAAAAAGAACCAAGAAAAGACTTTATTCTGATGCCTAAGATTTCAATAGTCCAAGCCTCAATGCTTTACTCGGTCACCAACCGAACTGTTATACGCTGGATTAAGGAAGATGGCATTGAAGCTGACAACGACCTTTACGACCTTGATACCTTACAGAAGGCTTACGACAAGCGCAGGGCACTCAAACACATGAAGCGATTTGTTTGATTTGCAATGATGTGCTATTATGTATTTAGAGTGGAATTCTCTACACTAGCGAAGGCTCAACGAAAGCGAGCCTATTTGTGGTCATAGAATCGGACATCACAATCGCCGAACTTGACGAAGCTATTGGCTATCTCAACGATCGCCTCAAGATTGACCAATACGGCAATCGCATGGACTGGCGCAAACGCCAAACTATCCAAGAAGCGATAGACGACCTTTTGGATGAACGCCTCTTACTTACAAATACTGTAAGATGACAGACATGGCTTACACGGAACAACAACGCGCAGACACCTTAATTGCGCTTGAAGCCAATGGCGGCAACATTAGCCTTACATCTGAGCAAACTGGAATCCCTAGACCAACAATCTATTCGTGGTTGTCAGATAACCTTACACTTAAAAGCGATCACGCCATCGCAACTGCTGAACTTATACCAGCAACCAGAGAAGCATTTAAGAATCGCCTCACAAGCCTGAGAGATAAAGTCTTAGGTCACCTAGAAGTCAATTTTGAGGATTTATCCGCTAGAGAATCAGTCGTTGCCCTTGGCATCCTGATTGATAAGGTCGAACTGCTTGAAGGCAACGCGACATCAAGAACCGCAGTCGTGGGAAGTGGTGAAACGATAGATGAAGCAATCACTAGAATCACCAACGAGCTTGAACTCCGCATTAGTCGCAACACGGTACTTGAAGTGGAATCATCCACAAGCGGGGCTAGCGAGAGCGAACCAGAAACCACCACAGGGGAACTGGTCGAACTGGTTAGTGATGGCGGGTCGGGGATTTGGCAAGACTCGACTAGGAGCGGAGTGGCTAGCAGCCCAAGCGATTCGTAACGAGAATGTTCGTTGCGCCATTATCGCCAGAACCTTCTCAGATGTACGAAATGTCTGCGTAGAAGGCGTATCTGGCATCTTAGGTATTCTGCGTGAGTACGATGCTTTGAAAGACTGGAACAAAGCCAACGGCATTATTACGCTCAAAAACGGCAGTATCATTCAGACCTTCTCGGCTGATACACCTGACTCCCTGCGTGGCCCACAGTTTCACTTCGGCTGGTGCGATGAGTTAGCAGCGTGGCAGTATGAAGATACTTGGAACCAGTTTCAGTTCGGCTTGCGCTTAGGCGATCACCCTAGAACTGTCATCACGACAACGCCTCGCCCAACAAAACTTATTAAGTCTTTGCTCAACAATCCTTCAACAGTAGTCACTCGCGGCTCTAGCTTTGACAACGCCGAGAACCTCTCTAAGACTGCTTTGCTTGAGATGCAGAACCGCTACGCTAACACGCGGTTGGGAAGGCAAGAGTTATACGGGGAAGTTTTAGACGATAACCCCGGCGCGCTATGGAACAGGGCGATGATTGAGTCAGCCCGTATCAAGTCCGAGGAACTACCTGCTCTTAGCCGTGTAGTTGTAGGCATTGACCCCGCCGTGACTTCTGGCGATGATTCAGACTCAACAGGTATTATCGTGGCTGGCATTTCAGCCGACAACAATTTTTATGTCTTAGCAGACGAAACAATCAAAGCATCACCGCAGGAATGGGCTACTAAAGCTGCTACTGCCTTTGATGCGTGGAAAGCAGACAGAATAATCGCCGAGGTAAACAACGGTGGCGATCTAGTCTTGCATCTCTTATCTTCGGTTCGACCAAACATACCCGTCAAAAAAGTTACTGCTTCGCGGGGTAAAGCGGTTCGCGCCGAACCTATTTCTGCTCTTTACGAGCAAGGTCGCGTTCACCATGTCGGCTATTTCTCAGACCTTGAGGAACAGATGTGCGAGTGGGAGCCGGGTGTAAGTAAAGATTCGCCAGACCGTATGGATGCGTTGGTCTGGGCGCTAACTGAATTGAGTGAAGGCTCAGCATCACTAACAAGTTTGTCAGCTCTCGGCAAACTCTGTCCTGCTTGTTCCTTCCCCAATATCAAATCTGCTTTCGTATGTATGAAATGCGGTTCAACACTTTAGGAGAAATCAATGACGGCTCAATCACTTAGCCAAACTCCTGACCCACTCAACCTCGTACTTACGCAGAATCAACTTTGGGCAATTGGATTTAATTACACAAACCCAGATGGAACAACCATCAATGTCACGGGTTATACACCTTTGTTACAGTTCCGTACATCTGCGCTTGCCAAGACAACTGTTCTTGCTTTAAGCGCAGGAAGCGGCATCACCTTTAACCCAACAGGTAGCCCACAGGTTCAAGTAAGCACTATTGTCAATGTTGCACCCGGCAAGTATCAATGGGATTGCGTATTGACTAATTCAACAGGCAACATCGTTCTCGGAGCTGGCGTAGTTGAGGTAGAGGCGGTGGTTTCTCGATGAGCGACATCATCAATGTTCAAGCCGTAACCCCAATCATCACTGTAGCTGCTGCTGGTATCAACGGACTGCAAGGCGTTCAAGGCACTCAAGGAATCCAAGGTATTCAAGGCGTACAGGGAACACAGGGCATCCAAGGCATCCAAGGAACGATTGGCGCTCAGGGCGTTCAGGGCATAACTGGAGCGCAAGGCTCTACAGGCGCGCAGGGTATCCAAGGCATTACTGGCTCACAAGGCGTTCAAGGTATTACTGGCAGCCAAGGCGTTCAGGGTATTCAAGGTCGCCAAGGCACAACGGGTAACACGGGCTCGCAGGGTGCAACTGGCACTCAAGGTGTTCAAGGTATTCAAGGGCTTCAAGGTTTACAAGGGGCAATTGGCAACACAGGTTCTCAAGGTACGCAAGGCACAACTGGCTCTCAGGGTGCAACAGGTACTCAAGGCATCACGGGTAACACGGGTTCTCAGGGAACTCAAGGCACAACAGGTGCGCAAGGTGTTACAGGTTCTCAGGGTACGACTGGAACGCAAGGTGCTACTGGCACACAGGGTTCAACTGGCGCTCAAGGTATTCAAGGATTGCAAGGCACGACAGGTAGTCAAGGCGCAACAGGAACACAGGGCGCACTCGGCACACAAGGCGCGCAAGGCACACAGGGTATTCAGGGCGGTATTAGCTCTGCTAACGCTCACGCTTCTGCTCGCGTTGCGACAACGGCTAACCTCGCTGCTACTTACACCGCAGGAACTACCGATGCCGAAGGCGGCACAGGTATTGGTGCAAAGATCACCGCTTCGGCTAACGGCATTATCACTATTGATGTCGTAAACCTTGCTCTCAATGATCGCGTACTTGTTAAGAACCAAACCACTCAAACCCAGAACGGTATTTACACCGTCACCGATGCAGGTAAGAACAACCCTGCTGGCAGACCATGGGTATTGACTCGCGCTACTGACTACAACAACTCAGTTTTGGCTCAGGTTGAACCCGGCGATTATCTTTATGTAACATCAGGAAACGCTAACGCAGCTACTTCGTGGATTCAGTACGGCATGGGTTCTAACGCTGACGGCTCTCTACAAATCGGCACAGACTCAATCCTTTTTACCGCAACATCTGGCGTAGGCTCTCAAGGTATTCAGGGCTTGCAGGGCGCAACAGGCGCTCAAGGCACACAGGGACTTCAAGGAGCTACTGGCTCTCAGGGAACTACTGGAACACAAGGAACTGCGGGAGCGCAAGGAACAACAGGCGCTCAGGGAACTACTGGCTCGCAAGGTACGACTGGCGCAACGGGTACTCAGGGTGCTACGGGCGCGCAAGGCTCTACTGGTTCAACAGGAGCGCAGGGAACAACTGGCGCACAAGGCGTTCAAGGCATTACTGGTTCTCAAGGCGCAACAGGCTCTACGGGTTCACAAGGAACTACTGGCGCAACAGGTTCAACTGGCTCGCAGGGAACTCAAGGTATTCAAGGAATAACTGGTTCGCAAGGAACTACAGGTTCTCAGGGTGCTAACGGTACTCAGGGCACACAAGGCGCTAACGGGTCTAACGGCGCACAAGGTACACAGGGAACGCAAGGCTTAACAGGTTCTCAAGGCACACAAGGTTTGCAAGGAGCCAACGGTTCTAACGGAACACAAGGCGCGCAGGGTGCTAACGGCTCAAACGGAACTCAAGGAGCGCAGGGCGCTAACGGTTCTAACGGCGCGCAAGGCACACAAGGTTTACAAGGCACTCAAGGACTTCAAGGCTCGACAGGTACACAGGGAACTCAAGGCGTTCAGGGCTTGCAGGGAACTCAGCCAACAGTTGCTATCTCTGCTTGGCGCTACACCGCAACAGGTGGCGAAACAACCCTAAGCGGTACAGATGGCTTCTCAACATCATTAAGCTATACAGTCGGCGCAGAAGAAGTTTATATCAACGGCGTTCGCCTAGTTCGAGGAACTGACTACACCGCCTCAACAGGTACTTCGATCACCGGACTTACTGCTCTTGTTGCAGGAGATTCTGCCGTTGTAGCTTCACCTAGCAGCTTTACAGTCGCTAACGCTATTCCGCTTTCAACAATTGCAGCTAAGGGCGACCTTGTTGTCGGTACTGCATCAGGCACAGTCACCAACCTCGGCGTAGGCGCTGACGGCTCAACACTCGTGGCAAACTCTTCTGCAAGCACAGGCGTTGCTTGGGCAGGACCAACCTTTATTGCTGGCAAGAATAAAATAATCAATGGTGATTATGGTGTGGCGCAGCGTGGTGCTTCATTTACTCCTGCTGCATCAGCGGAAGTTTACAATTTAGACAGATGGCTTACTTCACGCGATGGAACTGGCGCAACAATAACTGTAAGCCAACAAGCCTTTACTACTGGCGCTGCTCCCGTTGCTGGATATGAAAGTCCTTACTATGTCCAGTTCAATCAATCCGTTGCTGGCAGTAGCGGAACTTGGAACCAGCTTTTGCAAAAGATTGAAAGTTCTAGGACATTTGCTAACCAAACTGTAACTGCTTCATTTTGGGCTAAAGCCGATACTGCTAGAACTTTGACCTTAACCCTTCGTCAAAACTTTGGCGCGGGCGGTTCTTCTTTTGTAGATACAACAAGCGGAACAATTAACATCACAACATCATGGGCAAGATACACAGTAACCCTAACGCTTCCAAGCATCTCAGGAAAGACCGTTGGAACAGGTGATTTTCTTGGCTTCATCTTTAACATTCCCCTAAATACTGCTCAGACATTTTCGTTCTGGGGCGTACAACTAGAAGCAGGAAGCGTTGCAACACCGTTCACCACCGCTACTGGCACACTTCAGGGGGAGTTAGCCGCTTGTCAGCGTTATTACTGGCGCAATACTGGCGGGGGAGCATATTCACAATATGGTTCAGGAATTGCAGCAAGTTCAACTGCGGTGCAAACCTATGTTCAACCACCTGTCACAATGCGAGCAGCACCATCTTCAATAGATTTTGGTAACTTGCAAGTAAACGACTCCATCAACCTTTACGGAGTTACTAGCATCACCATAAGCCAAGCAAGCACATTTTCAGTTGGTCTTGCAGTAGCAGTTTCCTCTGGTTTAACCCAATATCGTTACTATCAACTTGGAAATAACAATAACACTTCTGGCTACCTCGGATTAAGCGCGGAGTTGTAATCATGGACAATGTAACCTTTCAAGATATAACCGACCCTTTGACCAATACCGTGACAACTTACGCGGTTATTGATCGAGGTGATGGCAACTTTACTTCTATGCTTAAAAGCACTTACGACACACTCCCATCCAACTCTTCAACACCACAGGCAGGTGAATAAATGAGTCGCGCACAATTAACTTCAACAGTTGAGCAAAACGGTGGCGGAGTAATCAGCCCTATTGCTGCGGGCAAAAATTTTCTGGCTAACGGAAATTTTGACTGGTGGCAGCGTGGTACAAGTTTCACAAGTTCGGGCTACACCGCAGACAGATGGTACGCATCTATTGGTGGAACCACTACAGTTTCGCAGGAAACATCGGTAGTCCCATCTGGCTCAACCTACTCTTTGAAGTGGACAACTGGCGCAAACGCTTCCTATGCTGAAATGGCACAGGCTTTTGAGGCTGCCGATGTCAACGCAATGGCTGGAAAGACAATTACATTTTCTGGTCTAGTAAGGGCGCAAGCATCCTTTAGCGGTTCAATCTTTATCCGTATTCAAACCAACACAACTGCAAACACTCAAACAGGTGGCGCTTGGACTACGGCAGTAACCGCAACGGTAACGCCAAGTTCATCAGGCTGGACAAGCTACTCTGCAACCTACGCCGTTCCTTCTGGAACTGCTGGATTGCGTGTTTATATTGCAGTAGGTGCAGCACAGGCGAGCGGTACAGGTCTTTACTTTGCCCAACAACAACTTGAGGTTGGCTCAGTTGCCACACCGTTTTCAAGGGCTGGCGGTACACTCCAAGGAGAGTTAGCCTTGTGCCAGAGGTACTACGAGCGGAGAACATCTGCGGTTGGTTATTCCAACATGGGATTTAGCGGCTATGTTCAATCCTCAACTTCCATCGTTGTCGGCGGTGCAATCGCGCCAAAGAGAACAACCCCAACAATCGGTTACTTAAACCTCGCAGCAGACAGTTATGGCGGAGCCAGCGCAGTAAGTGGCACACCAAGCAACTACTCAACAGCAGTCAGCGCAGGTTTGGTTTTTACCACTTCTGGCAAGACTGCTGGTCAAGCGGTGAACCTCATTGATAGCGGTTCTAATACTGGATACATCGAATTTATAGCGGAGTTGTAATGGATACTTCAACTTATCAAGCAGTAACAGATGATCGTGGGCTAGTCACAATCGTTCGCACAGATGCAGACGGCAAGACTTTTGCAATCCCAACCGACCCTGCCAATAGCGACTATCAGGCTTACTTAGCCACACTTGCAGCCAACCTTGCGCCTACTGCTTAGTAGGGTGTAAGGTAAGGCTATGAATTGGTGGTTAGGGATTTTAGAAGTTTTGGCTATAAACATCGTTTACATGATTATCACTATGTAGCACACTCCACAGGCGTAGATTTGCCAGCCTAGCCCCCTGAAGGTGTAAGGTGGGGGCATGACTCACGATAAATTGCTAGTAAAACTAGAGCAGCGTTACTGGAAGATGTTTAATCATAATTCCACAGACCAATCTGACTCAGGCACAGAACATCGGATATTGATACAGCAAAATTATTTTGCCCTTCAAAAAGTGGTGGAATTGCATAAACCTATGAATATTGGCGAGACTTTAACAGTTTGCCGTGAATGCTTTGTAATGTGGGAAAACAACCCTTATCCCTGCCCCACCATTCAAGCCATTGAGAAGGTTTTAGCACACTCCACAGAGAGTTAGTACCTGCTAAGATCGGCGAATGAACTTAGTTCAAAAGGCGGTTGGACAAGGTGGCAAGCTCTCACCTTTGATTATCCCGACTGACATCACAAGCGGCACAGGCTTAATGAACCCGTCGGTCTTTATAGACGATGACGGCGACATTCTCTGCATTGTTCGCCACATTAACTACTCGCTTTATCACGCCGAGCATGACCAGCGCTTCCCTAGCATTTGGGGGCCACTTGCCTATCTGCACCCAGAGCAAGATCAGCACCTTCGCACGACTAACTACCTTTGCAGACTCAATGACGATCTCACCATCGCTCAATTCTGCGAGATCGAGATGCTCAACCTTCACACCCCTATCTGGGAGTTTGTCGGCTTAGAGGATGCTCGCCTATCTAAATGGGATGGCGAATACTTCATCTCAGGAGTGCGCCGAGATACCACAGTCAATGGTCAAGGTCGCATGGAGTTGTGCCAGATCGAGATTAACAAGACCGACTGGACTTGCAAAGAGATTTCCCGCAAGCGCATTGAAGTAGCTGACAGTTCCTCGTACTGCGAAAAGAACTGGATGCCTATTCAAGATAGCGCGTTCTGTTATGTTAAATGGACTGCGCCTACTGAGATCGTTAGCGCGATGACTAACCCCGCTTCTGTTGTAGCTCTCAAGCAGGGCAAGCAACCGCCGACAGATCAACGCGGTGGCTCTCAGGTTATCCGTTGGGGTGAGTATTACATCGCCGTAACGCATGAGGTCGTACTGTTCAAGAACTACATGGGGCAGAAGAACGGCACTTATCGCCACAGGTTTTGTGTCTGGAATCAAGATTTTGAGCTGATCGGCTTCTCACCTGAGAACTGGTCGTTCCTAAACGGGCAGATTGAGTTCTGCGCTGGAATCGCCAAGCACAACGGCGATCTACTTATTGGCTTTGGTTTTCAAGACAATGCCGCTTTCATGTTACAAGTATCAGGCAACCTTGTAGATGAGATGGTGGCAGAGTGCTTATAGAAACCTTAATCACAGACCTATCGCGTGACCCGTTTAACCCTGAACTCAACTTTGAGATTGCTCAGGAGTACGAGCGCATAGGGCAGACGGCGAGCGCAATCTCGTTCTATCTGCGAACTGCCGAATACGGCTACGAGTCAAGACCTTCCTACGCCTACGCTTCGCTTCTTAAAGCCTCGATCTGTTTTGAGAGCCAGCAGAACCGCCAAGCAACGGTGGAGAACTTGATTTACAAGGCGATTGCCTACCTGCCTTATCGCCAAGAGGCTTACTTCTTCTTGTCGCGCTTTTACGAGCGTTCGGCTAAATGGCAAGAATCCTACACATGGGCTTGCGCTGGACTTCATCTCAACAAGATGCCAGAACTACCCGCAGACCTTGGCTTCAATGATTACTGCTTGCAGTTTGAGAAAGCCGTATCTGCTTGGTGGGTTGGTCGCAAAGATGAATCCGTTGAAATCTTTACCGACTTACTAACCAAAGACCTATCCCCTGAATATCGAACCGCCATTGAAGGCAATCTCGCACGAATACAATAAGGAGAATACATGGGCATCCTAGACAGGATTGCAGCTCGCGTAGCGGCAGAGATTAACAAAGCCCCAACTCTCCCAACAGGTTCAGTTGCCATGACCGAATCTCAAATGCGTAACAATGCGCTCGCTCAGCAACAGGGCTACGGCACACAGGTTCCGCTACCACGCGACCCTAACATCGCCAATGTACCTTTCACACCGGGCGTTCCTCTCGTACCCGGCGCAATCAACCCACTACAGGAGCGTGGTCGCCCAGATCCTCGCCGTTATGAGTTCCTCGTTGCTCAGAACATCAACATCACGGAAACTCGCCTTGTACCATTTGCAACCCTTCGCGCTGCTGCCGATCAGATTGACATCTTGCGCCGTTGTATTGAAGTCTTAAAGAATAAAGTTGCGGCTCTTGAATGGGATATTGTCATCTCAGATTCAGCCTCAGAAAAGATCATTGCAGAAGCAGGTGGCAATCACCTTCAAGCAATGGATAAGGCTCGCCAAGCGTTTTCTAGCGACATTGACCGTCTTGTTGATTTTTGGAAGATGCCAGATGTCGCAGAAGGTCTAACTTTTGCTGACTGGATTCGCCTCTGCCTTGAGGAAGTTCTTGTTCTTGATGCGTGGGCTATCTGGCCTCAAAAGACTGTCGGTGGCGACCTTATGGGCTTCAAGGTTTTAGATGGCTCAACAATCAAGCCACTTATCAATGACCTAGGCTTTCGACCAAACCCAGAACAAGGCCCCGCCTACCAACAGATTCTCTACGGCTTCCCACGCTCAGAGTTCGACATCACCAACGATGCGCCTGATGCCGATGGCGAGTTCACATCAGATCAGCTCGTTTACAACATTATGAACCGCCGAACATGGACTGTGTACGGTTACTCACCTGTTGAGCGCGCACTTACTATCGCCGACATTTACCTTCGCCGTCAACAATGGATTCGCGCCGAATACACCGATGGCGTTGTGCCAGAGATGCTATTTGAAACAGATGCAACCTTCGGCAATAACCCAGAGTTGCTTCGCGCCTATGAGAACATTTTTAACGATGACCTAGCAGGACAGACAGAACAACGCAAGCGCGCTCGCCTACTGCCTGCGGGTATCAAGGCAGTTCAGCTTGAAGGTTATGGCGAAAAGTTCTCAGATACATTTGACGAATACCTCATCACCTCAATCTGCGGTCACTTTGGCGTATTGCCTACCGAGATTGGCTTCTCATCTAAGGGTGGCATCGGCGCAAGCGGTCATCAAAAGGGTGAGGCTGAGGCTGGTCAGCAACTCGGACTTGAGCCAATCCAACAATGGCTATCTAAAGTCATCACAAACCTTTCCTACTCGTTCTTGGGTATGCCACGCGAGCTTGAGTTCAAGTTCATGGCTTCAACCCGCAATGACACCAAAGATCAAGCAGACCGCGATGATGTCGAGGTTCGCAATGGTGGCTTGACTATCAACGAACACCGCGCTGAGAACGGCTTGCCTCTTCTTGATACACCAGAAGCAGATATGCCAATCCTTGTAGCGGGTCAATCTGTCTATCTCTTTAGCCCAGATGGAATCGTTGCCGCTGGAACTTCTCTTGACGAGAATGGCGTACAGGACAACGAGCCTTCTGCTACAGAAGCACCTGAGAAGCCTGAACCAGAAGAACGACCTGCCGATCAAAAAGAAGTCGTCAAGTTCATCAAGTGGATTCGCCGTAACACACCAACAGAACCTTTTAAGTTCAATCACCTAGATAGCGCGTATGCAGAAACTCTCAACAAGTTCATTG
>TBL_comb47_HYPODRAFT_10003379_pt1 | contig 18923 bp, 34 predicted proteins | sample TroBogypolimnion_40_FD_10682 | JGI IMG/M metagenome (IMG submission 10682) | reverse complement strand
ACTTTGATAGTGAACAAGAAGCTAAGGACTACGTCAAAGATTATAACGACAAGTATAATAAACAAACCTCAGTACCTGGTTGGTATATGAGGGCGGATTATGTAGGGCAAGTACAATGACCAATAAGGAACTATTAAATCGAGTGGTACTTATGTTGAAACGGTCAGTGCCTGCGGCAGGCACTGATGAACAATATGCACTCAGAGACGCGCTTATCATTGACGTCGAAGCTGAACTGAAGAAACCCTACATGACACAAGAATTGGTTTCACATTACGATCAATTTGGTATGCGTACCGAAGACTTCAGCAGGGTGCGTTCATCATTATACAAGACTGTGGATATCTGATGGAAGACATTAACGAATTCGAAAAGATTCTTATTGCCGAAGATCTTGCTAAGAAAGGTATTACACGGTATGATATGAAACGCGGTAATAATTGTGTGTGGGTATGGTATGGTTATGTCAATGCCTACTATATCTTCAACAAAGGACAAATTGTAGATATTCAAATAGACTAGGAGAATAAATGGATGACATGACACACTTGCCGACACAAGCGGCAAAAGATAGGGAACGAGAGCAACTACAAAAGGATATCGATGCATTCCTTTTGGCAGGTGGTGAAATTCAGGATTTACCTCCTATGAAGATTACCAAGCAGAATACCGTTAACGTAAAGAAGAGTACAGAATGAGTAAAATGACAATCGAGATTATAGCATGGACGACTTCACTTATTGTGATTGTTGCATTCAGTATGCTTTTGGCATACCCTTACATGATCCTCTGGAACCAATGTCTTGTTCCAGCCATTCCTGGACTTAAGGAAGTAGAGTGGTTGCAGATGTGGGCCATTACAGTTCTTTTCAATGGTTTGTTTAAGGGCTTTAAATAAAGAGGTTGACAGAGAAAATAAAGACTGTATAATATGTTTTAGAAGTTAAGGCAACTTCCAATTTTTTTAAATCACACTAGAGGCAATCATAAATGTTTATCAATGTATCTTACAAGAACGCAGGCCCGGCAGCTACTTCAAAGTGGTATGCTACTCAACACGCGGCACAGCTCGACCGTGAAAACGCTTCGCTTTATTCTCCAAAGAAGAAGGCTAAGGGTGAAGAGCTTCTTGCTCATGTACGTTCAGTTTTCAACGAAAGCCGCGTATACCTTAATTACCGTCAGAACTTTATTGCTGTGAAGGTAGAACGCGCAACTAACCGCGCATTGACCAGCAACGAGTTCCTGTTGCTCAACGCTTACTGCTCAGCAAACGGTATTACCATTAAGGTAACCAAGACTGCACATATCTTCCGTATTGCACGTTAAGATACAACATACCAACAAAAGGCTAGGACTTAGGTTCTGGCCTTTTTTTATGGCTATTATACTTAGAGCTCGTATAACGGGCAATAATTTTAGACCCTATGCCTACGCTACGGGCAATAATTTTCAGACTGCTACGGGCTTTATACAATGCCTCTAAAACTAACAGAAGACGCGGTATTGGCCATAACAAAGTGCCGATTCCCACTTAACCAATCCATTTGGTTTAAACAGCATTATCGTGCTAACATTATTTCTAAAGATTGCTACACTAGTCCACGCGATCTTGTTTACGTGGGCCGTACCTACGCAATAGAGTTCAACGAAGACCCTAAGTACGAAACAATGTTCAGGATGAAGTATAGCCAATACCTATGACCATAATAGATGTAGGGTACAATGATTGGTATGTGTTACCATACTATGTAGAGTTCCTAACCACTAATGATGTTGCCGATGAAATGTGGTGTTGGGCCAGTGATACTATTCGAAATTGGGGATCCAGACCCGGACATAGGAGTGCCCATCATTGGTGCTTTCATTTCAGGGATCAGAAGACTAGAGATTGGTTTATATTGAAGTGGTCATAAAATGATAATTACCGTATACGATTGGGGTAACCTCGCCTATGAAGCACAGTTATACAACGAAGAAAATGGTACTACGCTAGAGGCATATGAATATGTCAAACAGGTATACCACGCTAGATGCGAAAACGAGCAGGGTCGATATAGCCTTGAACTCATATTCGAAGACCCTAAATGGGAAACCTATTACCTAATGAAGCATTTATGATGTTATTAACCACAGAACAACGGCAAGGGCTTGTTAATGAAGCTATGGAGTTAGGTTCTAATAAGTATCTCCAGTATCTCCAGATGGATGCTTTGTTTATTATGAGAGATTACATCTATAACCATTATGCCGGCTATCTAACAATTAAGAACAATGCTTGGTACATTAGCTTCGAAGATCCTAAATGGCGAACCCTATTCCTAATCAAGCACCCATGACCTTTATCGACTTAACAACAAGACAACACATCTCGATAGTCGAAGAATACTGGAGCACCAATTATGATGGGCGACCCCATATGGACGTGACATCCGAAATCATGTACAACTGGATAGAAGCTCGTTATAATTGTACTATTCATGTCAGGGCAACCTATGCTGTAAGAATAATTTTTGAAGACGATAAAGATGTTACATTCTTTTTATTGAACCACCCATGATAATCACATACGAACAATACCATAACCTAATACAGCATATCGATTGGGATAGTATAAAGACCTATACACTTACTCGTCCTACGCCTGTAGAGATATTTGAAGAATACTATAAGGTACAGGTACACGGTGAGCCCCGGGAACCCTCAGTAACCCTAATCTTTCCATCCGAGGATCACGAATCATTCTTTAGGCTCAAGTATGGTGAGTGCATGAACACTAACCCTCTCATGGATAGTGTCAACCACATCAAAACTGTTTTAGAAGAAATGAATGCGATATTATATGGTAATAAAAGTAGATAACGTAATCGATTGGCTTAACAGTAAAGGGTTCAACTACAACCCTGATACTGACGGTGACTTTGTGGAGGCATTCCTCTACTCTTATGGTATACGAATACTCCGGGGTAAGCTCAACAGACATAGTGACGTTCAGCTGGCATTCGATGACCCTGCTTTGGAAACATTCTTCAGGCTCAAGTATAATGAAGATGTCAACAGTCCTTGGAAATACATGAGGCTCTTAGGAATAGAATGATACACATAAATGGAATAATACTAAATCGATACTTGGATGACTTGGGCTTCGAACCCGCCCAGGAACGGCATATCAATGACATTATAGACTACCTATCAACCAAAGGTGTTGTTCTATATTTCATAGCCACAGCACATTACGAAATAGACTTTGATGACCCTAGACAAGAGATGCTATTCCGTGTAAAGTATAGCACTGAGCTGGAGAAAATATCAAAGAAGCGTCCACTACTGCAACTCAAACCAGTCGTGATGAAATACCGATGATTACAGTACCCGTGGCCAAACTTGATAGATTACGGCCCCATATTCTAGATAAGCTACACCTGTTTAAAACAGTGAAAGAAACTAGGCAGTGGCATGATATGATACCCGATGACGCAACTTCTCTTTGTTCATCTTGGTATGTATACTTTACTAATCCCAATATCGAATTAGTATTCAAACTCAAGTATAGCGATATACTATGACCCCGCTGTGACAATAACAAACCCAACAGACCCCGCTGTGACAGTAACAATCAGCCAGTTGGTTAAGATAGCATTGGAACTTGGTTACTATGACGAACCAATATCAGGCCACGTAAGTGATTATCTAGCAGAACGAGGAATACTATTAGAAGCTTCAACAGATGATGTTAAGTATATACTATCATTCACAAGTAAGCACAAAGAGCTATGGTTTAGAATACAGTACTCACATATACTATAAGGCCCCGCTGTACGCTCTGTGATATATGCACATATCATTATATGTATACACGCACACACATATACTCAAGAGAAGTCGCTCGAACTAATCGTATATAAACGAATGCGTATACAGTACGAACACGCTACACACGCAAGCGCATGATACTGTATATAAAGGGTTGACTATACTATACAGTAGGGTCGAGTATAGTATAGTGGAGACAGGATGTTCTACAGTGAAGACAGAGTGAGTTAGGATGGAGATAGAGTGAAGACAGAGTATTTGAAAGAACTACCCCTTCGGTGACCTCACGCTGTCAACCTTTTTGGTAAAAATAGTCAACAATAAGTAAACAATAGGACTCCAAATGGTGGGAAATCCCACTCTAATTATACACTAAAACAGGCCGTTTGTCAACCATAGATGCACAATCATTAGAGTAAACCTATCATTATACACTATTCAAGCAGGATTGTCAACCATATGACGAACAATGGTCGCTGTTCTGATGATACTATTATACACGATTATCAACAATTTGTCAACCTACTTGACAAATGGATGGAAAGATGCTTATGATGACAAACCATCAGGCGCATTGTCCATAGTATAGCACGTCATCAACAGTCTGTCAATCCCGTTTCCCGCCCTTAGCAGTTTCCCAGCGCGTTGTCAAGTGGGAAACATAGTATCCCGTTGAATAGTGCCCCGCAGCCAATCTAAACTGGGATACTAAGGTACGGGGCACAGTATCCCGCAGAATGCAGCGATCCTCCACTGGGAAACACTATACAGTAGCGGTTGACAACTATATATGTCTTTTGTATACTACGCGCACACTACAACAAAGGAGCGTGATATGACTAGTGTAGCTGATGTGATTATTAAGTATAGGGCAATTCCTGGTGACTATGAAAACACTGTTTGGGATGGTGTTGAACACTATATGTTGAACAGTGGTATCTGTACTGATGCGTTTAGTGTACAAGACGCTGAGCGCGTGTATAGTTTGCTAGACGAAGAGTTTGTGGCATTACGCGGCATTGATGACATTAACGAAGCGGTAAAAGCAAAAGACAATGGACTTGACTTGGATTGCGTGTTGTGCTTACAGGAACTTGAACAATTAGGTTTTGATTGGGAGACTGTATAGGTTGACAAGTGCATAGTGTATCCGTATACTATGCACTTACTTGAACAACGGAGCGAAGATATGTTAAAGTTTGCAAATAGCTACGACAAGGACGACTACGAATTGCTGTATGCGTTTGAGAGCGAAGGATACAACGGCTACAGCACTGAGAGTTATGTTATTAGGGAACGGCATACAAATAGGTTGGCATTGCTGGAGAATTGTGTTACACTCGACTTCGAAACCTTTACGCGCGAAGACTTTGAAATGTGTGCCCAACTAACGGCAGACTATACTAAGTAGAGATTGACAAGGAGTGTGTGGTAGTATATACTACACACTCAATCAACATACATTGGAGCGAAACAATGGTTACGAATGACATTAAGAAAGGTATGCGTGTAAGGCTGGCAAATGGCTGGTATGGCACTATGAAGGACAATGCGCGCGGCAATACCCGTATGGTAGAAGTTGAAGGAGTATACACGGAAATTGGTAGTATATACGCGCATGACATCGTTAGCGCGAAAGTGGATGATGCGTGGTGTGTAGTAGAGCATACTCCTGCACAAAACAAGCTCAAAGGCCAACTTTTTGCTATGGGATGGTAATATGTTCAACTATGACTCCAGCGTAAGCAGGCCTTATACTTGTCGACTGTTAGAAGAAGTTGACGAAGGTATAATTGACGCGAAGGTTGCATTACAAGCGGCCTTGTGTTATATGAGTGAAGACGAGGTGAAAGATATGTGTTTTGTCAATGAGTTTATTGGGCGCGACGACGAAGATGATGACTTCGAAGACGACTATGAGCCCGATCATCCGGAAGACTAGTATATAATACTCAAAGCGCATTGTCAACCAGTGCGCTTTTTTAGCCCAGAGAAGTGCCCCGCAAGATCCATAAGAGACTACGGGGCACAGGGATCGGTAGAGGTTGACATTGGCTGTTTTGGTGCTATACTGTACACACTTAAACAACAACGCAAACGAAACACACTAAATTATCGGTTGACAATGCTGTTTAAGAGTTTATACTACACACTCAATCAACACACATTGGAGCGAAAACAATGAAGTACGAAATCAGCAAAATCGAAGCAGTCCGTTCTTTCTACGCAGAAAAGGACATTACTGCACGCTTTACTTACTACACGGATGGCAAGAAGTCGCCTAAGGACGGTGCTACTGAGTTTAGCGTAAGCGTACCCGCAGACGCGCCCGAGTACAAGGAAGCAATTGTCATCAAGTCTGTACGTAAGGTTCCTACTGAGCGTAAGGGCCAAGTCACTAAGGCTACTGTTCTGCGCCAGTACATTGACGAACAGGCTGTAGCGGGCACGTTTGACATGGAAACGGCTATTAAGTGGACTATGGAAAAGTTCGGCTTTAAGCGTCAGCTGGCTCGTGCATACTTGAAGGACAAAGTTCCAGCATAACACACACGGAGCGCATAGTCAACCTATGCGCTCTTTTTTGCCCTCTAGTGTATCCCGCCCTGTGCAGCGAACAACATGCGGGGCACAGATCTGCAAAGACCCCGCTGTACATATGTGCGCGTAGAGGTTGACATAGAGATCAATTCGTTTATAATAGCATTGTAGGTTAAACAAAAGGAGCGTACTATGTCTACAGAAGTATTTTTGGAATCACTTAGCGAACAAGTGGACGCGCACGTAGAAGCCAATTTCAAAGAAGTCACTAACTTGCGCCAGCTGAACATTGATCCGCGTGCTGCGGGCAAGCTGTTTGTAAACGAAGATTGTATTGCTGTACGAAAGTACAATGACCGCTCACTACAGTATTACGGCGGGTTTGAGTATGTGGACACTGACTTCAGGGCGGAAGCGGGCGGATATGTGTTTTACTTTGCAGCGGATTCGCGCGTGCAGGACCACTTAGACAGCTACTACAGTCTTGACGAAAACGCAATTGAAAATACAGAGGAGTAAGTATGTACGAAGAAGACGACAACGAATTCGATATAGATACCGAAATCAATTTCGATCCATATGCAGAAGATGAAATGCTGTACGACGATGAATACGACGACAGCGAAGTGTTTGCAGACCCTGACGTGTTAGCAATGTCCGGGTTCGTAGAGTATAACGAAGACTTATACTAAAGTCAACCAAAATGTGTGTTGTATTAACGCAACACACATTTTTCAGTATAACACAGTATCCCGAATCCTGTCAACCGTAGCAGCGGTTGCGGGGCACAAAGTATCCCGCAACACTAGATTAACCGCAGCGGCGAAGTGGGAAACTTGACATCGACTCAGTATCCCAGTATAGTATGACTTCACACGCGGGGCATACTATTTGTGAAAAAACTTTAGAAAAAGACTTGACTTATGTGTGCGCTGCGTTAAACTACAACTGCACTTTAACACTACTGGAGCACTACTATGTACAGCAAAGACGAACTTAACAGCATCTACGCAGACTTGTACGAAGACGACAGCAACGGAGAGCAAATCCTGCATGACGACGACTTTGAAGAACTTGACAGCTACGACGAAGACGAAGCAAGTTACACGCTGCACGCTGCAGACGAATAACACAACACAAGCGCATGGTCAACAACTGTGCGCTTTTTTATTGCCCTATACTGTACCCCATGAAGGAATCGCTGCAAACTCTGGGGCACGATCATACCCCATCTACTGCCTGAAACCGCAATGGGACACTGAGAGATTAAACAAAACGCTTGACTAATGAACTGTAGGCGCTATACTACACGCACTTACTAAGCGGAGCGGCACAATGGAAAGACAAGAATTACTTACTAAGCTGATTAACGCATGGACTGCAATTTGCCTGCACGAAGGTTGGGGCGATGTTGTTGGCGCGCGACAGTATTGGCAACTTTGCACGCTTGACGAACTGCGTACTGAATGGCAAAATACAGTTGACATTTGGCCTGAGTTCGTTTAATATACACACACTAACAGCACAGGAGCAACGCAATGGTAATAGACAAGCAGAAGCAGCGCGAAGAGTTGGAGAAGCAAATACTAGAGTTTTTGGCTAAGGGCGGACAAGTTAAACAGCTTGACAGTAAAGCCAATCCTGTGCAACGTAAAGTAACTTAGTTTTGATGGCAAGGTAGTGGGTGCGTACTTGGGCAGTAGCAATACTGCCCTTTTTTTGTGGCCTGTAAAGACCCCGCTGTTTGCATGTGTGCGCGCGGGACTTTGCTTTTTCGATTCTCCTTTTGCCATTTTGCCATCTAAGATGTGCCCCGAATCTTATAGATGGATCTTAGTAATACACGGGACACACCATATACACGCATATACACGTACACGTAAGTTATTGATTCTACGTTAGCGTATCCCGATATCTTAGATAGATCTAAATTAAGAATCGGGAAACTTAGTTAAGATTCATTTTTCGAATCTTAGATTCGATTCGTTTCCCGATATCTTTAGACGGATCTAAATTAAGAATCGGGACTTATTTTAGAGAATAAAAAAGCGCATTGCCTAAACAATGCGCTTGTGTAGCTAACTTTTAATTAGCAGGGTTACATAACTACCTCCGCAAGTTGTTGTTATGTTTTAAACTAAAGCATTAGTATAACGTAGTTTACAAGTTTGTCAACACACAGCTTCTAGCTGTTGCTCCATCTCGTTAATGACAGTTTGCAACTCGCACCATTCATCGTAGCTGTCAACGTGTGCTTGTTGCAGTTTAAGCTCTGCAATGTAGTCTTGTCTACTCATATCCACTCCAGTTTGTAAGTGCAAGTGTAGTATAGTGTGTGCCACGTAAGTTGTCAACAAAGAACCTGCTGCGCGGCGGGATACTATTTTAGTGCAGTTTCCCACTCCGTTGCTGCGGTTATTCTCCAAACACGGGGCACATAGTATCCCGAATGGCACTACTTTACCACTGCAGCGGGTTCGGGATACTTGACAAATACACAGTATCCCAGTATACAATCGCTGCGCGACGGGACACTACAACAACACAAAAAAAATTTGCACAAAGCAAAAAAAGTGTTATACTAAGCACGTAGCAATAACGCTACGCACTACTACTAAAAACTTATGTTAAACGCACTACAAATACAGCTACTACAAGCAGCAGCACAGCACAGCGTACAGTACAACAGCGCACGCATACAGCAAATTTTTATTAGCGCGTATATGTTGCAAGATTACGACACAGTGCAGTACATTATGCAACACTATTTTACTACGCAATACTTTAACGCGCAAGTGCTAGCGCAACTGCAACAAGCGTTGTGTACTAACAACAGCACGCACGTACACTAAAACACAGCAAAGCGCAAGCAAAACTTGCGCTTTTTTAGCGTGCATTGTGTATCCCGAAAAAACCTGCAGCGCGGCGGGACACGATAGTTTCCCGGACCATCAGGGCGGTTGCGTGCAGCGGTTCGGGATACTTGACAGTTTACATAGTTTCCCGTAGTTAACCTGCAGCGCACCGGGACACACAACACAACAAATTTTTTCAAAAAACTTGCAAAAAACACTTGCACGCATTTTTAAAAGCTGTATACTGTACTTGTGCTTAACAACAAGCACATAACTTTTAACTACTACTAAGCGTGTAATACTATGTCAAAGTTACTTACAGTACAGCAAGCAGCGCAACAAGCACAAGTTAGCGTAAAAGCAATTTACTATCACATTAACGTAAGCAACAAGCTAGAGCTTATTTACAGCAACAAGCGTTTATATGTAAGCGCAGTACAGCTTAAACAGCTTTACAAAGCAGCGCCTGCGGGTGTTAAACAGCGTTTAACTACGCACACTTACAACAACAAGCGCACATACAATAAACAGCAACAGCAAGCGCAAGCATTAATTGCACAAGCACAAGCAGTAATTGCACAACTGCAAGCAACAGTTTTAGCGTAGTAGTAGTGCTAAAGTGCAACACGTTGTTGTAGCAATGCAACAACGTGTTGTTTTTATAGCAAAGAGTATCCCACCGTGCGCAGCGGAAGTTTGCCGGGGCACAGTATCCCGCCTTTAACCAGCAGCACGACGGGACACACTATGCACGCAAAAAAAACTTGCACAAAGCAAATTTTTTGCTATACTAAGCACGTAGCAATAACGCTACGCACTACATAAAACTAATACTATGCTTACACTACAAAACGCATTAAGTGCATTAGCACTACACAACAACAGCAACACTATTACAGCGCAAGCTGTACAGCAGTTACTTGCTAACGTAAGCACTACGTTTGCTAGCATTTTGTATTGCACTAACGTAGCAACTAGCGCACAGCACAAAGCAGTTAAAATTGTAAAAGTAACACAAGCTAACGTGCAATTGTTTAGCAACATTAACGCATTTACTAACGTATACGCTAATGCAGTACAGCGCAGTGCAAGCAAAATTGCAGACAACAACGCGCAAGCAGTAGCAAACTTTACGCAACAAAGCAACTATTTTACGCATACTAATTGCTATAGCTTAGTACAGCATAAAAGCAATAGCAATATGTACTTGTATGCAATTTACAACAACGCTAGCAGTTTGTACTTTATTAACAACGTGCAAGCAACTAAGCAACAAGTTGCACAATACTTAACAGCAAGTGCAAGTGCAAAGCTACTACAAGACAACAGCGTAGTACATAACAAAGCTAACAACGTACTACACACAGTACAAGTGCGTACTGTAGCACTAGCTAACATTGTAAGCATTACAGCAAACAAACAACAGCTTGTAGTGTAATAGCAACGCATTGTTGCATACGCGCAACGTAACACTTGCGCGTATTTTTTTTGTGCATAGTGTATCCCATGTCGCTGCACTGATGGTCCGGGGCACTATTTAAAAAGTATCCCGGGTCGGGAGAAAGATAATCTTTCAGGGTCGGGGTATATAAATTAATTTGTTGCACAATTACAACAAACTGTGTGCAATTCTCTTTCTTCTATTTTTCTTCTATTTTTCTTTCTATTTTTCTTTCTATTTTTCTTCTATTTTTCTTTCTATTTTTCTTCTATTTTTCTTTCTATTTTTCTCCCAAATTTCACCACCCATAGGTTAGAAATCACCAGGCCGAATCTGTAAGTACTTCTTTATAATTTTTCGCGCGCCAAATTTTTTACCCCACAGGACCCATTTGGTGAGAGTCTCTTAGACGATCCTTAGTGCAACGATCAAAGGAACACCATTTCGGATGTTAGACCTCATATACCTCAAATAAATATCCGCATGACAACGTTACACACATTTGGATGTTCTATAACACAAGGTTTCGCACTACCCGATATAGTGAGACCTCTCACTGAGGAATATGTAAAAACTCTTAACAGACCTTGCCATTGGACCGATGTTCATATATACGAACCTTCTAACTATGCTTGGCCCAGTGTGCTTGCCCATAAGCTCAATATTCCTGTGCAGAACTATGCGCGCCGTGGAGCATGTTTCCAGCAGATTTCTCGCCAGTGTGCCGTAGCTGCTCCTAGTATAAAACCTGATGATATCGTTATAGTAATGTGGACATATCTATCCAGGATATCGATACAGTGGCCCGCTAGAACGTCAGTACCGTTATGTAATATTGTTGACACATCAATACCATCATGGCGTACACGTATACTACCAGGATTCAATAAGTTCTTTGGACTTGAACCATCAGATAAAAGCTCCGATGACGATGATGCACGTATAAAACAGTTCATAGAAACGGCTTCTAATTCTTATCTAGATCCATTAGGTATGTACAGCATGTACTACAATAATCTAGTATTGCAAACCATGACCGATGGATTCCTAAGAGCAACGGGTGCCAGAGTTATCAATTTGAGTGTGGAACCACAAGGATCATTAGAGCAATTGGAAGAAGCAAGGATGATTCTAGATCCATCGTTAAAAGAACCATATAACATACCTAACCCTAATGATTGGTATACTATACAAGTAGATCATGATAGTTGTCGTGTTATACTAGATCCGTTGATACCGCCAGCAGAGAATGATATGCATCCCAGTGTTCTGCATCACAGTAACTTTGCTGAACATTTATACACCCAGTACTTTTAGAGATAAGTACCATATGGAACAATATCAAAACGTTAATACTCAATCAGTTCTTCCTAGTGTACAAGACCCGACTCCGGAGTTTGAACAGTTATGGCGTCACGTACAACAGTTACAGGCTCAAGTATCGCGCCAAGAACGTTATATCAAAAGACTTCAAACTGAAGTAGATCGGTTGCGTACTATTTGCAAATAAAGTACACGGTTAATGGCTTAGATTTCTTTTTTTACGCTTCGCTGCTGCTTCGCAGCAAAATTTTGCTTACGCTTCTCGGGTTTTTACTTTTGTGGTTGGAATTTTTGGAATCGTCCTTTCTCGCCACGTATGTTAGTGCCGATTGGTTTCTTTCCTTGCTTTGCTTGATTAATGGCAATCTCAGTTCCGTTATTGAAACTTTGACTTGGAGTAGCTGCTGTGGTATTAGTTTGATGTTTACGTTCCCATTCCCAACCAGCTTTATGCCCCGAGCAGTCTTTGGTGCATGGGCGGCCGTGGAAGGATAGTTCGTTGATGATTTCTAAAACTTTCATCTAGTATTTAGTTGGTATAATAAATACTTAATGCGTTATTACGAATTATTAGAAAGTGCTTCATGGAAGTGGTTATATGGTGGTGGACTTAATAGAAGGATTGCCACGTTTAACTCCGGAGTGTACGACTATACAGTTTCGGCTGTTAAGCGTCATATGTTTAACCTCGAAGTGTGGTATTTAGAGTTCAAAGTATCTGATCCAAAGCACGAAGGCGATCCATATGGTAGAACTGATAAGGGCAGAGCTGTAACTGTATTAAGGACTGTACAAGATATATTTGCCGACTTTATTCGTAGTAATCAGGATGACTTGCCGTTAGTTATCGAAACTAATGATGTAGATAAGCAAGCATTGTATGCCAAGATCTTATCCAGACTAGGTATTCAATATCACCAAGGAATCAATCCCCAAGATCCTAGTAGACATATTTTCTGGATCAAACGAAAATAATTTTTAAGATCAATAATATTGCATAAATATGTAATACTATTTTGGATTTTAAAAATGACAAAACCGACCCAAACAAAGACTCATAATCCATTTCCAGAGTTGGATGATCTGGATGATTTATTCAGTCCTAAATACGCTAATCCCTTAGCCAAAGTAGAACCAAAGCAAGATCAAAAGCATCATACACATTCAGACGAGCCTGCTGCTAGTCCAGAATTAAGACGTGCAAGTGCAGACCAAACAAGAGCTGCAACTGCTGGTATGACTGCATCGGATCAGATGCGTGACTATTTAAATCGTATTCAGCCTGGACAAGATGATGAGATTGATGACGATGAAGCCGCGCGTAGAGCAAATAGACAAGGCGAACCTGAACCTCGTCCTCCAGGGCAAGATGTTACCGTTCGTAGAGCAGATGTTCCTGCAGTAATATCAAATGCGTTACGTGCCACTGGTACACAAAACCCAGCTTGGCATACTATCAACCATTTGCCAGGATACATGCAGCGTAATATTCGCGGAATGGGGCGTAGTGTGTTTAGTATGTTTACACGTACTCCGTTAGAAGACATTATGACTATTGCCAATGTAGATGGCCAAGGTCCAAACTCGGAAGCAGAGATTCGTGCAGTTGTCGGTTGGTTAAAAGCAAATGCGGAAGACATGGGTCCTGTAGAATTACAGCATGACCGTGCTATTCCAGGTTATCATCCAGAAGTAAGAGAATTTAAAACCCAAGGCATTCGTTTCCATGTGGTACGTGATCCTATGGGTCATTATGTTTATGCCTATCCTGAACAAGATGCAGTCACGCATGGTGCGCATCGCGGGCTAACAGGAGGTCAACGTCGTCTAGGTGGCCCGGGACGCAACGAAAGTAAGGAGAATACAATGTCAATGAGCTTGGCTGAAACAATCAGAAGAAACATGTGGTTATTAGAAGATATCGACCACCAACACGCATCAGAATTAGAAACTAAGCATTTAGTAGAAGAAATTATGACACTTGAAGCAAACAAGTGGGCAAAGCAACGTGGTGAACGTCAATCGCCGGCAGGGCAAGCAGCGCGTATGGCGGCTGCAAAAGAAAAGGCTATGAAGCAAAGTTCACTTGCTGAATTGTTAGGCGATAAACCAGGCGGTAATATTGTTATTAGTTGGCTGCACAAGAAGATGGATTTAGGACACAGAGCAGACTATGGCAAAGACAAGCCGCATCCTAATGACAAAGGCTGGGGCAGTGCCATTCATCGTATTCCGAATCAATCTGCATCTAATGCAAGAGTTATGTGGGAACAAACCAAAGACAACCCAGACAAGTTCTTGTTGTTTATCGGTGCTAACGGTTGTGCAGGATTACGTCCTGACGCAACTCATATCGAAAGTAACTTTAAACGTAATCCTCAATACAATCCTGCAAAAGACAACGAGTTGTATTACTTATATGCAATTGGTACAAGTGAAGGTCAAAAGTATCTTCGACCATCAAAAGATAAGCAAGGCAATCCTATTTTAGTTCCAGCTGGAATGACAGATAAGAGAGGCGGTATGCCATTTAAGAGCGACAAAGCAGCAGGCCGTGGCGACAACTTAATGGATGCTATTAAAGAAGAAATTGGCGGTCTTCAATCTGTATGGATTGTTGAACCATACAAGCCAGGTGAAGGTGAAGAACCAATCCAATCTCCAGAGCCATTTGGTCGCAACAAAGGTGCGTTACCAGGTGCTCCGCATTCAGTTGAACGTGAAAAGAAAGCAGCAAGAGCAGCGATGAAAGGTACTATGCCTACGGATGAAACTGCATTAAAGGATGCTGTGTTTGAAAGAATTCGTCCAATTATCCAAAAGTTGTTTGCTCAAGCAAGTGGCCAAATCTCAAGATTAGCTAACAGATACCAACAAAGCGGTAACTATGATGAATTAGCAAAGATTGCTCCACGCGGTGCTCAATTGAATAAAATCGTAGCGGCATTGAATACTAGCGAGAATAAACCGTTAAGTGCATTTAGTCAAACAGTTGATATTACATATCCTTTTAGTAAAGCATTAAGATACGGGTTCACAAAATACAGAGAACAAATCCAAGCTCTTCCAGACGAACAAAGAATTGCAGCCGATAACTTTACTCAATTCTTACAAACTGCTGCCGATCCTAATGCAAAGTACAACAAGTTGGCATTAGGTTATGTAATTCAATCATTCAAAGATACAATTACTGGTGCAACGACTGCCGCTGGATACGGACAACACGAAGAATAAGAGCTAGGCTCGCAAGGAGAGATCGATGTTATTAAGGGAACTATTTCATAGAGTATTAAAAGAAAATCTTTCAAAAGGTTCAATGACTGTATTGAACAATAAAAAGTTAGTAGCAACTATTGCAGATACTCTCCGTGACGATGCTATGATGAATCCTACATTCTTTTTTGGACAAGCAAAAGCTATACAAAAAATGGATGATGAAACTGCTGCTAAGTGGTTCTTAGAAAAAATTGACGGGATGGAACAAGCCGGTTATCACGGTGTTGTTTCATCTAGAGATGGTAAGAATAACTTATGGATTGCTCAGAATTATGCCGCAGCAAGAGATTCATGGGAAGATATCACAGGTAAGATGCAGTCTGTTTTATTCGATTATTTCCTTTTAAAGAATAGAAATATGCTCGATCCTAAGCATACAGAGATTATGAGTTTCAAGAGTATCAGAGAACTTGGTTTCTATATGGTTACTCATTATGCTAGTCAACTCGAAAAGCTTCGCGCTGACATAATCAAAAATGCAAAGTTTAAACTAGCAAGAGCTGCATTACTTGTCGACAATCAAGATTATAAAGTATATGTTGTATTAAATCGATTAGGAGCACAAAAGTTAGCGATGGGAGCATTATGGTGTACTGGTATGGAAAGCACTAACGTACACTATAATAGTTATACATCGAAAGCTATGGTATTTTGTATATTCCCGAAAAATCCGGAACAATTCAAATCATTAAAAGGTGGCAGAAATATCGAAGGTACAGAAAAATATCAATTCGATGCAGGCGGTCCATGGTTTATGAACATTGCCGATCAAAGTGTGCCTAAAGAAACAGTCAGAAAAAGATTCCCATATCTATACACAGATCTAGTTCATGGTTTAGAATCTAAGAAACCTGAATTAGAAGATTTAATGAACAACTTGTCACAAGACCCGTCATTAAGCAATGATCCTGATACAAAAACATTAAATTATAATATCGAAACCGAAATCGAAAAACTTGGAAGATTTGTGCAAGGAGGCTGGATGACTGACGAAGAACGTCCACCACAAGTAGCTGCTCCGGAAGAACCTGCACCTCAGGAATAAGTTTTAGAAACTCAATTTGATTGACAAAGTATAGATTAGGTTAATCTATATGTAGTAAAATTACCAGAACTTACTTTAACAGTTCTAAACTGTGCAGTCGCTCCTGCAGCAAGAGTGAGATTGCTATTTGCTGTTACTAATGTACTCGAAGATCCTCCGTCTGAAAATGTAACAGTATTTGCAGTATTATTTTGAAAATACCAGTCAAACCCGCCGTTGGTTATTAGCGTAAACGGTGTACCCGAATCAATCGACGATCCTGATGGAAGAGAGACAGTTGGAGAACTATTTGTTCCTGACCATATTATTATTCCTGTTAGCATATTTGCAGCAGTTAACGTTACACTTGCACTGCTACTAGTGTTTGTATTCGGAGTAGGTTGATAAATGTAATCGCCAATGTTAGCCGATCCAGCGCCAGTTGCTGAGAAATATGTTGCTGTAACCCTTGCTGCCGTTGTACCACCGATTGCAGGAGGACTTGCCATATAACTACTGAATCCTGAACCTGAGACAGTCGATGACGCACTTAAAGTGGTAAATGCACCTGTATTCGCAGAAGTTGATCCGATAGCAGGCGGACTTGCCATATAACTACTGAATCCTGCACCTGAAACGGTCGACGATGCACTTAAAGTAGTAAATGCTCCGGTATTTGCAGCCGATGATCCGATAGCAGGCGGACTTGCCATATAACTACTGAATCCTGCACCTGAAACGGTCGACGATGCACTTAAAGTAGTAAATGCTCCAGTATTTGCCGATGTTGACCCAATAGCAGGAGCAGTTGCAAGTGATAATGTTCCTCCTAATGTCAAATTGCCCGAAGAAGTAACAGTACCTGATAGTGTAAGACCATTAACTGTACCTGTTCCTCCGACACTAGTAACTGTACCGGTTGTAACTGTTCCCCATGCAAATGCAGTTCCGTTCCAATATAAATATGTACTTGCAGAAACGGGTGCTGCTATAAAGTTAGACGTACCTGCTCCTGTTTGATATACTATTTTATTCGCTGCACCGCCTGCTACATTTGTTGCAGTTGCAACAGTAGTCCACGAAAATGCAGATCCAGTCCAACTTAAGAATGTACTTGCAGAAACAGGTGCTCCTATAAAGTTAGTTGCACCTACACCTGTTTGATATAAAATTGCATTAGCACTACCGCCGGCGACGGTTGTAGCTGTAACAGATGCCCACGTAATCGATGTTCCTGACCAAGATAGATATGTATTTGCAGAAACAGGTGCTGCTATAAAGTTAGTCGTGCTCGACCCTACTTGATATAATATTTGATTTGCTGCGCCGCCTGCTATATTGTTTGCAGTTGTAGCGGTAGACGATGGAGCAGCCCATACAAATCCAGTTCCGTTCCATTGTAAATAAGTTGATGCAGTAGTAGGTGCTGCTATAAATGCAGATGTATTTGCGCTAGACTGATACACAAGTTGATTCGCTAAACCACTTGCAATGTTCGTCGAGGTTGTGGCGGTTGTTGCTGACCCTACAGATAAACTAGAAGCAGTACCACTAAAGTTTGTTCCTACGAATGTAGGTGATGCTCCGTTCGCTACGCTTTGATTTAATGTATAGCTCGAACCGGTTAATGTTAAGGTATATGATCCGTTATTAACGCCTGTACCACCGTAAGTTGGACTTACGATCGTTCCATTCCATGTACCCGATCCAATTGTTCCAACTGTTGTTATGCTAGAACTACCAGCAGACGGACTCGCACCGATTGTATTGTAAGAAACCGTGATTGCAGCCGTTCCATTAAATGATGTTCCGCTTGTAACTCCTGTTCCTGTATTGTCGAACGATAATGCGTTAGATGTAGTACCAGCAGACGAACTTGCCGGAATTTTAAGCCAGATGGTACCGTTATAAATTACACTGTCACCGATAGCGAACGAAACGTTTCCTGCTCCAAAATTTACAGTACCGGCTGCAGTAACAATATATTCGCTTCCGTTTGTGCCTGAACCATTTGCTAAGGTTGGAGAATTTGCTGCCGCACTCCACCCACCTTGGAATGTAATGGCGCCTGTTAACTGCGCCGATATAACACCACCGGCGTTGATTGTAATGGTATTTCCATCAACTTTCACACCGCCTAACTGACTAGTACTTGCCATTGCCAATCTGATTGTACCGCTAGTATTAGTTAGACCACTATTTGCTACAATCGGAACAATTACTCCACCGAGTGTACTGCTAGTTGCTGTCGGTAAGGTATAGCCTGCATAGCCGCTAATCACACCATTGTTAATAGTAATGGTTGTACCATCTACTTTAACTCCACCTAATTGGTTAGTCGCAGCAGTTGCCAATCCGATAGTTCCGCTCGAATTTGTTAAACCGCTATTAGCGCCGATTATAACACCACCAAGTGTACTGCTAGTTGCTGCAGGCAATGAGTAAGTATTTGCACCACTGATCACACCATTGTTAATAGTGATGGTTGTACCATCTACTTTGACGCCGCCCAATGTTCCGCCGCTACCTGTGCCTGCTGTCGGAAGAGTATATGTATATGTAGATGCACCGTGAATAACTCCGTTGCCATCGATTGTAATAGTAGTACCGTCGACTATAACGCCGCCTAATACACTAGTGGTTGCAGCAG
>TBL_comb47_HYPODRAFT_10003377_pt1 | contig 18931 bp, 12 predicted proteins | sample TroBogypolimnion_40_FD_10682 | JGI IMG/M metagenome (IMG submission 10682) | reverse complement strand
ATGCTGTGCGGGCCGGGTGAGTTCCAGGCGGAGCGGAGTGAGTTGGCCGTCGGTGCCGCGGCGGCCAAGGCCCAAGATCCACGACAAGGCGAGGTCAACCATGACGTCGGGCTGGACTTCTTGGGCCTGGGTGTAGATGAACTCGACGGAGGCTTCGTCACCCGAGGTGCGAACGGGGATCTCTTCGGGGCAGGTGAGTTTTTTATAGCGGCCAATGCGCTGGAGGGCATCGCGGAAGGAGCGGCTGCAAACGGCGGCGATGGCGCTGGGCTGGTAGCGTTCGAAGCGGGGTTCGGCACCGAGCTTGAGGCCGATGCCGGGATCGGCGCTGGTCTCACCGATAGCTCGCCAGAAGGCGAACAGTTCGGCGGTGGTGGCGTAGGCTTTTTCCTGCTGAAAGAAGGCGGCCGGCAGACCGGCTCGGCGGAGGACCGCCGGAACGGAGATCTGGTGTTCTCGTAGCCGGGTGGGCCAGAGGCTCGACACCTTGAACCTGTCACTGGTGACTTTGGATGCAGTCATGGTTACAGCATAGCGCAGATTGGGAGTCCGTCACTAGCAGAGCACGCCAATCTACTCGCCAAACGCGCCAGCAGCAGTTGGGATGTTTGCGTTACGGGGTCCAGAGCACGTTTGTTCCCCCCGCCGTACTCGCACATCAGCGGGGTTAGCGTTCGGCAAAGGGAATCTAGGTAACGGTGTTCAGAAACTCCCAGAGGCACATAGGCGACGGGTCTTGCTTCGAGGTAACAAATTGTCCCGCTGTAATGAACCGCGGCGGCAGAATCGGGAGGAGGGGGAAGTCACCCCTGAAACTGCCACAGAACAGGTTGCCGCTGACAACGATTTCGACCAGCGGCACCTCCACGTCGAGCAGCGCGAAACTGATCCCGGCTCCAGCCACCGCTGGGGCGGAGGTTTGCGGGGCGCAAACGATTTGATTCGCCGACGCCACACAACGGGAAACTGAATAGACGCCGGCCAAGACGTTGAACGGGAGCTGATAAAGGCCGATCAACGTCGAGGTCAATCCACTCTCCTGGTTGGTGGGGGTTGAGGCGGGCGTTTCCGAGCCTTGGCTCTTGAGCCAGGTAGCGTTGATCTTCGGAATCTGTGTCGTCGGCACACGGATCCCCAGGTGGGCCGCGATTCCCGAGAGATCGCCCGATGCGCCCACGCCACGGACCAGCGTGCGCAGTTGGGAACTCCTGCCCGAGCCGCCGCCCGGCGTTCCCGCCGTTTCGATGCGGGAAAGCGCCAGGTTCACAAGGTCGCAAAGCTCCAGTTCCAAGCTGGGCTCAAACGCCTGGACCAGCCAATAACCGAGGAAAAACAAGCTAAAGGTGGTGAACGCGTTCGCGACCTCGTCCGGCGAAAGCCACGGTTGGCGGCACTCGATTCGGTTGCTGGCCAGGAGGAGCGAGCTGGTCTTCGGGTTGAGCCGGGAGTCTTCCTCGAGGACCAACAGGCCCGGGGCGGTGAGCCCTTGCATTTCATTGCGCTCCACGCGCCAGCGGCTGGCCGAGTTCAGCAGGCCGGCGTAGCCCTGCTGCGCCAGCCTAATCAACTGGCCGGCAAAATCCTGGAGAACCGCCAGTGGCGCCGAGGACGGGACCGGCGGGGCGACCAGCGGAAGGAACAGGGGGGACCATTGTGGGACCACCGCCACGGCGGAAATCTTGGGGTTCACATCGGGTGAACCCATCGACTGCTCGAACCGCACGACAAGCTGCCCACTGGTCACCGGAATGTCTGGGCAAACCCGGTCGCAGGCGGTGAGCGAACCGCTGGCCTGCTGATTGATATCGAACTTGTCGAGGACCTTTTGGCCATTGATATAGACATTGAAGATACGCTGCCCGGCCGGGCCGGTCTGTCCCGGGGCACCGTCCCCGATGTACCAAATCTCCGCGAACTTCAAGACGACCTGGTAGAAGCCGTATCCGAGATTGGAGAATGTGTAGCTGAACGCGCCGTAGCGCTCGTCCTGGTACAGAGGGTCATCGGCGGTGCCGGCGATGGGCAGTGGCGGATTCGGCTGGTAGCGCGTCCCGCCGTCACGACTGACGCCGGGCGCCGTCTCGTCGGGCTGCCACAGGTTGCCGTGAGTATCGGTATAAGGCGCGCTGCCGGCGAAGATGCGCAGGGCGTTGGGGGCACGGATTGGGATTCGAGTCGTGTCATGGCCCTGTGGCAGGGGATAGCCCAGTGCCAAAGCCAGACCTAGCCACGCCGTACCCTGGGCATCAAAGGTGGCCAGGGGCGCCTTCAGTGGCGCCAAAGACCAGAACCCGGCGGCGCACTTCTGAACCTGATTGTCGGAGAACTCAATTTCGTCCGACTCCGCCAACAGCAAGGCCGCGAAAGTGAGCCTTGTGAACGTGTTCTCCCGGAAGACCACCCCGTCCAACAGCGAGGCAAAAACGCCGCCCCCCGCTTCGCCATAAGCCGGTGTGGCGACGCCGGCGTTGACCCGGAGAGGCGGCTTGGTGACCAAGACCGGGGCGACTGCCGCGGAAGCGGCGGGGGCCGGCAGTCGGGGGTCTTTTGTGGCTCTCAGTTCCGTGGGGGCCGGCACCAACGATTGCGAGCCGAAGGCGACTGACGGTGCTGACACGAACCCGGAACTGAACCCGGCGCCATGACAATCAAACGCGTTTCCTTCCAGTCGGAGGTTGGTGCAGCGCCCGTTCGCGAAAATACCGACTCCAAACTGGATCACGTCGGAACCCTCAGGGTAATACAGCCTTCTGAACCAGCAGTTGCGCACCGTCACCCCGTTGCAGCCAACCAACCGAAGCCCGATGCAAACGACCAGCTTGCTCAGGGTCGAGCGGATCTCGGGATCCAGGGAGGAAACACTCAGGTTGGCGAGACTGTCGGATGACCACGGGGCCAGCGGGAGGCTGAAGACGATTCCCTGGACTGCGAAGCTCTGTGTGCCGTCCAGCACGATCAGGCCGTCAAAGAACTGGGGTTCCTGCCCGGGCTGGACCTGGAGAGCCACGGTCCCCTCCTGGCAAGCCCGCAAGGTGAGGTTGGAGTGTTTCCAGTTCAGGCGCAGGGGAGCGGCCAAGTTGTAGGTCCCCGGCGCGAGGCAAACGGTGAAGCTCGTGGCGAGGTTTTGGTAGCGGTCGAGCAACTCTTGCAGCGCGTTACCGTCGGCGAGGTCGCTGGGGGTTACCGTTACAGAGCAGGCGCAGCAACGGCCGGCAGCAGGCGGAGGCCAGGCGACGCGGCAGGACACAGGGATGCCGGGGAACGTGGTCAGGGCCAGGCGCGCATAGTGATGCGCGATGCCCTGCGGTGGCGCGTTGGTCAGCGGGCCGACTGTCCCATCGACGGTGCGGGCAGGGAACGTCCAGAAGTCGCCGGTCTTGAGCGTCGCACTCGCGGAGGAGGCTTGGAAGGAAACGTTGATCCCATTCTCCAACCCCATCGCCGTGCCGTCCGCGGGCACAGTGAGGGCGCCGTCCGAATCCCAGCGCCGCAACCGCGGGTGACGCTGGGGGTCGAGGGCCTGCGTGGGGTCAAGCGTAACCGTGGTTGAGGGGTACGGGAGGTTCTGGGCGGTGACGGGGGAAGCGAGGGTGATCTGCCGGGCGGCGGCATCGACGCCATCCGGCGCGATCTGGAGCAACGGGCCCGGCAACCCGTTTAAATCGAGCCAATCATCGGTAATTTCAACCCAATCGTTGGGCCGGAAACCGAGGACGCCATCTTTGCCGGTGCTCGCCACCGAGAGGATTTTGCCCGTAGGGTCAATCGCGGTGACCGCCGTGGCCACGGAGCCGTTATCGCGAGACCATTTGAAGGTAGCCGTGCCGACGGGACCCGGCTGGTGGATTTCCACCCGGTAGAGCTGGTTTTCGAGGCCAGTGTAACCCGTGCTGGGGGCGAGGCTACAGGGCCCGGGAGTACCGGTGAACTCCAGGCGTGTGCTCAGGGTCGCGCCCGGCGGGGCGAGGAGGGCCTGCCAAGCCATCGGGAGGGCGCTATCCGGCGTCGAAGTCGAGACGCCATTGACAGTGCTCACGTCCAGGCACTTGACCTGCCAGACGGTCTGGACGCGGCCGGTGGTGTCCACCCCCAGCGCCTTCTCGATCAGGTCCGGGTCTTCTAGGGCGGTGACCGCGCGACGCCAAACATCCAGATAGACCAGGAATGGCCCGGTCCCCGTGGGGACGGCGGCGCCCGGGAGGTAGGGTTGGGCTGTAAAGTCCAGCGGCGCCGGTGCGGCACCGGGCGTTGCCGACGCCCCAGACAGTTCCGCCAGGGCGGGGTCCCAGCTCGCCGCAGCGGGCAGCCCATGGTTTTCCGCCATGATCCCGTCCACGTACATACGTCCCGCGCCGATCGTCAGGTGATTGCCAGCGGTATCCGTGGCCGACTGGATTTCGAAGGCATGGGGCGTCGTCATCGGATAGACGGCCCGGCCAATCGTGTCAAGGGTCCCGGCCCGGATACGCCGGTCCAACTCGGCCACCAACTCGTTCCATTCCGAATCCAGTTGGACCCGGCCCTGCTGCATCACGACGCCCAGGTAATCTCTGGCGGGATCGAACGTAAAGCGGCTGCAATCGAAGCTCATGTTTGGTTCCTTTCAAGTTTCATAGAAAATCCCAAATTCGAGGCCTGCGGGAACGTATTCCGCGAGCCGGGCGCGCAGGTCGGCCTCGATCTGCGGCGCGCGGGTGAAATGGAAGGCGCCCATCTCCCCGGCGTCTTCGGCTCCCCGGCGCACCGCGTCGGGAGTCGAAGGGAAAAGCTTGGCGTAACCGGGGTCGCCATAATGCGACGAGACAAAAAGCGGCTCGGGCTCGTCGCTGGCTTCCTGGACACACTCGAATTGGCGCGGCAGGACGGCACCCGCCGGCAGATAACTGAACCGCACACAGCCCTCCTGCTTGCGGGCGGCCCAGAGCGGGCCCTGCCAGCTCGCGGACGCTTTCGTCAGGGCCGCCCGGATAATTGAGTTGGACACTAACCTCAGCAGCGAGGCATACACCCGGCCGACGACAGTGCAGCCGGAAAGCACCAATTCCCCTCCGGGGGCTGGCGGACTCCCGGCGGCATCCGCGGAACCGGCATACGCCAAGCCCGTCCGCTCGCTCGCGTCCACTACGCTGTCGCTCAAGCTGGCGCTGGACTGACCGTTCACCAGGAAACCTCCCACGATGCACCGTTGGGCCGTGATCGCCACGCCCTCCGCCTCAACCAGCAGGGCGGGCCGGGCCGTAGCGGGGGCCGGCACCGCTCCCCCCAGGTCCCAACCCGGGGCCAGCGTGCAGTGTTTCAGACCCAAACGGCTCAACTGGTTGGCGGTCACGCCCGGCAGGTGAACCAGAGCTAGCGGCAGGGCGGAATTCGCGGCCGGGGCGGCATAGGCCACCAGGAGGCCGTTAATATCGCACGAACTGCTCGCGCCACCCGTGACGGTCAGTTCGGCCCCCAGCAGGAGGGTCGGGTGACACGAGTCCGCCGCGCGCAACTCGACATGTCCATTGGCGGCCACGACGATGGCCAGGCCGACGGATTCGGTGTAGATTCCGCTGTCGGCGATTTCTACTACACCATGGCCGGCGATCTTGGCGAGGGCATCGTGAATGGTGGCATAATCTCCCGGCACCTGGACGACCTGGAGATCCGGCGCGGCAGCGAATGTGGCGGCCCGGGGATACTCGCCCCCGCCCAAATCGGCGTTGAAGCCGTAATGACAGGAAGCGGCAACCCCCGAAGCCGAACTGCCCGGCGGCAAGGCGATGCGTCCCAACTCGGGGTCGACCGCGGCAGCGTAAGCGCTACCCGCTGCCGGCAAATTGTTCCAGGCGCCGTCATTGCCGGCGAGATTACAAACCTGGATTTGGTTGGGCGGCAGCGCCTGGCCGCCAAGGTAAATGACCAGGCTTTTGCCCTCGCCGTAGAAGCTCGTCCCCACCCCTTTGCCAGCCTGCTTCAGGTCTTCACACAACACACGGCGTCGGAGGCGGTCGGGCACATTGCCGGGCCCAGACGGCGCGGTGAGTTTCTCCTCTTCTCCCAGGGCCGGGTGGAAGAGCGGGAAATCCTTTCCCAGCGGGCTCAGACGAAAGCAGGTGGGATTTCCCGGCACGGGCATAGCCGGCGACCGGGTCTGGCTGTAACTCGTCAGCGACCAGAGGAAGATGCCGATATTCGAGAGGTTGTAACGGCCGCGCTGGCTGGCAATCCGGCGCACGTCCACCGTGTGCGCCAGCTTATCAAACGCGGTGTTCACGTAGGTTCCCGGCTCCCAGCCGCGCAGATCCGCGGCCGTCTGGTTATCGGGCCGCAGGTGGTTCACGTATTGCGTCGTGGCCAGCACCTGGAAGAACTCGACCGCATGGGCGCCCCAGCCGGTCGCATCGCGGGCGAGTTGTTCCATAACCAGCCCCGTGCCCTTGCGGCGCCGGAAGGAGATCGTGCGCGCGACCTCAGCGCGGGGATTGTCCACGGCCGGATCGGCGCCCCGGAGCGGACGATAGCCGATGAGATCGCCAAGGTAGGGAATCACCCACGGCGCGCAGGTCTCGATGAACTGGTCATCATAGAGCTGGTCCAGGTCTTCTTCGAGGACCGCCAATTGCTCGGCCACCAGTGACAGAAGTTCCTCGAGCGGGCCCCGGCTGAGGTTTTGGGCCTGCGCGAGTTTGGCGTCCCGCAACCGGTAGAGGGCCGGCAGCAAATTGAACAGAGTTTGGCCGTCGAAGCTCATGACATTACGCCGAGTTGTACCTGGCTGGGGTCGGGGTTCAGGACCAGGATCTCCGCGGGGCCCGGCATAGCGGTCATCGATGCGATGGGCCAGCGGGCGTGCAGGAGTTTCGCGGAGTCCGGAAAATGCCATTGCCGCCGTTGACCCGAGCCGGCCTTCCAGGCGCGCCACCGGGCGAGGGACAAGGGGCGGGCGCCACGGGAGATATCTCCCTCGCCGCTCGTTTCCCCGCGGGTTACCGCCGACACTCTCACGCCGATGATTCCGGGCACAGCCTGGATCACCGCCGCGATTTCGTCGGCCGAAACGTCCTGGCCGAAGTTGCGGGCAGCAAAACTGAAGGCGGCGGAAAGCGCCGCGCGCACCTGGGCTTGGACCGTAACCGGATCATAAGCCAGGGCATACGCGAGGTCGGCCGACAAGCCGAAAAGGGTCTCGACAAAAGAGACCGCCGTAATAGGGATGAGCGGGTTGCCGTTGGCGCCAAGCGAAGCCACCAGGTTAGTGAGGGTGGGGCAACCCGGCGGCAACACGGCCCCGTCGATACCCGCCACGGTAAGGAACACCCCGCGGCCCGGCCCGCTGGCAATCCAAGCCGCGTGGGCCTTGGCGATCCCGGCAAACGAAGCCGCGCAGGCTTCGTAATCCGCCAGAGATACGGCGCGGCCCAAGGTCAAGAGGCTTCGCGGCGCATGAGCGCGGATGTCGCCCGGGGGTTGGGCATCTTGGCCACCCGTGGCGGCCTGGGGGTTCGTGACTCCGCTGACACCCAAGGGCCGATCCAGGAGCGTGGTCAGTGTTCCGGCCGCTACATTGCCCCCCGCGCCAGCGCCGATCCGGTAGTTGGCCTGCAGGTTATTCTGTCCAGTCGGCAAGGTCGCACCCTCGACTCCATCCCCAAACCGCACGTCCGTGGTGCCGTCCGCCTGGTTCAAGGTGGTGAAGACACGCGCCACCGGGGCCTGAGCGTAAAGGCTCGGCACCTCGTCCCAGGCCACGGCATTGACCCGCACCTCGAGCGTGCTCTGGCGACCGGAGGACACGGGCGCCTGGACAAAAGTCAGCGGTGACTGTTTGAGGGTGAACTGCTGGTTCGCGGTGCGGGCATTGCCCCCGCCCATCATCTCGCTGACCGACTGCCCGTGGCTCGCCGGGGCAACATTGGCGTTGACCGTGGTCGCGGAGCGGTCGTAGCAGTTCGCCAGGGCATTCTGGAGCGTAATGCGCGTGTGCGCCGGACGGCCTTGGGTCGCAGTGATGCTGGAGACGGATTGCACGAGGGCAATTTCACTAATCACTGAATCACGGCTTTCCGCGGGCAGCAACGCGAACTGGTTTAGCGGCGCCGTGACGGTCCCCGGCCGGCCCGCAGCATCCTCCACCTCGAGGGGTTGGGCTGCCGAGTGCGTATCCCACTCGGGCGGTCGGCCGTCCTTCCGCAAAGGGAGGCTGCCGGGGCCGATCAAGGTCAGCACGTCGCCCGCCTTCAGATTCGTTGGGGAAGCGCCGCCCGCAGGTGCGAACGAGAAGGAACTGGCGCCCGGAGTGAGGAGGAGTTTCTGGCGCTTTCCCGTAATCGCGATGGCTGTGGCATTAGCCAAGTCCGGCCGCAGTTCGTTGAGGTCCACCACTGTCCCATAGAGGGGGCAAGGCAGCGGTTGCTCGGCGGCCGCCAACTCTTCACTTTGGACCAACACGGAGCTGTGGCGTCGAGCGGCGTAATACCCCGCCAGGTTCGCCGAGGTATCGCCGGTTACCTGGCTGATCTTCGCACTGAGGCCAAACTGTGAGCAGGCGATAGTGGCCACGGCGGTGGTCTTATAGAGGCTGACCAGCTCCGCAGGCCAACGGTTGGCCTGGTTGTCCGGTCTGACCAGGGCGATCCATCCACCGGGTGCCGTCCGCGCGTAGGTTGCCTCCAGCTTGATCAAACCCGCGTTGGCGGCCGGGAGGTCCTCGAAGACCCAATCGTTGTTCTGGATGAAGGCTGGTGCGGACGGCGGATTGCTCAGGAAGTCGATCGTCGCCTGGGCCAGCAGTTTGGGGTCGACGGCATTATACCCAAAAAGTGCGGCCCGCTGACGCAAGGCGTAGAGCTTGGGATTCTGGCGGGCGGGGCTGCCGCCACGGGTTAAGCCCAATGGTTCCTTCCAAGTAACCCGCGTGCGGTTACGCTTGGGATCGGGCTCGACCTTGAGGACCAGCCGGAGAGCCCAGGCATCCCAACCGGTTTGGGTGGTCGCGGCGTTGGCCCGCTCATCCCCCACAATCAGCAGCGCGTCACCTGGGTGGAGTTGGGTCGCTACCCCTTGCAGCCAGAGGCTGGTATCTCCTTTCTGCGGTGCCCAGGAACGGGTGCTGCGGACCGTCAGCGCATTCCAATCGGACTTGGCCGGGATATCGGCGGCCGTTTCGAACGTTTGCGGGACCTGGCCTTGCGCCGGCACGCTCTGGGCCTGGGTGCCTTTGGGAATCGTGATAGTGGGGGTCGAAGGATTGACAGGCTGCCCCGGCGCGGTCCTCAGTGTGAAAGCGAGCCAGGTGGCGGCAGAGACCGCGGGCGCGGGCTGATACCCGATCAGGCGGCACAACTCCGTGAGCGACCGTGCTTGCTGCGCGGTGCGCAGATAACTCTCGTTCGCCAGTCGCTCTGTGTAAAAGGTCAGGATATCGAGCATGGTGGCCGTGGCATCGAGAAAGGCCACGGTGAAATCATCATTGGCCCGGGTTTTGAGCGCAGCCAGGGCGGGATAGTCCGCGCTTGAGAGCCGCGCGAGAAGGGATGATTTGAAGGCGGCCCAGTCTCCCGTGCGATAGGCCACCGCCGGAAGTCCAGGCAGGTTGGATGCCCGCTGGGGCGTTTGGACGCTGGCGCCAGCGCCGCCGCCGCAAAAGCTATCGGGTTTTCCAGAGCAATTCATTGCTTTATCGCCTCACTTTCCACCTTGGAGGTTTAAGGTTAACCGGCCATGCGACGGATAGTTGGGATTGTTCTCGAGCCGCGCGACCTGCAGCGCCCCGAGCTTGATTTCCCCCGCCATCAAATACGCGCCGGTATCCAGGCCCTGTGGCTGGAACTTGGTGGCGCGGACGGAAACCACGCCTGGCACCGACCGGGCGGTGGCATAGACCCGGCTCAAATAGACCGTCTGCCCGAACGTGAAATTGTCCGGGCAAAAGAGGCCCTTCTGTCCGTTGGGCAACACGCGGTTTCCCAGGACGCGCAACAGGCCCTGGCGCACATGGCTTGGCAAGTAATCCGGATCAAGGCACACCGTGAGCTCGATCTCGAGCGAGAGGTAGTGCGGCGAATCGAGCTCGAGATCCTGCCCGGCCAACCGGCAGCGATCCAGCGAAGTCTCCAGGCTCGAAGCCACCTCGGCCGACAGGGTGCCACCGTTTCGAGGTTCGACGGCGAGGAACACGGTGTGCCAGCTTCCCGTCCACCGCAAGGTCGCCACCGCCTGCTCGACCCGCGTGTCTTTTTCCGCGGCCGCCTCGTAGTCCGCCATCGTCACGACCCGTTCCGGGGAGAAGAGATTTCGCGACGCGCGCCGCCGGATTTGGTCGTTCGTTTCCAGGTCGGTCCCGCCCACGGCCGGCAACGGGTTGGCGCAGGCTTGAATCCGCGCGTCCGCGGCGGCCAAGCCGGTCAGGCTTTCCGCGCCGACGTTGCCGGCCGTGCCGTTGCCGATGCGGTAATCGCCGGTGAAGAGGGTCCCCGATGCGGGCCGTTTGCCATTGGTATCATCACCAAAGCGCAGGGTAGCCGTGCCGTCCGTTTCTACCTGGACAACGAAACCGAGGTCCGATTCCCCGGCTTCCAGGAGGTCATGCCTGGCCGTCCAGGTAGTGGGGATCGAGTCGCAAATGCCGTGGAGCGTGATCACCGGTATGACCTCCGTGAGATCCACCGTCACCAGATCTGCCGCCGCTAGACTGAGGTCGGGGACGAGGAGAGCGTCACCGCCTGGGGTCGTGGCGTGGGACGACGCCACCCTCGCCACTGGGGCCGCCTGGGTCAACGGCCCCTCCGGCACCTGCGGCCGGAAACGCACCGGCGACCAGGCGGGGGCTGTGAGTTGGCAACAGTCCGCAGCGGGACCAGGGGGCAATTTGACACGCGGCGCCGGCACCTGACCCAACGAGGCCCCCGAAACTGACAGGCCCTGGTCGGCCAGCACCACGTTCCCATAGACCACGGTAACGTCGCTCAGGTCGTGCTCGCCTTCACTCTCGTCCAGGAAACTGGACGACAGGCAAACCGGGTCAGGCGGCGCATCGGCAGCGGCCCACTGGATTTCAGTGAGCGGGGCCGGCAGCCCGGCCTTGGCGGCGCCAACAGGGTTGCCGTTGCTGTCGAACAGCGGGTCGGTCAGGGTGGCATCCACTTGGGTCAATCTCACCGCCCAGCGATGCGCGATATCGGCGTCGGCGGGGTTGCCCGTTTGCGGTCCCTTCGCCTCCTGAAAAATCAACACGTCGCCCGGGTGGAGATGGGGATAGGACCCGCGGAGCGTGGCTTCGGTGGCGCCCTTCGGGAGGCAGCAGTTCGTGTTGCCCCAGGTGTAGAATCCCATCTGGTTGTGCTCTGGAAAAAGGAGCGCGTCGTGCATGGGCTCAAAGACGACCGCGCCCGCCGCGAGCGCGTCCCGTTCCTGGCCCGCCCCGACCGCCAGATCCGCCGCCATTCCCGGCGCCGCGGTGTAGAATCGGGTAAGGGTCCGGTCCAGGAACACCGCGGCTCCCGGGTTTCCCGCCACCTTCATGCGCATCCAGGTCCGGGCGTTGCAGCCGTCATGGACGCGGTAATCCACCAGGAGCGCATGACGGCACAGGGACACTCGCTTCCTTGCGGTCTCGAGGTAAGCTTCGGTCGCCACCGCATCCTGCCGGTAGCTCAGGCGGTCGCCCACATAGGCCATCAGTTCCGCCAGCACCACCCCGAGGTCCGACTCGCTGTCGGCCGTCCAGTTGGGCAGGAGCTGCCGCAGGCGATCCAGGATGAGCGTGCGGAAACTGCCGTAGTCCTTGGCCAGGTAGTTAATCGGGGGCGGGGTGGCGGGCGGGGCGGCGCAGGCGGCTAGCCCCGGGACACAGTCGAAGTCGGGGCCGCATTCCACCTTGAAGGAAAACGGCACTTCCGCCAGGAGGGGATCAAAGCCCGGGAGCGGTTCTTTGATCCCAAACGGACCCTCGGCGGCCTTTGCGGAGTCTTGCACCAGGCATAGAGAATAAGGCGAGAAGTCGCCCGTCACGGTGGTGCGGATCACCAGGACGTTGGACACGTCCGGCAGGTCCGCGACGTAGGCGACATACGGCGCCTCGAGCCAGGGCGGGGCGGGTGGGGTGTCCGCCGGCTTGATCCATTGGATCGGGATGCTGGTTACGCTCTCGCCACCCTGGATGAGCACGTTGCCGGGGATGAGGTTGAGGCCCGCCACAGGCTTCAGGCAATGGACCAAGAGGGTGCGCTGGCGCAAGCCCGGGTCGGCGACGGCGGGAAACTGGTCGAGCACTTCCAGGAAATCGATCCCGTTGAGCGACGGGCTGTTTAGAACGGCGATTTTGCGGACCTGGTGGCAACAACGATAAATCATGAGTTGCCTCCATAGTTAAAGGTCTGCACCTGGGTCACGTCCGAGTTGACCAGCGAGTAAGTCACGGTCACCGACAGAGTCGCCTCCTGGGCCGAGGCAATCACCGACTGCACCCGCACCAGGTTGCCCAGCCATTTTTGCAAAGCGCCCTGGACGGCGAACTGCGTGGCCGTGGCCATCTCCTGGCTGTTGGGGGCGAACGGCAATTGCAGCAAGCCGCTGCCGAAGTCCGGCACGTTTACCCGCTCGCCCGGGGCGGTAAACAACACCTGCTCGACCAGCTGGGCAACGTATTGCTCGGCTGCTTCCTGAGTTCGCCCGCGGGCATCAAGCTGGTACGGGAAAAAGAGGTTCATGGTGGCGGTTCTTTCTCAGGTGGCGAGGGCGCGCGTCTGAGCGCCCACGGGTACCAGGGGCGTGCCCGTCGGGGTGCAGGTCGCGGTGCCGGTTAAGATCGCCAACGGCTGGCCCTCGGACGTAACGCGCGCCGCGCCGACCACCCACTGGGCGGTGACACACGGGCCGTTGCCCGTTGGGGGCGTGAAGGCACAACCGGCCACGGTGTACGGCGCGGAAATTGTGGCAATCGGCATCCCCGACACCGTCACCCGCGCGCTCGGGACGGTTGGAAGGGCCTGCCCGCCGTGCGCGCAGAGCACCGTGGCGCCAACATGAAGTATGGGAGCTGGCATAAGCGTTTGCTAAACGACCGTCAGGGCGCCGAGGTTGATATCCACGGTGGGCCCGACCAGCGTGATCGAGGCACCCTTGCCGTTGTCGATATAGATGCCGGAGTCATTCACAATGATCATGGCGCCGGTGGTGCTCTTGAGCACTATCCCGCCAGTGGCGGGGGTGGGAGCCGAATCGCTGACGAGAACCAGGTTCTGCCCGGTGGTTTGCACCACGATGTTTTGGCCGGGCGGGATCGGCGGCGGCGCGGTGGCCATCGCGGGGACATCCCCGACCATGCCCCAAAAACCGCCCGTCCAAATCGGGTAGTCCGGGTTGCCCTGCTCGAACTCGACCCAGACCTGGGACCCGATGGGCGGCACGATAAAACAACCCGCTTGGATTCCCGCCGCCGGCACGCACGGCATGGCCCACGACGCGGGCGTCAGGCCGGCCACGTCCGGCACCTCGACCATGATCCGGCCGATCTGTTGCGGGTCCAGGTTTTCGAGGACGGTTCCGCGATATTTGCCGTAGTAACGCGGCGGATTCGCGCCGGGATTGGTGGTGGAGGAGTCGCTCATGGGGAAAGGTTAGGAACGGTGGAAACCAGGCCGTTGCGGCTGAGGCTGAAATCCTGCCGGTACTCCCCGCGCTTGATGTGGTGCGTGACACTCTTCACATAATACAGGCCGTCGAACGCCAGGCCCGCCCCGCGCACCCCCACCAACTGGCGCGGCTTCAACAAGCCCCCGTAGCGCGCGATATCGAGGGTGCCTTCGCCGGTCACCGCCTCGCACCCTTGGGACGAGGCCGCCAGCCCGATCATGATCGCCTGTGGGATGCTCCGCTTCGAGAGATCGTCGCGGACCGGCGTGAGGTCGCCCAGGATATTCGTGGGCAGGGGCGGAATGAGCCCCAGTGGCGGGTTCAACGGGGTAACCGGCGGAATGGGGAGCGGGAACATCACGCCCGACTCCTGGTTGTAAATGTACACGGTTGGAAGCTTGTTCTGCTGCTGGTCGAAACTGAAGCGCAGGCTTTCAACGTTCGTATAGGCGTCCATGTCCACATTGAGCGCCGGCTGGACGGGGCCGACTTTGACCTGCGGGCCCCAATAGGCCTTGCTCATCCCGGGCGTGGGCCCGGGGTCGAGGTAGAACACGTAGCCGACGTTGTCTGCCAGGGTGCGGATGTAAGCCAGGTCCGTGCCCTGCTGGCTGGGGATCAAGTCAATGGGCAAGGGTTCATCGATCATGATGCTCGGGATGATGAGCGGCACGACGCCCAGCAGCGCGTATTTGGCCAGGAGCAACGCAACGCGGGCCTCGGCCGGGCAGGCGGGAAACGGGAAGCCGCTCCAGTTGGACTGGTTCATCACCGCCGTCAGGTCCTCGCCGATGAGCGTGAGCGTCGAGTTCGAGCCCTTGTCCCCGGGCGCGAGATGGTGGTTGGTAATGACACCGTCGATGAGGACGTTGGCCACGCCGTTCACTGTGGCCACCAGCACGACACGCATGAACAGGAGCGGCGCGCCGCCGCCGAGCAGGAACAGCACTTGCAGCGGCGATTGCTTGTCGAGAGCGAAGCTGAGCTTGAAGCCGCTGGTGCCGACATCCTTGATCGTCACTTCCGCCTCCGTCAGGGCGTCCAGCACGGCACGCGGCGCGGGCAGCGGAATAATCGGGCCGATCAGCAGGCTCAGTTGCGCGTGCTTAAGCATGCGGCGCTCCCGGTAGTCCCTGGGGCAGGGTGATGTTCAAGACCGTTCCCGGTTTTTCCGCCAATTCCTCGGGGCGGACCGCCCCGTTGGCGTCGCACAACAACCAAAACAACAACGGATCGCCCAGGTACTTGGCCGCCAGGAGATCCAGGCGGTCGCCCTGACTGATCGTATGCGTGGCGACCGTCGCAAAATTCGGCGCGCCCGGCTGGGGCACGAACCGCCGTGCCAGGTAGGTGATGACCTGCCCGTCCGGCGTGGTGTAGGACAGCGTCTGTGACCCGCAATAGCGGCTGTCCGGGGGGAAATTCACCGCGGGCACGACGCCCAGTTTCAGCAGGGCTTGCAGGGGATAATTCATGGCGGACCTCCCAGGCCCAGGACCGAAATCGCTGCGCCGGCCGCCCGGGAGGCCAGTTGTTCTTTGTTGGCGAGATAAGTCATAAACATCCTTCCACCCGGATGGGCAAAGCCGAGGTCGTCCACGCTCAGCACCCGGAACCCCAGGCTCACCCTCGCCCGGATTGGGTTCAAGTTCGGGTCGAACGCTTCCTCGGTGATCGAGAATTCCGTAAGCCGCACCGGCACCACGCGGCTCTTGCTCCACACAAATAACGTCAGCGGCTGCTCCAGCGGGATGATTTCGAGCGTGCCGGCATTGGCCAGGGCGTCATCGGCGCGCAACGTCTCCACGGTCGGGTTGACCAGCATCTCCAACTGCGCCAGTTGCGGTTGCAGGCCATGCTGAGTCGCGGTGGGGTTCTGAAGTTCCAACTGGTCCGTGGCATCGAGTTCGGCCTCGATCTTGATCGTCTCCACGGCCGGTCCGCGCAGCCGCAGCGCGTCCACGCGGGTTCCATCCTCCGCTCCCTGCACGGCCTGGATTTGCAGCGTCCGGCTCAGGGAATCCGGGTTGTATTGCAGCGCGATAATGCTCCGGACTGTCGAGGTGGTCGGGTCCATCGTCACAATGCCGCCTTTGACCAGGCGGGGAGAATTGGGAAAGCCACTCATGCCGGTGTAGGGTTCATTGTGGGGGGTGCGCCAAGAGGAACCTCATCCTCGGATTGATGGACCGCACCACATTGGTGTCGGCCTTGACAGCCGCGTGCAGCGTGCGTGCCGCGTCATTCGTCAGGCCAAGGATCCACTGCGCGTGAGAAAGCGCCACCTGAGACTCGGAAGAAAGACCGGCGTTGCGCTTCAGCCGGTCCAAGGTTGCCAGGAGATTCGAGCGGACCTGGGGCGGGAGCGGTTGCTCCGGAGTTTTGGCCTGGGCGGTGTCGATCTGGGTCAAAACCGACTTGAACCCCTCGACCGCCTTCTGGTCGTTCGGGTTCGCCGCATACCTCGCCAGGGCCTGCTTATCGATCTCGAGACCAGCGATCTTGGCAGTTCGGATTTCAGGAAAACCTATCATCAGGACCGCCAGTGGAAACAGCACGAGCAAGGCTTTGTATGGTTTCTTCTTGGTCACACCGTAGATCACCAACCCAAGGGTCGTGGCGAATAACACCACGCCGCCGGCCACCATGATGATATCGACAGTCGTCATATACCCGAATCAGTTGAGCCCGGCTTTCTTTCAACCCGCCCCGCCGGAGCGGCACGGTTCTGGCCCTGCTGGATGACATGGGCCAGTTCGTGCGCCAGCAATTGTCTTCCCGGGGCGCTGCCGGGTGAGTACTGCCCTGCCCCGAACACGATGGCACCGCCCACCGTATAGGCCGATGCGCCCAACTCCTTCGCCGACCCAGCAGCGCGGTCATCGGTGTGGACCCGCACCCGGCTAAAATCAAAACCCAGCCTCGATTCCATGAAGCGACGGGTGCCAGCTTCGAGCGGCCGGCCAGGGGAATGCAATACGTTCTGCACCGCGGCCGCGTTTGCCGCCACACTGGGTTTGCCTTCCGCCTTGCGCTGAACCGGGAGTTCTTCCTTCTTTTCCGCGTCTGGTTCAGAGGGGGCGGGCGTTTGAACGGTGGCCAGAGGACTTCAACTCAAGCTTTCGGTCGAGCAGTGTCGGAGCTTTTGGGCGGGACGGTGATTCCAACGTGGGCGGTTGCAGACTCAAGCCCGCCGGTACCAGCGGTCTGCCGCCGGTTCCAGGGGCTGAACCGAAGCGGCGCGCTACCCAATCCTCGACCATCTTCTGCTCGGCGCGCTGCTGCAAGTCCTCCGGCGACCCAGTTTTGTACTTTAACGTGCCTCGAAATTGCTCCAACTCTGCCGCCACCCGGGCGTTCTGCGCCCGGTCCTTTTCGGATTGGGTCTGCTTCGGTTTCTTCTCCTCCGCCTTGGGCGTGTAGCTGAACGTCACCATCGCCTTGGTCGGATGGTCCATTGGTCCTTCGTAGGTTATCTTTACCTTCAAACCTGGAGCGAGCTTATCGAGGGGTATGGCCGGGATCTGCGCGGGCAGTGCCGTGTGGGTCGCCGCCATCGCAGCCACCACGCCGGCCGCCGCCGTGCCAGTGATGACCTTTCCCGGCAGAGTTCCAATGAAACCCTCCGCGGCTTTCACCAGCGGGTCGGCGGCTACTGCTTCCAACAACGCCTTCCCGGTCGGGGTTTGCAGGAACGCCTCTGCCAGCTTGCCAGTTCCTTCTGCGTAGTTGTTCGGCTGGGGCTCAGGGGTGAGTGGGTTTGCGGTCGGCGTCGGCGGCACTTGCCGTTGAAGCGTGCTACCTGGGGCCTTGGTGAGCGACCAAGCCGGTACCTTGCGGCCGGTTGAAACCTGGTGGGCGGCTTGGTCGGCTTCACGCTCGAGGGGATCGCTTGGCGCGCTGACTTCGAGTTGGCTGCGCGGCGTTCCCCAAGCGGGGCGAGCCTGGCCCACCGACTTTCCATCGTGCTCTCGTGCGAACCTGAGATAGTTCATGGCCTCAATGCCTCCAAATCGCGTTGTTGCGGATGCCGTTCATCTGCCAAGGTGGACTCGCCGCGCCTTCTTAATGTCCGCCAACGTCAGCCTCCCGTAACCTAACAAATCCAGGGCCAGATCTTTGTCGACAAGATAATTGCCGATTTCCAGAGCCTCCTCTATCTCGATATACCCACCTTTGGACGCGTGTTCGATGGTCGCGGAGAGCGTGCGGTTCTTGTAAGCCGACATGAGCACAGTGCTGTTCCCTCCGACCTTCGCGCTCGTGACGTGGCCCCACTCGATAAACGTGGGATCTTCCAGCCAGTCGAACTCGGTGATACCCTTGGCGGTCGTCTGTTTGAGCCGCCCCTTTGCGTTCAGAACACTCTTCAGCGGATGCTCTTCTTCCGCGGCGATTCTTCGGGCAAAGGCTCTTCTGGTTCCCAGTTTTGAAGGCTTCACCTGCGACTCTGGGATGAGAGGTTTGGCTTGGAGGACTTGTTTGGCCGCCGCTCGCTCCGCGACAAACGCCTCGTTGGTCTTCAGCACAGTTCCGGGAAGGTTCTGTGGTGCTGCGTGCGGCACATTGGACGAGTGGATCTTTGCCGGCGGCAGGTCTGCCACTTTTGCGGGCGCCGTGCGTGTCGCCGACACCATGCGTGATTCCATAACATTCGGCAGCGGTCCCGACACCCCGCGGCCCACACCGGCGGCGACCCGTTCTCCCGCCGTGTCGAGCGCGGCGCTTTCGCTGAATAGAGCCAGCAAGGCATCGAAGGCTTCGATGGCTTTGTTGAGCAACCCGGCGAAGAACTTCAAGGCACCCTTGACGGCATTACGCAGGACGCCGAGAACTTCGGAGAAGAAGCCCTTAACCCACTCAAACACTGCCACCGCCTTGCCGGCCACAAACTCCACCGCTTTGCCGAGAAACGCCGCGCCTTTGGAAACCAGATTCGCAATGGCGCCAGAAAAGACCAAAAGCAGGATTTGGGCCACCAGCGCGCCGACCACTTCGCCCACGCTTCGTCCCAGGTCGAAAAATCCCTGCTCCAGTTGCGACAGGATCGATCCCGAGAGGGAATGAGCTGCCTTGGCGCCAAGCTCACGGGCCTTCCCCAGTGCGAGTTCCATGAGGTGCTTAATAAACCCGGTGAATTTCTCGAGGGCGCTTTTTGGATCGGAAATAAAATCGCTCAGGGTCTTGCCAAACTCCGCCGACAGGTCGGCAAAGGTCTGCAGCAAGCGGGCGATCTTCTGCTGGCGCGCCGGGCTGACCGCAATGCCAACCGGCGACCATTTGGCGAGCCAGGTGAGCGCCGAGACGGCGAGCTTGG
>TBL_comb47_HYPODRAFT_10003374_pt1 | contig 18938 bp, 24 predicted proteins | sample TroBogypolimnion_40_FD_10682 | JGI IMG/M metagenome (IMG submission 10682) | reverse complement strand
GACCATAAAGCCGAAACTGTGACAGTATAAAAACACCAGCCCCGAGACTCTCTCTTGGCACTGGTCTTTTTCACCGGAATGGTGGCCGCTTTCACAGCGGAACAGCGGCCGCTTTCGCGGCAGTTCGCCCGGCCTTTTTCGCCGGAATACCCAGTCTTGGTGATAACAGATCTTGTTATGCCAGAAAAAGAGGGCATTGAAGTCATAATGGAACTTCAAAAGCAGAATCCAAAACCATTTATTATTGCTATGTCAGGGGGAGGTAAACTTAGATCTGAGGCATACCTTCCGACTGCGAAACTGTTAGGGGCTGACTCCATCATGCAGAAACCATTTTTGACTTCAGAGCTACTTGATTCTGTAAGATATTTTTTAGTAAATAGCTCGAACCCGATAAATTCCATGTAAAAACAGAATTTTAGTCAATTAAGTCAAGTCATAAACTTGAGGCTATAAAAAAAAGTCAGAGCCGTTAAACCCTGCCTTAAGATTCGGTTTTATCGTAGAACTTCAGATGGCATTAAGCGTATAGGTTAATAGATTTCGATTCCACGCCCTCGTTTCCCTAATTCTGCTGAGGGGCACTTTCTTTGCTTTCATCAGAGGGGCCCTGTGCTACGATTGTTTGTTGCTGAATTGTTAATGTATTCTTCATGATCGTATCATCGAGCAATGCAATCCAGCAATGGAAGCTCTTGTCGGATTTGAAACCAGGGGAGCTGGTTTGCAGGTCAGTTCGCAGCTTTTTCGATAACAATGAAATCTTTTAAAGGATATCATTTTATGATTACAAAAATGGCATATTATTTGTTTTTTATAGCAATAATTATAAATACTGCATCAGTGATATTATATGCTCAAGGTAAATCTGTATATGTAAGGAAACTTAACGAAACAAATTCACAATCAAATATTATTATTACTGCTGCAGAGCGCGATTATTTGAAGGCTAAAAAAGCTCTGACTGTATGTGCACGCATCAATCCAGGCAATTCAACAATGCTTCCCATAGAACTTATGGCAGAACGATTGCAGACGGATGTGCGACTGGTTCAGACAAAAAGCTATGAACAAACAATTGAGCTTATCAAGGATGGCAAGTGCGACATCGTGCCGATAGCAGTGCCTTCCCCAAATCGGGAAAAATATTTAGACTTTACAACTCCATGGCTCAGCATTCCTTACACTATAGCTGTTCGTGAAGGAACTCCATATTTTGATGACATAACTGCCGTACTTGACAGGTCATTTTGTGCTATTAAAGACTACTCTGTGGTGGAATATCTTCGAAAGACTTATCCAGGTATCCATTTGGAGGAAGTCGCAGACGCTACAGAAGGTTTGAGGCGTGTCCAGAAAGGGTCAGTGTTTGCCATGGTCGATCTAATTCCTATGACGATTGCCACAATTCAGTCAGAAGGGCTAACTGACATAAAGATTGCCACCAAGCTAGAAAAGCGTGCTGAAGTGGCAACAGGTACTCGCAAAGATGAACCATTGCTTCATTCCCTATTCCAGAAAGCTGTTGATTCTCTGACTCCTACGGAACGACAAACAGCGTTGAACTATATGATTTCTGTTCGATACGAAAATGGTGTAGATTACTGGTTTATCTCCAAAATATTAGGAATCGGAATGTTGACATTGGGACTCTTGTTGACATAAGTATCTTACTTAAGAAAGACACGGGCGGAATTGTCCTTAGCCAACAGAAATCTTGCAGAAAGTGAAAGCAAGTATAGGCATTTGACAGAAAGTATTGGTGAGTTCATCGCAGCAATCGACGGTGATGGTAAATACACATTTTTAAATCCAAAGGCTGAGCAGATTTCTGGTGTAAGTGCACAGGAGGCTATTGGAAAAACTGTTATCGAAATTTTTGGAGATAATCCGGGTGCAAGGCTGGATAATGATAAATATTTTGAGTGCATCAGCACAAAGAAAGAAATCAATTATCAGAATGAGTCTTTTTTTCACAACCAGCATCATTATTTTGATGTAAGTATATTCCCATCAGGATCAGGCATTACTGTATTGAGCAAAGATATCACCGAACGTAAACAGACCGAAGCTTATCGAGAAATAGGCCGAGAAGTTATACATACACTCAATCAATCGGGAAATTTTCAAGATTCCATTGAGCAGGTGCTCGCCGTATTAAAAAAAAGAACGGGTTTTAACGCAGTGGGTATTCGTCTGTGTGAAGGAGAAGACTACCCGTATGTCGCCCAAGAAGGTTTCCCTCCAGATTTTTTACTCAAAGAAAATACACTGGTCGAGCGAACTGCTGATAATATCATACACCGTGACGAAAACGGTCGAATCATGCTTGCGGGAACCTGTGGTCAAGTCATTTCAGGCAAAACTGTCCCTGGCAACTCTTTCTTCACTGCATCCGGAAGCTTTTGGATAAACGATTCACTTCTCGATACCCAGCCAAGTCCTGATCAATGTTTTTGTCGGAGAAACCTGTGCGTTTATCATAATTACGCATCCTTTGCGTTGGTGCCTCTGAGGAATAAAGAGGAGATTATTGGTCTCATCCATTTTGCTGATCATCGTAAAGATTGTTTCAATATCGACACAATCGAAATTCTAGAGGCGATTGCATCGTACATTGGTACCGCTCTGATGCGTAAATTATCAGAAGAGGAACTTCAGGCAATTTCGAAGGAGCAAGAAATTGTTTTGGAAACAATACCGACAGGCCTGTGCATTCTTCGCGATCGGGTCATCGAGCAATGCAATCCAGCCATGGAAGCTATTTTCGGATTTGAACCAGGGACATTAGCAGGTAGGTCAGTTCGTAGTCTTTACGAAAACGATGAAACCTTTGAGGAGTATGGAAGTCTCATTTATAATGAGATCAAGATGCAGGGCCGGTTTGATGGGGAAATTGCTTATATGCGCCAAAATGGAGAGTTGTTTTGGGCGCGAGATATAGGAGTGCCGATTTTCCCAGAACGCTCGGAAATGTACACAGTGTTTTCTTTTACCGATATCTCGAAACAGATAAAAGATCGAGATATGCTGACTCTTCAGAAAGAAGAACTGGAGGCAACCTTAGGAAGAATAAAACGCCTAGAGGGAATCATATCGATTTGTATGTATTGCAAGAAGATCAGAAACGAAAACTCATGGGAGCAACTGGAAAAATACATAACCGAGAATTCCGATGCTTTTTTCAGTCATGGAATCTGCCCTGAATGTTTTGAGAAGGAATCCAAATCTTTACTGGAAGGCTAGTAAAGGGGATAGTAGGACAACAGGAAAACATTGAGCAAGAAACCGATCGGATTAAAAACCAGAAGCACATGATCTTCGAGAAAAAAATTTGCCGGTGAGTGCTGCCGAAGCTTACTTACTGAGCTAAATTTCAAGATTCCCTGTAGATATAGGCAGCGCCACACTGCCCCCGACCTGACGCATCGAGTAGATGCACACCTTGAGCTACACGCTCAAGCTTCTGTAGTTTATTTTTTAAATTATTTTAAATGAACTCAGTAATGTCCGGTTAAGGACTTGCATGTATAGTTTCAGCGCTGCATTCGCCCTGTAGATTCTGTGAAGGGTGTTGCTCCATTCTGGATTCATTGAGGATCTGGTTTCGCAACTGTCGGACTCGTTGAATGCTGATCGGTTCCCCATGCTGCTCATGGCAATAGATAGCGAGCAGGAGATAGGTGATCAGGCCGGCAAGCATCTGGATCATGAGGCCATGGCGGCTTCTTGAAATGAGATGGTAAACCTTGAGGTGCCGCTTCCACCAACCGAAGAAGGTCTCTATATCCCAGCGCAGCTTGTAGACTTGGGCAATCTGTTCGGCGGTAAGATCAAAGCGATTGGTGGCTACCCAATAGGACTTGCCCTCGACTGTGTATCTATAAAGTTAAAATAAATAGGAGGCTGGAATGACAGTTACAAAAGCGGATTTAGTACAGAAAATATATGAAACCCATGCTAACCTAACCAAGACTCAGTCCATTGATGCCGTGGAAATATTTTTGTCGATATCAAAATCTTCACTGATAGCCGGTAATGATTTGCTGCTCAGTACATTTGGGAAATTTTACGTTAAGGACAAGAAATCTCGACGAGGCAGAAATCCACAAACGGGCAAGGCGTTGACCCTTGCCGCTAGACGTGTGATTACCTTTAAGCCCTCAGGCTTACTTCGAGCAAAAGTCAATACAGACTGAACGGTAGTAATAAGCGGATACTTCTTTGGAGAGAATCACCGCGGCAGTTTGGGCCCAGTTGAAGCCACAAAAAAACCGTAGAGCGTGTTTGTAGGCAGGAGTTTGGGCAAAAACTACGCTGATAAAGAGGAAGTGATGCTGTGATGGGTAAAAAGAAAGGCCCTCCATGGACTCAGGTCTGAAGCTCGAGGGGGAGAGCCTTCGTGAACAGTCGAATTAACCTGACGTGGCGGATGGATGTTTGCCCGCCTACCTATGCGGAGGATTCTCCGCTGAGAGGTCAAGTAACTCGACTCTTTCAGCCTGGTCATTCTTAACGTTATCGGATGACTCCACTTGCGTGTTCCGAGCTATTGTCGGGCATCCTGTCAGAATTACTTTGGCTGTAAACAGAATATATGATCGGCAGGTGACGTTGACAATGCCTGCAGCAAAATTATTAAACTGCTATCACTTGTTCAACCGTTCTCGCAGTCGTTTGCTGGGACGGAAAGAAACCATCTGCCGCTTAGTGATGGTCATGGATGCACCAGTGCGGGGATTACGGCCACGTCTCGGTGCTTTATCCTGTACCGTGAAGGTCCCAAATTGGACAAGCTTTATAGATTCTCCGGCAACCATGGTGCTTTTCATAGTTGCGAAGACAGCATCAACAATCTCGGCAGCACTCCGCGTTGCCACACCTAGTTTTCCATTAACAGCTTCGGCCAATTCCTTACGGGTCACATTCTTCTTTTTCATTCTATAAACCATCTGGATAACGTGTGATAATTGAACGGTAGTTGACTGAGACCGCGGCATTTTATATCCCACCTACGTGGATCTTGCCAAGAGAAAATCCTCCCGACTCTGAAAGATTTGAACCTTCCTCGAATTATATCTAGAAAAGGAAAAACCGCCACACCGTGGTGCTCGTTACAGTTGACAACTTTATTTTCCACAGGTAATCTTTAATAAATCCATTCTCCTGGATTCCTCTGATCTAACCCTCACTCTGATCCCCTTTCAGAGTGAGGGCTTTTTTACCAAGTCCTCTTGTTTATTTTTTCGCAAATTCAGAACCAGTGCGCCACAAAAAAAAAACTCCCCGTTTCCAACTATTATTGCATCTGTCTTGCTGATGCTGGGTTTGACCGTGATGACCGGCACCGGCAACTAAAGGAAACTCCATAACTTGCCTTCAATATTCATTTTAGTAGCCTATTAGCGCTTCGATACGAGGTCGCCAAGATGTCAGCATGATTCCGATGCCCGGAAGCAAGACTCCCTGAAAGGCCATCACAATACCCACAATACATCCTGAATAGGGAGCAGAATCAATGATTACCAGGCTTGAGCGATACCAAGGATGTTTGATAGGTTTAGCAGTAGGCGATGCAGTAGGAACAACCGTTGAGTTCAAAAGACCGGGATCATTTGAGCCAGTAACGGATATGACCGGTGGTGGCCCATTCCGATTGAAGGCTGGTGAGTGGACAGATGATACGAGCATGGCGTTATGCTTGGCAGAAAGCCTTATCAAATGCCAGGACTTCAACCCTACTGACCAGATGGATCGTTACGTTCGTTGGTGGGATAAAGGATACTTGAGCAGTAATGGCAGATGCTTTGATATTGGCAACACCACATCAGTAGCACTGAGCCGGTATCAGGCAACATGTGAACCATACGCAGGGTCAACCAATGCAAGAGATGCAGGGAACGGAAGCCTGATGAGGCTTGCGCCTGTACCGATGTTTTTTGCAAGCAATCTAAAAAAAGCAATGCACATGAGTGGCGAGAGTTCAAGAACAACACATGGAGCAATCACCTGTGTGGATGCCTGTCGGTTTTTTGGTAGCCTGATCGTTGGTGCACTCAATGGCGAGACAAAAGAGGAATTGCTTTCTTCACGCCTTCCCTTTTGCAAAGAGATAGAAGAAGTACAGGCGGGGTCGTACAAGCGTAAACAGCCACCGGAGATAGTCGGCAGCGGCTATGTGGTTAAATCACTTGAGGCGGCGCTGTGGGCCTTCTACAGTAGCGACAACTTTAAGGATGGATGCTTGCTTGCGGTCAACCTTGGTGATGATGCAGATACCACCGCCGCCATCTATGGACAGATTGCAGGTGCTTACTATGGGCTTGAGGCTATACCGATAGGGTGGCGGGAAAAGCTAGCACATTACAGCCTTATCGATGGAATGGCCAAGGCGCTTTGCAACAAATGAAGCAGAGGGGTACCTCGCTTAATAAAGGGATCCAGCCAGAAGGTCCGCTTGTTAAGATTCCAAATTCACCTTGGTCCCGGCGAACATCCTACCGAAACAGGTATTCGATTTATATGGGTTGGGCTATAGTTGTGTTTTTTGATTTCTTTTTGATTGCAGGGCGCTTTAATGGCTATGTTAAACATTGGGTGTGATGATGCAAGCTGAGACAACATGTATCTTTTGTGAGTGGTTCAATAATGATGAGATACAGTCAAGGTGTAAGTTCTTCCCTTACGGTATCCCTGATGAGATATTGATAGGGGAAATTGATTGTCGAAAAAAGGAACAATGCCCATGCCAGGAAAAAGGGAGTGAAACCTTAACATAGACACTGTTCAATTTTTCCCAGCTGAAAGCACTTTCGCTTTGATCCGATCCAACGCCCTGTGCTACGTATTGTAAATAGGATAGTTTTTTCGATCTTCCGGGCTTGGTGCACTAGTACCCGCAATGCTAGGAACGGTTTTCTTAGACCGAGTTTTTTCGAGGAACCGCGAAGAATTCTTGGTGCATTTTGCTCCTTACCCAACCGCCGCCCAACTGGTTGCGGTATGCAAAACCCTCGCTATAAGGGCACAAATTCTTTCGCTAAATTCTCTGCGAAAACCCAGCCCACCATACACCCAACCCACCTAGCGTGGGCCGGGCGACGCGGATCAAGTTGTCACGGATTAAATATCAATGGCCATAAACTTCGGATGCACGCGTAGCTTTTTGCTATTATGTCATTGACATTCATGCAAAGTAAAAGAGTCGGCAATTGGTGTCAGCTTGAATCAAATATCATCCATTCGAGTGGAAGCAAACCAAAGAACTACTGACCTTTATATCTATACTAACGACTATTTTGGCAACTTAACCATAATGCTGATCATATGAAAGATTCACATTAAACCCCATTTCTGGCATCATTTGTATAAGAGGTGGTCGTGAACCAGATTTTTGCCAGCCAGGTTGTTCATTTCTCCGTGACCAAATTTAACAAATGTGGTTCCGTTTTTGGAATTATCTTTTCGTTGTAGAGCTTATTTTTCATCAATATGGAACCTTTTCAAGGTAACACTGAGACGTCGATGTTTATCAACTCAATGAATAACCTTTTACAGTAACGAGGGTATTATGAAGAAATTGTTGATTGCAGCGTTGGTCACTGGTGCCTGTGTTACTCCCGTTTTTGCTGCTGATGGACTGAATGATTCACAGAAGCCAGCTCCAAGCTTCGAGCAAACAAAGTCCGATATATTGAACTATATTGATCAAAACCCCGCTCCAGATCAGGCATTATTAAAAGCTTGTGTGCAGTCTGCACAATCCAACGATGTCATTAAGGCATGCCGAGCCAAATATTCTCCCACGAAGCAAGACCGGATGAAAAACAACCGTCAAAATAATCGTGAGCAACCTATGTAACCAAGTGGATATCGTTCTTAAACATAAGGCGCAGGTTGTGTTTCCGAAGGTTTCGGCTGATAATTAACATGAAGTTTTGTGGGGTTGCTCGATACTGTGCAGTTTCTTGGTTCAGCAATTGCGGACCCGCAGATAATCATTAAACGAGGAAAAATCATGCTGGGTATTTTCAATCGAACCTTATTTCTGATGGGTTTTAGTATTCTGGTGGCTGCTGTTGGATTCAATGCAGACCGTATAGCCCAAGTAGATCAGGATGCGAACCCCTCGACTTCAACGAATCTGCCAGCGGGTTTTACAGCTCTAGTGCCCAAGGGATATAAAGTAAGTTCGTCACAATGGACCAGGAACTTGAATATGGCGGGTGTTTCATTTTCCGCTGAAAAACATTTCGAAGGTCGCTATTCGGTTTTCAACTCTCAATATTCTTTAAACCTGGACATTAGTCAGGTTCCCGAAGCAATAATGCAGTTTCGAGAGCCTATATACCGATCACAACTCCAGAAAGACGTAGAAAATAAACGTCAAGATTTTGCAAGCGATCAATCTGGCCCTGCCATACGGTACGATGCTTTACAAGTGACCGAATATGCCTGGGGGTATGGGATTACCCAACGAATGGCTCATCATTTTATTGGTGCTGGAACCGCGCCGGATGAAATCGATTACAGATGCCAATATTTTGGGTTGATTACTGACAGCAATACTGCCAACAAAATTGACAACAGGATTGTTAAAAAATTTGAAATGGCGGTAAATGGGGTGGAAGGCAGCACAGAAGCTGACCAATGGGCCCAGCAAGTTGCGGAAAAAGTAGGTAGGACAACACCCGGAAATATCGGTGATTAGTTTACTTAGAAAAAGCTTCCATGAGGATGCTGGAAGTCTACCCAACAAGCGCCAGGCAACCTGATCGTTAATGCTATCCCAACGATCGTAAAACAAAAATAAAGCTCAAGGAGATCTGAATTATGATGTCTAAGAAATTGAACTCAAAAATTGCTGCTCTTTTCATCTTTGTTCTCACCTTGAGCTTTTCAGCTTCTGCTGCGTATGCTGTGACTATGAACGGCAAAGAGGTCATCCCATACGTCGGCCATATCGTATCGCATAACAACAGAACTGGTGAGGTCGTTATAAAAACGAATAAATCAATCGGACACTGGCGTTTGCACAGGAATGTCGTTGTCCTTAACGAAGGCAAGGCCAATGAGCGCCTTTATCTCGAAGAGATATGGCGCAATACAAGGACAGTCAAAGTCTGGGTTTCCAGGGATGGAGAAGTTCAAAGAATATCTGTCTTAGAATGGAAATAGCCGTTTCAAGTGGGCCAGGCTGAATTCAGTAAATAAAGAAAAACAGGCTGGGAATATTATTTAGACCCCTTTTGGTGTGATTCCTCCGGAATACTCGACTGTTGGCTCTTGAAAAGTGGCCTAATCCTAAGCAAAAGGAGAATTTTATGAAAAAATTAATATTTTCTTTAATTATTATTATGTTTGGTTTTGGAATTGCCTATGCAGATAAAGGTAGAACCCAGTCCTGCGCTCAGGATTGCTCTACAAAATTGAATAATTGCATGAAAGGTTGCGAGCAATCGAAAGGCAACGCTGCACATTACCAAGGGTGCAAAAATATATGTTCTCAAGTCAACACAAATTGCAATTCAAGCTGTGCAAGAAAATAGCAAGCATCTCAAGCATATAGTTTGTCTTATTTTCACAGCAGTTCATTGAACGGCACTTTTTATACATGTTAATGAAATTATGGATGAATAACTCAATCTGGGCGGGCAACTGAATCTTTTGAATGTAATGGGCGACCACCGCAGATGGCCAGAGAATCTGTTGAAAACACCCTTTAAGCGGTCCATAAGCACTCAAGCAACCGGCTTTGCCGGTGTTTAGCGACTTTTAAATTTAAGAGGAGCGTTGTATGAGAAAATTAACATTAATAGCCATCTGCATTGTTTTTTCCACAGGGATAGCATCGGCTCAATCCTCACTTCCTGGAGGAAATTCGTGTCAGAGTAAAGAGAATAGCTGTGCTTCAAAATGTAAAACCAATCATTACACAAACGTAAAATGCATCGATGCGTGCAAGGCTGATAAAAAAGAGTGTGACAGAATTCAAGCAATACAGTCATCGACGAACAAAGGAAACGTAACTCTTCCGCGATCGGTGGGCACGCGAATACAATAGGGATTGTGATACACACAGAAAGTCACCGAGTCATGTGTAGTATTCGACCTGTTACAGGCACAGTTGTTCCTGCATCTTCACCGCCGTGGATTGAAGGGATAAATTTTAGAAGATAAGATCTTAAAATAACAGATCTTTTAACTCAAACCAAAGCGAAGCCTGAATTGGTCCGCGAGCAACTGACGCACTATTTTTTCACCAAAAAAGGCTGGTCGATATAGCCTTTGACGGGACTCACACAGAGTGGTAATTCTTTGTTAGCTTTTACCTTATGGAGGAGCACTATGCTTGAAGGATTATTTCAACCCATGCACATGATTGTCATCCTAGGGATCGTTATGATTATATGGGGACCAGGAAAACTGCCAGAACTTGGCGAAGGCCTCGGGAAGAGTATCAAAGCCTTTAAAAAAGTAATGTCAGACGAATTAAATCCGACAGCCATTGATCACAAAGAAGAAAAGAAGGAATAAGTTCTTAGGCAGTTTTTTCAGTAGTCATATCAATAAAAGCACGGTTTGAGTTGCGGAACTATAAAAAAAGTGTCGCGATATTTGCCAATTGGTAATTATCCGCTTGCGAAGTGTTTTTCCTAAAACCAATTTTGCGCAAAATACAAACATCCAACTCAATAGAGAGGTGCCTGATGAAAAGATTATTGATGGCAATGCTGGTATTGTTGGTTTCCTCAACGGCATGGTCAGCGGAACAATTTGGTATAACTGTCTTTCCTGGAGCTTCTGAAAATGCGGAAGCAACAAAATTAGCCAAGCTACCAGGAGGTAATGCCGCTTGCTACAAAACGAATACCCCGCTTGCTGAAGTAGTTACCTTTTACAAGAATCAACCTGGTCTCGAACCGTTTGCTCCCCCAAAAGGCATGCAGATGGCTGCAACGGTATTTCAAAAAGGGCAGAGCATTCAAGTGAGGATACAGAGCAAACCTGCAGACCCGAAAGAAACCGATTTCTGTATAGCAAAAGCAGATTGATTAAAGGGTTTCTTGAAAATAAAATGCAGTAGTTGGCGACAAGATTAAGTATCAACTAGTTGATTTTGTGTAAATATGTTGCAATTTCTATCGTTATAAGGGGGCGCCCAACAACCTGACCCGATGGAGACCAGCCATGATCCAACCCGGCTTTTTCGACCTGCAGGACCGATTGCACACAATCGACAAAAATGGCGACCCACTTACCAAGATCAATGAGACGGTCAACTGGGAGATGTTTCGTCCAGCTCTTGAAAAAGCAAGGGACAAGGGACGGCAATCCACTGTTGGTCCGAAGGGGTACGATGTCATATTGCTGTTCAAGATTCTTATCCTGCAGTCGCTGTACAACCTGTCGGATGACGCGACCGAGTTTCAGATTCTCGACCGGCATTCTTTTGGGCGCTTTCTTGGTCTGCACATCAGCCAGAAGGTTCCTGACGCCACCACCATCTGGCGTTTTCGGGAAGACCTCGTCAAGGCCGGTATCGTGGAGGAGCTGTTTGCGACCTTTGATGCACACCTTAGGGCTAACGGTTTCATGGCGATGAAAGGGCAGATCGTGGATGCCAGCATCGTCAACGTACCCAAGCAGCGGAACAGCCGGGAAGAAAACGCCAGGATAAAAGAGGGCGATATTCCGGAGGACTGGTCCGAAAACAAGCGACGAAGAAAAGATGTGGATGCGCGATGGACCAAGAAAAACGGCAAGTCTTTTTACGGATACAAGAATCACGTCTCGGTGGATGTGAAGCACAAACTGATTCGAAGCTATGCAGTGACTGATGCGGCCCTGCACGACAGCAATGTGTTCGAGCAACTCTTTTCCGACAACACGAGCAAGGACGTATGGGCGGATTCGGCGTATCGATCGGAGGAACGACTTGAGCGTCTCGCGCAGGATGGTTTTCGTGAACACATTCAACGCAAGGGGAGCCGCAATCGCCCATTGACGCCAAGAGAACAGGAAGGCAACAAGACCAGGTCCAAGATCCGTTCGCGAGTCGAGCATATCTTTGGCGTGCAGGCGCAGCGAGCGGGGAATTTACTGTTGCGCACTATCGGCATAGCCCGAGCCCGAGCAAAGATCGGTTTGCGCAATCTGGTGTACAACATTGACCGGATGGGGATGCTTCTGGCGACAAACAGGTGAAGTGCGCCCAGGAAGCGGCAAAATGGCGAAAGAAAGCCATCGAGCGCATAGCGGGGCGGCGCCGGGGTGTAAAATCGATCGGATTAAAAGCCAGAAGAGCATGATCTTCGTGAAAAAATTTGACGGTGAGTGCTGCCGGGGCTTACTGAGCTAAATTTCAAGATTCCCTTAAGATAACGCTGATTGACAGCAAAAGGCTATGCTTGTGCTTGATGAATCTTAAGATAGTGGCCCAGTTGAGGACTTTTTGGACTTCGTGACGGTTACGTATTCGGGAAATATCGCTTCGTTAACTCTTCCGTAGCCTCCAGTTCCTTCAAGATCGCGGCGAGTTTCATCGGTTTCCATTTTAACTTCTCGGAATCTTTCAGACTTTTACTTGTTTTGAGCCAGTCGTCAGACTCCACGAGGATACAGGAAAAACCGGGTTGCCAATTTTTATAGCGAGCCGCACAGTCCGTCGGAATTACTAAGCATCCTTTGACACCGCTTCCTAAATTGAATTCCGCATCAATATACGGTTTTATATCTGATTGCTCTTTTTCATAGAGCAAGAGTTTGATCGGTTCTCGGTTTGAGGTCAACGTGGCGAGCATGGTCTCAGTCATGCCAACAATACTTGCTTCCTTCACCGCAAGCTGACCATCTACCAGCAAGAAAACTGCACCCGCCATTTGTAACTTCGAAAAAATTACTCCAGTATCCATTGTTGGTCCTCAGCCCTTGGTAATTCATAGTGCATAAAATTTCGTGTCCAATGGAGTCCAACGTAGTCCATTTCTATCTTGTTTCTTCAGTGCTCGAGCAGCCAACCAGTCCAACAATAATTGACGGCTGGTCAAAAATCCAATTAATGGATGACTTCACCTGCGCGTATCCTGGCATCTCCAGAGATCTTGACTCCAGGAGATTCGGACTTCGAGCCCTGGGTGTCTTTGCTGACAGTACAGCCGAACAGACTCATTGTCAGGATAACAAATATAACTTCATAGAATATCTTCTTCATCTCATGCTCATTTATTGGCCAGCCAGATAATTATTATTTTCGATACAAAACGGGAACAATGAGCCGTGATCAAGATGCTTAAAGCAGGTGCCCGTGTAATGTATTGGGGAGACTTTAAAACATGCCGGTTGGATCATTTATTTCAGGCTACAGCTGGAGTGAAAATTACCTTTTGAGCTTTAACATTATTCGGATCATGCTCATAACCTTGGATATCATTACATTATTCAATGTTCGCCATGAAACAGAATGCCAGACCCAAGTCACCTGCTGGAAGCAGGATCTGAGATGTGCTTTATTACCACTTTCAGATTATCCTTGCCTTAGTCGCTATGAATAAATTTTGCTTGCGCAATGTATAAAATTATTTTTATAAGTACATTGCATGTCACGCAACAGCATGCCTCCTTCTTTTGGTGAAAACCTCTTAGCTTGAGATCTCCTTCTCTGTTAGCTAGGAGGTTTTCTTTTTTCCAAGGTTAAAAACATTATCTAGCAAATAGTACACTAGCACCAACGCCTAAATACCTTGCGAACAGACAAACACGCTCGAACAATCGTAGAAGCTCGATGTGTATTTTGATATACTGAACCACGACTCTCCTAATCCGCTTCATCTGATGAATTTTCTAGACACAGGAAAATAGGGTTTTGCGGTCGGTGGGTAACGCTGTGCTATGAATAGCTCTTGTTAATCGTCAAATTGCAATCAACATGAAAAGGAGAAGCACGTGAAAAAAAAGAACAGTATAATAAGTATTTTAGCTTTTGTTTTAGTTCTGGTTGTTTACTTTTCAGCTCTAGCCGCTGACGAGGTCTATGGACCTCAGAAGGTTGTATATCATTTCAATACGAATAATCCACAGACCAATAACGTAGGATTGAAAAACATTCAGAATCATCTCAACGCCCTGCCCAAAGGTCAATTGAGTGTCGAGGCCGTGGTCAATTCAGCTGGCTGGGAGATGGTGGGTAAGGCTAAGGCTGATCCTCAACAGGTGGAGAAGATGAAAGCACTTATCGATCAAGGGGTGGTTTTTAAAATGTGTAGGAACACTTTGAATGATAATAAGCTTGACGCTGCGACCGACCTAGCCATCCCTATGACGGTGGTTCCTGCAGGAGTGGCCGAATTAACCAAGCTGCAAATGGCGGGGTACGCTTATATCAAACCTTAAATTAGATAGTATCGACTTGATCTGACAACCCCGCATCTGACCTGCTTGCCATGGCAAACTTTACGGCCAAAGCCGCTTTCCTTTGATCCATCTCAACATCCCTTCAGAAACAGCATAACTTTGAGTCGGCCCAATAATGTTTAAATTAATCACAATATTGTCATTTTTGATAATATTTCCCATTGCTGCACAAGGGCTTCAATCTAACCTAGCAGTCGATCAAACAATTAAACCTGCTGCTATATCACAACCTGAAACAACACCTAGCCAAGTTGAATGGCTCAAAGGCTCTGTGGCCTTTCGAGAAGTATCCGATTGGGAAGGGATGTTGAATTGGTGTCAAAAATGGTCAAAGAGTGAACCAAAGGACGCCTCGGCATGGCATTGTCTAGGGTATAGCTATCAAATGTTACACCACCACGACGATGCTATTGCAGTTTATCTTCGGACTGTGAAAATCAATCCTGAAGATATTGACGGTTGGAGTAATCTTGGGTTTGTTTATACTGAACAAAACCGCTACGATGAGGCCATCAATGCTTACCTCAAAGTCTTACATATAAATCCAGAAGATATCGAAGCACTGAGCAATCTCTTGCTTGTTTATTACTCATCCGGAAAAAGTGCCGACGCCCAGGAAACTTTACAAATACTAAAACGCCTTAACCCTGAAAAAGCCAACGAAGTTCTCGAGTTTGTTACGCCCAGCAAATAAAGGCTGTTTCGGGAAACAGCATATAAAGCATGAGCGATAGGACTTAATTGCAACGGATAAGGTGAAAACTAGAAAGAATTGATGAAGTAATAATATAGCGGTGGTTTATGATTGCCACCATCTTCTTGCTACCTAAAAAATGAACGGTTATTAAATGAAGGCAAAATCAACCAAAACAAAAATCGCCTCGTCAGAAAATCAAAACCAGCACTTCTTCAGATTTCATTTGCCACACCTTCACCTTGCTTCGGTTTACGGTGACGATTGGTTTGCCTTGAAGGCAGAAGCCTTCGCTCGATTCTTTGGAACCCCTGTTTTTCTCGTGGCCCAGACTGTTATCGTAGCAATCTGGATAGGCGCGAATGTCCTCGGATTCGCCAAGTTCGACCTTTATCCTTTCATACTCCTCAATCTGGCCTTCAGTCTCCAAGCTGCTTATGCGGCACCGCTTATTTTACTTGCACAGACACGACAGGCAGAACGAGACAAAGTCCATGCCATTGCAGATGCACAACACAGGGAAGCGCTTGCCCAGGCTAATGATCAGCGCCAGGATCTGGCGGCTCAACACTCAGAGCAAATGCTCACATTGCTTCGACAGAACACTGAATTAACTGAGCTTACTCAACAGTTGAGCCAACGCATTGAGGTGCTAACCCGCGATATTCACAATAAAATGTTACAAGGAAATTCGAAGTCGTAATGAGAAAGCACGGAATCACAAAAACATGAATACTCAAATATCCAGATATTGGTTGCCAGTTTTTGTTTGGATGTTTTTCATTTTTTGGATGTCAACAGGGACATTTTCTTCAGAACACACCTCTACTATTATCATTCCTATGATAAAATTCATCGTCAGGGAAATTTCCGACGAAAAGGCTAATTTTATACACGGGTTCATTCGAAAGTCAGGTCATATTGCTGAATATTTTATTCTTGGTGGCCTGGTACTCCGCGCTTTCTGTTCCGGTACAATATCAACATTAACTCGTAAGCAAATATTCTATTCTCTCTCGATCGTTGCGTTGTATGCATCAAGCGATGAGTATCATCAATCTTTTGTGGCAACAAGGACGGCGTCAATAGTCGACGTTGGAATCGACACCATCGGAGGCGTTTTTGCGATTAGCATTGCCGCACTTTGGTGGCGATTAGCAGCGCTGTGCAGGAAACAAAAAAGGCAGAGCAATTAAGCACTGCCTTCGAGGAAAAGATCACCTTATTTTAAGCCGTGACATTAACTCACCGTCGTGCTGGCACAAACTCTCCGTACTGATTTGGACATAAAAGAATCCGCTCGCGATGTGGATAGCCGTATTGATCATACACGACCTCTCTATGACGGCTATAATGACATGCGCGATCCGGCAGAACCTGAACAACTTGTGGCTGCATAACCATACCAGGACCTCCTTGAGGCCCGTTCAAGTATACAACTTGCGACGGTGATTGTCCGCCTTGTTGCTGAGCCATCTGTGCCTGTGCATTGGCCTGATTAGCCTTATCGACTTCATTCCCGATCATCGCGCCGCCAACCGCACCAACACCGGCTCCAATCAAGGTGGCTCCGGTATTGTGCCCGATAGCTTGTCCAATCAAACCGCCTGCCGCTGCACCACCGAGTGCTCCGGTTCCGCTGTTTGTAGCACAACTGGAAAGGCCAACAGCGGCCGTCAATGCAAGTGCTACATAAAAAATTCGTTTCATAATGTCGTCTTCCCAGTGGTAACGTGAATATTATTCTGACTATTTGACAACTTCTTCTTATACGTGTCCAATATATCACGTGTCATTATCACGAGCAATCTCAACTGGCTCAATCCTACAGTTGTTGGAACAGAATTTGCGTATCACATGATATGGCTCGAGGTTATATATCGGTTTATAGGCAATTGACTGCCCCAAATGCTACCATACAAAAATTACGAATTATCTCAAAGTGATGAAGATGGTTAAATTTGAGTCACGCCAAGCGGAATAATAAAACTCCATGAGAATCAGTCCTTCTTCGCATCTTTGTGTTCAACGGTTGTTGGATTTTCGTCGTCCTTCATCTCCTTCTTGAAAGCTTTGATACTTTTGGCAAGTCCACCGCCGATTTCCGACAGTTTACCCGCCCCGAAGATGATCATTACGATCACCAAGATTATAATCAAGTGCAAGGGTTGAAATAATCCTGAAAACATGGGCACCGACTCCTTGATTAAGGTTGTATGTTATAAATTCAGAGACGATAGATATTTCTATCGTCTCTCTTCGCGGTTTTCACGGTGTTCTTCTCGGCCATACTCACGCATTTCTTCCATCCGGTGACGCAGCCTCTCCATTTGCTCTTGGTCGGCTCTCAGTTGGGCACTATCCTCATCTAATCTTTGCTTGTCGGCTTCAATTCTCTCTCGCATTTGCTCCATCTCGCCTCTCATTCGATGGAATTCTTGATTTCCTTCATGTTCACCCCATTGCTGGGCAATAACAGGCGCAGTAATCGCAAGCGATAAGATAAGTGCAGTCGGCCAGGTTAACATCTTCAATATTGTTTTCATTCTCACTCCTCAAAAAACTGGCTTTATTCTGTAGAAAAAATAGCACGAAAAAAATAGCAATCCAATCAGTACCTCACGAGCAAGAAAATACCTAGGGCCGCACGATAGAGAATAAATGGCCAGGAACTCATGCGCTCCAAAATCTTGAGTAGTCCCCAGATAGCAAAGAACGCTGAGATAGAACCAGTTATAAGCCCGATGCCAAGTATTGACCATACATGCAAGCTCAGGTGAAGGTGCGTTAATACCCAGAGTTCCTTAAGGCCAGCCAGAGTAATTGCAGGAATACCCAGCAGGAATGAAAAACGTGCAGCATCTTCACGTTTGAATCCCAGAAACATTGCCGCAGTAAAAGTTGAGCCTGAACGTGATACTCCTGGAATAAGAGCTCCTGCCTGGGCTATCCCTACGAGTATCGCATCAATCAGCCGTACGCCTGCAAACTTGCGTTTATGTTTTGAAAGAATCTCAGCCAATGCAAGTAATACTGCCATTCCAAGCGACGAAAACCCTATTACGGATAAAGATCTCAATGGCGAATTGCATTGATTAAGCACCGGTGTCAGGGCAATGCCCACAATGATTATGGGGATCGTGCCCAATACTACACCTAACGTGAACCGAAAGGATGAGTCGCGAAAGTCGCGGCAGGCAACTGCTTTGACGGTGGAACTCATAAGATCACGAATGTCTGAAGCAAAATAGCTGACAACCGCAAACAAGGCGGCGAGTTGCATTGCCGCCGAAAAAGCGGAGCCTGGGTCAGGCCAACCCATGAGTGCCGGGACAATTCGCATGTGTGCGGTTGATGAAATTGGAAGGAGTTCTGTTATCCCCTGAATCACGCCAAGGAAAGCAGCCTGACCATAACTCAACGCAGCAAAACCAACATCGACGCTACCACTGCAACTTTCGACCATAATTAATTCCCTTTCTGTCTTATAGAGGCAGGATTTCGCTTGAAGTGGGCCCGAGAATTTAAGAAGAGCCCCTTAGTTAAAAATAATTTTATAGCAATGAGTTGGAAGGTGAACGGAGGGGCTTGATCAGTTGACTGAAAGCTGATTATTCGACAGCTCGAGGATAAGAGATGACTCGCAAGGACAACTAACTGACTAAATAACGGCCGCTTTTTGGCGCATTTTGATTAGAGAGAACGTAATTAGTGTCCATCCGGAAACCCCTGTTTTGAGGTGACGAGGGGCACCGGCATGCGGGTAGTTCGGCGCCCACGAGTTATCCTGGAAGGTAATTCCGTTTCGTAGCGCTGTTTATGTCAATTTTTG
>TBL_comb47_HYPODRAFT_10003372_pt1 | contig 18945 bp, 6 predicted proteins | sample TroBogypolimnion_40_FD_10682 | JGI IMG/M metagenome (IMG submission 10682) | reverse complement strand
TTTGGGAGAATTTCAAATTTTTATTGGAAAACGCAACGACTGCTGGAATATATAAGTCAATAGATTATTCAAAAGATCCGCAAAGTTATTGTGGGATACAAATAACGGATTCTCCTGTATTCAGCCTTTAAGAAAGGTTGATCCAAGCTCCACTTTTCAAAAAAGTGGAGCCAAACAACTACGTTCTTTTACAGTTGCTTAATTCAAATACTTATTCTCTCTGTGAATTATTCCAAGGGTATAATTTTCAAGGAAAATATTATTTATAAACATTTTCTTGAAAGAAATAGAGTTTTGGATTAGATTCACGGAGAGAATAAGTATTTGAATTTATTTGAAGAAATAAAAGCGAAGCTATTTTGCTCCACTTTTTTTAAAAGTGGATATAAACATTTTCTTGAAAGAAATAGAGTTTTGGATTAGATTCATAGAGAGAATAAGTATTTGAATTTAGTTGAAACAATAAAAGCGAAGCTATTTTGCTCCACTTTTTTTAAAAGTGGATATATATGACAAATATAACTGAAATAATAAAAGTAAGTTTATTAAAAGATGAAAATACAATAAAAACCATATATGTCTTTTATGGATTTCACGAAAATATAGATACATTTGAAGTGTTATTTAAGAGAGACCCTAGAAATATAGTATTCCAAAATAAAGTAACTGGAACACCTATATTTAATGATATGGAACTAGACCAAATAAAAACAAATAAAATAGAAGTGAAATTTTCCGATCAACAAATCCATTATGATGATACTATTGAAACAATTAAATTGAAAATATTAAATGAATTTTCAAATACTATTTCTATCGACGAAATTTATTTGTTTTGTTTGAAAGAAGAAATGATAGATCCTGTAAATATATATCAATCCTTAACACAAAATGGTCGTCTTCCATTGACAAAAACTAGATTCGACCAATTCATATTAAATATTATATATGATAGTAATAAAGAACGGGTTCATTTTGATATTCCTGAAAAAACTGTATATACTTATGATGATATATTAGCATTAAATATATCTGATAGGTCGTTTTATATGTCAAAAGTATTAGGTCAAAAGTTTTTCATCGTTACAAATGAATATTTAATTGTTGCTAATCCATTTAATGTAGTAGAATATGATAAATTTATTGAAGATAATTATAGAACAACTTTGACTACTTTTAACAATTATTTATTGTTAAATACTGGAGAGATAATGAATAATAATATTTATTTATGTTTGGCTGGTGATGTATATGAAGATTCTATTAAAAAAGGGTTCTCTGAAATATATATAACTAAGATATATTATCCGTTATTGTTTATAAATAATGAGATTTCTTCTCTCGTTGATTTAAAACGAAAGAGTCAAAAGTTATTGACAGATAGTAAAAAATTATTGTCAACTGGTCTTATTGATAATTATCAAAGTGTAGATTTATTTTATCAAATGTATATGGAAAGGAAAAGCGATTTAGATTATAAAAAAAGAGGAATAAGAGCTATAACAGTAATAGTTAAACCTACTCATAAAATAAAAATACCTTTGGACGTGATTTTTAAATTGATTCATGCGACCGAAAATAATCCATTAATAAAATTTAATTCCGGTACACGTCCTAGGAAAGAGAATGTATTTCGTTTGTTTGCTGATAAAATTACAAAAGACGGTAGAAAAATTCCTTTTCTATCGAAAGCAAATATATATAAATTAGTAAAATCAATTGGAAGATCTAGAGGTGTTTCGGTTTATATAGGTTATCAAGAATCCGAAATCCGAATTATATTCCATTATTTGCGAATTTGAAGAAAATGGGAATATACATATTTCTTGTGATTTTGAGACTATATTATCAATAGAAGAAATAGAAGATTTATTTAAAAAGGCGGTGAATCCAATAATAGAAGATATAAAACTTTATTTGGAACAGAATGGTTATTCTATTCAATTATTTGAAAATTTATTTGATGAAAATGTAAAAATAGAAAAGATAAATTATCAGTCCATAATTAGAATTGGAAATAAAATAAAATTAAATGATATTATAGGTTGTTTGACTAGTATATTTATAGTAGAAACAAGAGATTATACAAAAGGTATTAATATGAGATATAAACGGGTTAGTAATTTTAATAATATGACTAGTTCAGAGGCATTTGTTATTGAACAAGTGAAACAAAAGAATGGATTGCGAGGAGATTCTTTAATTATTGCATTAACTGAAAATTATAAAATGACACGAGATGTTGCTATATCATTATTGGAAAAAATAACAAGTAATTTACAAGTGGAAAAGGGGGTTAAAGGTACTACAATTGAAATAAAAGTAAATCCTGGTTTTAAAACAACTGTAACATTTGACAAGTTTAAAGGAGAGATAACAATTAATGTTGAAAATATTGATAATATTAATTATTTATATATTATACCAATATATTTAGATTCATTTATTAGATTAACACAGGATAAAAGCTCTACCGATGTGGATATGGATAGGATTGATGCTATTTGTGGAATTGAAGAAATTGTAGAACCTCTTATGAAAGATTTTGTTTCTATCGCAGAAGGAGAAGGTAAAATTCCATTTATTGATGGAGATATGTTAAATTATCAAGATATTAATGAATATAATAAAGATAGTCTTGATGATGAACCTGTACAAAACGCGTTTGATTTAATTTATGGAGAAGGATATGGCGATGATGAAGATGATGATGTTGTATTATCTGGTGGAGAAGGTTCATCGTCAGACGATTCTTCACTTAGTTCTGTAGTATTATCAGATAATGAAGAAAAGGGAAAGGAAGAAGAAAATGAATCTGCGTCTGCTTCTTCTGATAAAAGTTTATCTGATCTTTCTTTATCTTCTTTAGATTCCAAATCGTTACAAGAGCCAGAACCAGAACCAGAACCAGAAATACAACCACCTCCCTCTAGTTCATCTGATTCTAGTTCATCTGATTCTAGTTCATCTGATTCTAGTTCATCTGATTCTAGTTCATCAGAGGTTTCATTATCACCTGTAGAAGACTTAAAACCAGAACCAGAAATACAACCACCTCCTATAAAATCTAGTTCATCGGAATCTAGTTCATCGGAATCTAGTTCATCAGAGGTTTCATTATCACCTGTAGACTTAAAAACAGAAATACAAAAACCGGAACCAGAAATACAACCACCTATAAAATCTAGTTCATCAGATTCTAGTTCATCAGATTCTAGTTCATCAGATTCTAGTTCATCAGATTCTAGTTCATCAGATTCTAGTTCATCGAAAGTTTCATTATCACCAGTCGAAGAATTAAAACCAGAACCAGAACCAGAACCAGAACCAAAAATGGATTTATCTTCATCATCCGATTCAAGTTCTTCAAGTGAAGAAGAAGCCAAAACCATCGTTTCCATACCAGAAAAAGATAAACCTGTTATAAAAAAAACATTTAAAAAATTTAATTTAGTTGTTCCAAAAGAAGCAAATAAAATAATAAGAAATATAGATGGTTTAAAATTAACAAATACTAATCCATTTCAATTACGATTAGAAGAATTGGATCCAGTTATATTTAATAATAAAAAACAAAATGGAAAATATAATGCGTATTCTAGATCGTGTCAATTTAATACAAGAAGACAGCCTGTAATATTAACAGAAGAAGAAATGCAAAATTTAGATAACGAGTCGCCTGGATTTTTAGAAGATGGTAAAAAAAATTTAGATATTATAAAATATGGATCTGATCCAGATAAACAATTTTATTTTATGTGTCCTAGATATTGGTGTATGAAAACAAATTCTCCGATTTCACCAGAGGATGTTAAAGCTGGTAAATGTGGAAAAGTTATACCAAGAAATGCCGAAAAAATAGAACCAGGTCATTATGTTTATGAATTTTATGAAAAAGGAGAACATGGTTCTCAAGAAGATTCTAAATATAAAGTTCATAAACCAGGGTTTTATGAAAAAGAAAAGCATTCTGAAGGTTATTGTATGCCTTGTTGTTTTAAAAAATGGGATACCCCAGGACAGATACAACGACGACACGAATGTTCTATAAAAGAAAAAGAGAAAGAGAAAGATAAAGATAAAGATGGAGATAAAGATGGAGATGAAGATGAAGATAAAGATGGAGAGAAAGGAAATGAAAAGGAAGAAGAAGGAGCCGCAAAAATAAATGTCAATAGCAGGTATATAATTAAAAAAAAAATTGGAAAGGAAGAATATGTATTGGGTCCTGAAAGAGTAACATTAGATAAAGGTCGATGGGGTTATTTGCCTATAAGTATTCAAAAAATGCTCCATGAAATAAATGCTGAATGTCATATTAGCAAAACAAATACAAATGTTAAATTACATCATAATTGTTTATTGCGTAAAGGAGTTGAATATAGTAAAAAACAATCTTTTATTGCTTGTATAGCAGATGCCATATTCTATATAGATAATCCAATTATTCCATCTATCTCTCAAATGAAAGATAAAATTATAAAATCTATTAACATCGATACATTTATAAATTATCAGAATGGAGATTTAATGACTAATTTTATGAATAATTCATTACCTATTACAAAAGAAACAGTAAAATCTAAATATATGAAATCAAAGATTTATTCAAAAATTAATAAAAAAAATGAGCTTGAACTGGATTATTTTAAGAGTGTAATAAGATCATTTGAAAATTTTATTTTATTTTTAAAAAGCGATGATACTGTGATAGATTATACTTATTTATGGGATATTATTAGCAAACCTAATGCGGAATTATTTAAACAAGGTATTAATTTGATTATATTCGAACTTCCAAATAATGATACTACAAATAATGTTGAATTAATTTGTCCAACAAATCATTATTCAAATGAAATATATAATGCACGAAAACCAACATTAATTATTATAAAAAATGGGGATACTTTTGAACCCGTTTATAAATACAGAAATGAAGGAAAGAAATTAGTTGTTAGTAAAACATTTAAAGAATATGATCCACATCTTTCAAGTAATATGAAATTAGTATTTCAAAAATTAATTAAACCATTATTGAATAATTCTTGTCTTCCGTTATCAAGTATGCCAAATATATATAATTTTAAACAACCATTAATATCATCTATATTAATCGATTATGTACATAAATTAAATGGCGATTATGATATAAAACAAGTTGTCAATTTTCAAAGCAAAGTTGTTTATTTATATATTAAAAATAAAGATATGGGTGAAATTGCGGGGGTAGTTCCTTGTTATCCTTCTGCAATAGATCCTACATATGATTATATTTATATGGATGATGATAGCATTTATAACGAATATGACGAAACTATCATTTTTTTAAATAAAATTAATAAAGACAGTAGAAATAAAATTCCTTGTTCTGTAGAATTCAAAGTGATTGAAGATGAAATGATTATTGGTGTAATAACAGAAACAAATCAATTCATTCAATTAAGTAAACCAGAACCTGTATCAGATGTAACAGATGATATTAAAGTATTAGATAGTGGTAATTATCTAACAGCGGATTTAAAAACAGTAACAAATAAAGAGATTTCTCCTGTGGATGAAGAACGCGTTGAATATATTAAAAAAATAAAGTTAGAAACCAATTTTTATAATGTTTTCAGAAATACTGTACGAATATTATTAAATAAATATGAAAATGTTAAATTGCGAGAAAAAATAGAAGAAGAGATCAAAAATGGTTATAATTTATATAAGGCGAAATTATATACCATAATAAAAGATTTAAAAGATTTAATAAATGATGATATTATTTTTTCAGATGATTATGATTATAGATTAATCGGAGAGATATCTACTTGTATTATTCTAGATAATGATAAATGTAATAAACAAAAACCTTTATGCGCGTTTTCTACTGGAAATACCTGCCAATTATATTTACCAAAACAAAATTTAATTAATGGAAAAAATAATGAAATATATTATTTTGGTAAAATGGCAGATGAATTAATAAGATATAATAGAATTAATTCTTTTATTTTTAAACCTCAAGCTTATCTCTCCTTTGGAAATCTCAGTTATAATTTGAGAGATAACGAAATTATAATCCCACAATCTACATTAATTCAAAAAGAGTTTTTAGAAGACCTTGTACCACTAGATATTAATAAATATGTAAAATATAATTCATATGATACAGTAAATCCAATTAAAACTCAAACATATGATAATAAAATAGTATTTAATGAAGATATTGAAAATGTTGAAGATGTTCGTTGTAGAGAAAAGATAGGAACAAATACAATTATTTCCACTATATGGAAAAAATGTTTTCCCGAGAATTATGGAGAGATAATATATGGTAAAACTATAGATTGTGGATTTGAGTTAATATCGGATATTATTCAATACGTCACACGCGAACACATCCCAATTAATATAATTAAAAAAGAATTGTTGAAACAATATGCAAAATATTTTCATAAATATGAGGATAAATTAATAGATATTTTAATACAAGAAGGTAAAAAAACATTAGGTATTCATCTTCGTGAAAAAACTATAGCATTTGATAATTTTATCTATACCAACGATTATTTTGTTAGCAATTTTGATATTTGGCTTATGATGGAAAGATATAATATACCGGCAATTTTTATATCTGGATTATTCCTTTCAGAAACAAATTATACTAAACAAATATTTACAGTTCATAATTTAACAGAACAACCATATGATAAATATATATTTATAGTTTGTTCTGGAAAAAGAAGTGATATAATACCCAAATATAAATTAATAAAGTCGATTGACCAAAGTGTTATGATTCCTTTATCTGACATTAGAGATGCATGCAAACTTAAAATAAAAATGTCAATCGACGAAAGTATTACAATTGAACAATTCTTAAATAATTATGATATACAAAAAACGACCAAATATATTCCAAAAAATCCTAATACACTAATTGTAAAAAAGAAAAAACTTTTAAAATTAGTTGATGAAGAGGTGGATGAAGAACTTGTGCCTGTGCATGTGCATGTGCCTGTGCCTGTGCCTGTAGAAGAATCAGCTATTAAATCTAATACTGTTGTAGAAGAACTTGTGAGAGATCTTACTCCAGAACAACCACAACCACAAGCACAAACACAAGCACAAGCACAACCACAAGCACAAGCACAATTATGTAATCAAGATTGTTCTAAACAATCTATAAAAACCAAATGTAATCCTTCTACAAGACGCTGTTTTGCTCCTAAAAAAAATGTAACTAAAAAAACAGTAACTAAAAAGAAATTAAAAATAATAAATACTGTACCTGTAGAGGAACCGGCTATTAAATCTAATACTGTTGTAGAAGAACTTGTGAGAGATCTTACTCCAGAACAACCACAACCACAACCACAACCACAACCACAAGCACAACCACAAGAACAATTATGTAATCAAGATTGTTCTAAACAATCTATAAAAACCATATGTAATCCTTCAACAAGACGATGTGTCTCTCCTAAAAAAACTGTAAATAAAAAGAATTAAAAATAATAAATACTATACCTATAGAATCATCATAATAATCTTTATATTATTTTATATTATATTATTAGTAATATTAAAATCCAGGATTATAATCATTATCCTCACCTAAATTACTTACTTTTATATTTGACACATTATTCTGTATTGTCAATTTAGCCGTACTACAAATATTATTTGGATTTTCTACATCTCCAAATAATTTTTCTATCGAATCTTCAACACTTGTCTTTTCATCTACAATAACATCATCTAATTTCTTCATCTCATCTAAATCCAATACCACCTGAAATGCGTTCGTTCCAAACAATCCTTCCTGACCACACATTACATTCGCCGATATACCACGCATAATATCCAATTCTGCGTGTCTTCCTGCCTTCAAAAACTCTTCCGGTGTCATCTCAAACGAAGCTTTCGCAATCGGTCCAATATTATCATTATTAATACCATGTCTAAATATACTAATCGTATTACTAGTAAATGTCATTCTATCACAAAGAATACTCAAATGATGGAAATTAATATAAGTACTGTCAAACTCCATCACTTCAGACAACTCATTATAAATCGATTGTCTTGCTGCTTCAATACCAAATATATCATATATTTCCATAATACTATTACTGAATGTACGATTCACGTCAATATAATCAAGAGCAAGAACATCCAACATATTTGTCCCTATTGTATCCAAAACCCAAATATCTTGCTTTTTATAAACACCTGAACTCTCAACCATATTATCTTTTATCTTTCGCAATATCACCTTTCGTATCTTCTTCACTCCACGAAGAACTATGTTATTCAATATCTGTTCCTGAAAATTATTCAATAAATATATCTGATCCGATTGATCTAATGGATTCATCTTTATCTTTTTACTTCCNTTTGCNGANGCCTGTTTTAATANATTCGTCATACGAATACGGAATATCAACTTATCCGCGTTATAGTCTGAATAAATACAAGAAATATCCTTACCATAACTATTCTTGAGAGTGAAATTGACATCATCCATCGTNATATTTTTCTCCAACATCGCTTCAGGATTCATCACCATCCTCAATATCCATTTAGACTTNTCATTTGTTTCTTCCATAGATACATCAGTACACTCATCCATCATACTCTCAAACTCTTTATACTGCTGCATCGTCGACTCATCTTCAACAATTAACGTTTGCATATCATCCGGGTCAAAACAAATCTCTGTTGATGAGACTATATCCAACATTTTTGTATGTTCCAACATATACATTATGGACTGCGCCTTTTCTCTATCTAATTCGTCTTCAGACTTTAAATAAATTGTTAGTGATGGATTCTTCGGCTCCGACGACAAAGATAATATTTCTTCAATTCTTGGCACACCACGTGAGACGTTAGATTTTGAAGATACTCCAGCAAAATGAAAAGTGTCCCGAAGTGCACTTCCATTTCGCAGGTTGAAATTTTTAGTATCTGCTACAGTTAGGTCATACGCATATTTTGTCGTATTTGGAACTTCTTCAATACTTTTAATTTTATCAAACAATACATCAACACAACTATCTCTTGGTCTTGGTTCAAATACTATTTTTCCATCAATTTCATTTGGAATTGTTAAATATTTTTTATCAAATTCATAACCACGTTTAAATGTATGTTCCAATAAAAGTTTTGTATTAATTATTTTATAATCTATTTTTGTATTTAAAATAGCCGCGAAAAGTTGTGCTTGTTTATTTCTAACAAATAAACGATACATTTGATGTATATTTTCAGGTAATGTTCCTCTATTATTTTTCTCTTGTTTTTTATATTTTTTAATAAATGAATAAATCCCAAATACATTTAACATTTGTTGAACCCCAATCAATAAATTTTTACTTGTTGAACCAGCACAAATATACATTCCTTTACCATCTACAGATCCATCTCCTCCAATATAAGCATCTAAAAATCCCATCAAACATTCTTTATTTGAGAATATAATTTTATCATTAATGAACTTGTTATGACTTAATTTTCCACACATTATTTCAAGAATACGACATAATACAGTATTATAAATTCTCAAGTCTTGACTAGTCCATCCTTCTTGATTTTTATTTTCGTTTCTATAAATTTTTGTTGTAATATTCCATTTTTCACATAATTCAATAATAGGTTTAAAATATTCCACATCATTATTCGCGATAGATAATTGAAATTTAGTCATACATCCTTCGGCTGCATACGCTCCTAATAAATATCCAAAATTATAATCTAATGGAATAATTTCTGGAATGTTATACTCATTTTTGTTCGTTTGTAATGTATAAACACATCCAGGATTAAATGATGTTTTTGTCTTACATCCATTACGTAATTTCTCACTAATTTTTGCTGTAAAACTATCACTACGAGTATATGGTAAAGTAAATGTTTTTCCTTGATGTTTTTTCCACCAAAAGGTTTCATGCATTACTTCTTTTGCCTTTTCCACTTCACTTGAATAAATATATTCTGATGGTAACAATAATTCTTTTAAATTCATTTCAAATATTTCTGAAAAATCAATCTGTTTTGTACTTACCGGAATGTAATCACCAACTTTTAATGTATCTCCATCAACAGGAACAATTTTTCCATTTACTAATTTCAAGAATGATTTCGCTTTTGTAGCAATTACTTCACGCTCTTCTTTTGTTGTTATCTTTAACATAGTATCGGTTCCATCTTTATTAATTACAGGATGTCTTGTTACCGCTTCGATCTCTTTCCACAAAACATCACCATTTTCAGTACATGATGGAATCTCATAATATTCACCCATCTCCGCATAAGTCGTATCTTTATCTGCATAATATTCCAACTTTTTCGGTTGAGCTATATGTTTTTCTATGAATTCACCAATCTGAACATTTTTAATTTCTCCTGCTCTATTTCTTACTAATATTTCTGTCTCATATGTTACAGAATTCAGGGTATTATGCACGATGATACCATAATCCGTCATAAATGTTTGATTTGCTGGAACCGTAAAGTCATAAACATATTCGGTTTGATCTGGTGTATAAATATTAATATCTACAATTTCATCCCAGATGACATTAGAATTGGCTGCCTGATTTAAAACTCGAAGTTCTTCTTTTATAATGGATGCATTTGGATGCGATTCAAATACTTGGATATATTTTTCAAGGGTACGACGACCTATCGTTTCCTTCTTCGCCCATCTTCCGTAATTGCGACTTTGTCCTGGTAAATTCAAGGTCTTTCCACAAGATGCGATAATATCACCAAGACCATTAATATTATCTATGTCTTCTCTCAAACTAAAGGCATCCTCTCTAGTAACATATGTGACTAATTCTTGTAATTTATCTGTATGAACGAGTGAGCCAATATGTTGTTGATATAATGAAGCATATTTTGAAGAGATTGATAAATCATATATATTAGTTCCTCTTGTAAATCGTTCTCTAATTGAACCGAATATTCCAAAATAATTTAATAATAATGCCATATCTTTTGTCAATTGCTTACTACGACTACAAGAACGGATTTCGTGATGACCTTTATCACATTGGAAATTACCATCTCCATCCATATACGATTGAAGTAATCCTGCTTTGAATTCATTTGGTGCGATAAACGCGAAATCTGGAATACGTTTTATAAATGAACCATTTCCACAAGTATCGTGAATGAAGTTACATAATTGTTTATGTGAGAATCGCGTACTTGTCGAAGGTCCGTATTCGCATATACGTTCGATTACTTTACATTCTTTTCCAAATCTTTTTGCAAACATTTTTGTATTTTCAATAAAATGAGGAGATATATTTGTAATATTGATGGTTGATACTACATCTTGAGAACCTGCTTTTTTATTTAAATGACCTTCTGCTAAATAAGCTCCGATAAACCAACCAAATAAATAATCCAATTCATATTCTTCAGTTCCAACTGTAATTTTATCTTGTATGAATGTATTATCAATATATTTTGCTACAGGAATTCTCATACCAACTTTCATATCTGCTCCTGTAATAGGCATTACTGTTTGATTTTTACGAACTAAATGTGAATGACTTGTAGTTGTTTCAATTACACGACCACTTTTTGTTGTTACTTTCATCATTTCTCCATTTACAATATGTCTGCTTACATGAGATATTTTATTCCAGTGTGTTTTTTCTTCTCCATCAACTCCGACAATATAATATTCATCATCAAGTGGTTCTAATAAGGTCTCAACACTATTATCGTGTCCGGTATTAAATGTAAATTCTGGTAATTGTTCTATTAAATTATCACATAATTCTCCTATTTCTTGCCACAGCATAATTGGCGTTTTTGAAATTTTATTTATTTTTACACACCTAATATGCTCTCCTCTACCAGCACTCATCTGAGTAGTTGGCTCTCCTATGCTCTGCGCGGCAACAATTCCCACCATTTCTCCAGGCGCGACAATCGCTCGTTTATAAGTAACTGCTACATTCTCCAGTAATACTGTTAGAGCTGCTTTATTGAATCGCTTGATGATAAGCAGTTCTTTTGGCGACAAATAATAATAATAAAGCGTTTTGAAAAGCTCTGTTGGAACAGCGCATCTGATTTTCACCAGATTATCATACATTCCTTCAATCATTTGGAATGCCTCCAAGATCGTCAAATCCACGACAGAATTCGCCGTTATATTACTTTGACCTTGAACGTTATTGATGATGTTCTGAAACGCGACAGGACAATTGACAACAGAATCTCCTTTATTTTTAAATACTTGCTTGATAATCTTACCTCGTTGTTCGATCATATAATCGGTATAAAATTTGCACTTTTCATTTGTCTCGCTAATCTGTTTCTTGTATCTTGAAAGAACAGGTTTAACGAAAATACTTGACAGCGTTTTATTCTTACCCGATTCATCAGGTACATTATAGTGTGCATAAATGTCTTGGATACTCATACTTACAATAGGCATCTGTTGATTTTCCACTTTTACGGGATCTATTCCATCGTCACCATAAGTGAATTGGACTATTTTACCTTTATTTGTTCGGACAGTCATATCATAGGATACCATCAAATCTTCAAGACCTTTCACTAGACGACGTTGAATATAACCTGTTTGGCTTGTATCTCGTACTTGAAGACCATTTGCTAATCCAAAGTTGAGAGTTGTAGGAATTGTCAAATCATACATCTTTGGATGAGCTTCTACCCCAATAATATTAATCTCGACAATTTTATCCAATACAACATCATTATACACTTCAAAATTACGATGAGTATTCGTCCATTTAATAGACTTTAATTTTTCTTTCAATAATGGAACTTTCTCTGAGAATATCTTGCCCCATTTGTCACTAATAGTTAAATAATAAATATCATAACTAATTGAATTACTTATTACTCCAAATACTCCAATTCTATTACATAACATATTCATAAATTCTATTAAACTTAACATACTTGATGATATAATAATTGTTTCTGTTGTTATAATAGCATTTGTTGAGAAGAATCCATTTAATAATCCAATAATATATTTTTCTGACGATGTAACTGATTTATTTAAAATATATTCTTGTGTATCATCATTAGCCAAAGATATACCATCAATAATACCATCTTCTTCAGTAAGGGTATTTTGATGATAAGGAGGACTGCATAATTCTCTTGTAACTGGAACACAATCTCCGATTTTAATATCTGGTGTAAGCATTTCCTTTAATTTCTTTGTCTCGTTATTCCAAATTAATAATGATTTGCTTTCTGTAACAATAACATTTCTTCCTCCACTAGTTTTAATTTCGTATAGTTGAGTTCCTGGATCGTGTCTTGTAATGGCAGTTACTTCACCCCAAGTAACAATACCATCTTCATCTGTTGTCGGAATAAATACATCACCATTTTTAATATTCATTAATTCCAATTGTCTATCTGTAAAATGTTGTACTTTTTCTGGCTGTGAATCTAATTGATTATCAATCCATTTTCCAATTTCGGTATATCTAGCTTTTTCATTTTCAATAATGATAATCTTGGTTTCCCAAGTCACAGACTTTACAGCAGTATCAATCAGACCAACACGACCACCCATCGCATGAAAGAAGACTTCCTGTGGACTTAACCCATTAATATACGAACTTTCAACAAATCCACGAGCACCTGGACTGTCATCATATTTCGTGTAATGTGGTAATGTTCTGTGATCGAATCCATAAGGAATGCGTTTTCCATCCACGTTTTGTTGTCCAATACAAGAAATCATTTGAGAAATATTCAATTCCGAACCTTTTGAACCAGCATTTACCATAATAACAAATCTATTATTTTTATCTAGACTTTTAATTCCGATTTTACCTGCATCATTTGAAGCTTGATTTAGAATATTATTTACTTGAGTTTCAAACTCTTCTTCGTTTGTCTTTCCTGTTTTATTTTCAAATATACCGATTTGTGTCTGATCGATTAGATTCTTGACATCCACTTTTTTCTCTGTAATAATCTTGATGATTTTCTGTTTTGTTTCTTCGTTGGAAATAAGGTCACTAATCCCAACACTATATGCACTCGTTTTCATATATTCAGTGACAACATTTTGTAGATCATCGATGAAATTGGATGCTGCCATATTTCCAAAATCATTACATACACGCTGGAGTAATCCTTTTGTACCCGCACCCAAGACATCTTTATCCATCTGTCCGCGAATATACTCACCATTTCTTATTTCCAACACTTTATTTGAAGTGCTCATATCGTCATCATCCCCGAACTTACTCGTCTTGTATTTCAACGACATGGGGGGTAATATCTGCGACATTATCTCAAAACTTGTTATATACCCGTGATTCTTTTCTAATAATTCTGTAATCTTACCATTATTCACGCGGTTAAATCTCATCAATAAATTCATCGCTTCCTGTGCATCAAAATGAATGTTTTCTCTCGTGAAACGATAACACCCAAGCATAGAATCTTGGAAAATGCCAATAATTGGCTTGTTGTTTGCTGGACTTATTATCTGGTATGGAACTCCTGTTAAATTGCGAAGTTCGGAATCGCATTCCACATCTTGTGGCATATGTAAATTCATTTCCATTTAGTTTTACAGAATTTTAATACTTTTTCAAGTACCAAAATTCACCTGCACTTTCGGAACAGGATCGGACTGTATCTTAAGCAGACTCAGGTTAATTACTCCTTCATTGTCCACCAACACCCGTTCAGTCTCTGACGCCCTACCGTGTCCTATTATAGCGGAGTTAGGTAGTAAGCATGCTAATTGCCCAATCTTTAACGTTTTTACCATCGGGTACGATTACTAATCGTGATCTTCTTATGCTTTTCAGAATAAGAATTGGTAGTTAAAGCTCTCAGGGGTTCCTAGCAACAAGGTGTTTCGCAAATAATTCAATAAACTTTTGAGGCATTTCTATATTATTTTTTATATGATATTCTACTAATTTTTTATAATGGTGTTCTACTTGAGTTTTATCTATTCTATTATTTTTTGATAAGTTTTCTTTTACTGACAAAGGCATCGTATTTCTCCAATTAAAAGCCAATAATTGTTCTTCTTCATTATCTAAGTTAAATGTTGATATTGGAATAACGTGGTCTATATGCCATACGGTTCCGTGATTTTGTAATGTATATTCATATGTTTCTATCCATAGTAAATATTCTTCATAATTACAACCTAAATAATCAATTGTATGTTTATTTTTTCTAAATTTTAAAGATTTATATATTCTACCGCTTATAGCTATACGTTTAGTTATTTTCAACCGATAATCTTCGTCTGTATAATATCGTTCTTTACGTTTTTTATTATTACAATCATTACACATATGAATTCTTACAAATAATGTACTTAATTTATTTTCATTACAATTAGAACAAATTCTATATTCTTCTTCAAGAAATATATCTTTTAATTTTTTAGTATTTTCAATACTTCGTTTCCTAGTACATTCTCTACAAATATTCCTATTTTTTATAAACTTATCTTCTGAATCTACTTTTTGACATCTTGAACAACATTTGGTTTTAATTTCCATTACTATATATTATGCTCTTATCTTTAAACCTATTTACTTATTTTATATATTTGCCTCATTAGTTATTGAATTATTCACTAGGGAGTAACACGCTTTTCACGCTCCCTGTTGGGGACAAGATAAATTTACTGTTTATCCCCGTCAAAATCAGCGTTGTATGGTTTACAATTAGCAACGTTTAATCTGAAGGTACTTCCGACCTTCATAACTTTAGCCACGTGACCCATCATCGACATTCTGTGTAATGTCGGTTGTCTATTGAATAAGATAATATCACCGTCCATCATATGACGATGAACGATATCACCATCTTCGAGTATGATTGAATTACGATCAACATATCTCAACGGTTTTTGCGTTCCGTATTTATTTTCCCATATTTTCGCACCTGGATAAACATCAGGGCCATTCTGTACAAGCTTTGTCAAGAATGCTCTATTCACGGCATTAACCGTAATCGGTTTGGTGATATTTTGAGCTATTTTCAACGGTATTCCGAGTTCTCTGATGGAGATATTCGGATCAGCTGTAATAACAGAACGGGCACTAAAATCCACACGTTTCGCCATAAGATTTCCTCTCATTCTTCCACCTTTTCCATTCAATCTATCTTTTATGGATTTTAATGGACGACCGGATCTTTGAGCAACGGCGGCAACACCAGGAATTTTATTATCAATTTGCGTCGCAACATAATACTGAAGAACTGTAGTCCATTCCTCAATAATATTCGCGGGGGCATTACTTTGTATTTTTTCTTGAAGTGTTTTATTCGTTTTAATAATATTAACAAGGATGTGACTTAAATCGTCTTCACTCCTCTGTTGCGCGTCGTGTTTTACAGATGGACGAACGGCAGGAGGAGGAACACCCATAACTTGACAAATCATCCAATCTGGACGAGACCAAAGAGGACTGAATCCCATAAAAGTCACATCTTCGTCAGAAATTCGTTTGAATATTTTTAGAACCATTTCAGGTGTCAATTTAATAACAATATTCGCCGGTTCGTCTGGACCACCGGTCGTATTTTTCCATTCCGCGAAAATGGTTGCTAGACCATCTTTGGATATTTTATTTGGTTGAAGACATCCACATCCATCTGAAATATCTTCACCACATCGTTTAATAGCACTAGCAATTTTAAATACATATTTCCATCTAGCTTCACCAAGCATATTTAATGCTTGTTTATACTTTTCTTTACTGATGCGAAGTTTGCTACATTTAAAACATACACATCTTAATACTTTCAAGATGGTATTTAAGAATTGAATATAATATACAGGTCTAGCTAATTCAATATGTCCAAAATATCCCGGCGTTTGCATATAATCAAGCCCATCAGTTGGACATATTAATCCGGGTTCTAAGACACCCATTCTCGGGTCAAATAGACCCCCGATAATAGGTTTATTATTAATATAAGTATCTCTAGAGGTAATTTCCGCTACAGAACTATTTCTAATTTCTTCTGGAGATAGGATACTAAATTGTAGTCCAATAATTTTAGAACTAATCATAGTTTCTTTAGATTTGATAATCCTTGACATCTTCTTTATATTAATATATAGTGTTTATATTGTTTAACTTCAATTTTATTTATAATTATATAGATTTAAAAAGCTTGTAAAAATATATTTATTATATTTATAACTTCTAAAATTAATCTACTTTTCTTAAAGTGGATTAAAATACTTTATTTGTTTTCTTATTTCTTTTTTTGTTATTTGTTTTCTTATTTCTTTTTTTGTTATTTGTTTTCTTATTTGTTTTCTTATTTGTTTTCTTATTTCTTTTCTTATTTGTTCTACTTCCACCATCAACTTCATGCATGGGAGTATATTCTTGTCCTGGGTATTTTTCTAATATGGCATTTACTATGTTATTTGATTCACTCTTTGCTACCAAACCACTTATTTCAGCGCTGCGGATTTCATCATCTTTTAGTGTTTTTTGGTCTAATTCTAAATCTGATTCTCGTTCTCTTCGTGCTTGTTCTAATCGTGCTTGTTCTAATTGTGCTCGTTCTAATGCTACGCGGTTTTGTTTAAGTGATTCTCGCGATTCTTGTGATTCTCGTTGTTTAAGCAAATTGTCTCTAAGTCTACATCGCTCTACGTCTATATATCTATCACCATAAAATTGATTTAAAAATACTTCAATTGGTTGTATATATTTGGTATAAAACACAGATTTACGACCAATCAATTGTTTATATTTTTCTTTACTAATTACATCAAAAATTACATTTTTATTATTAGCTAAATACATTTTTAATGTATTTATTTGTGTAATCATTTTATCTAATTCCATATCTAGTTCTTTTTGTAGTTTATAATCATTTACAGTATCGTCAAATAATTTAGGGTAAGCAAAATTAACTCCTCGTATATTTGAAAGATTTGAAATATTCGAAAGAGAATTTTTAATAGATTTTATCTTTATATGAATATCTTCATCGGTAGAAATCGGTTGCGATGTATTCATTATATTATTATATTATAAAATAAAATTGAACTTGATTTAAAAAGATAAATACATATTACACCAATAAGAAATGTCGAGAGATACTCAAATAAAGAATAAGCAAATGAAATCATTAAAGATGAAGAACGATCATAAGAAGGTTTGTAAATCTAGCAAACATTCAGATTCTGATACAGAGTATACAAGTTGTAGCGAAGAGGAAGATGAAGAAATAGATGTTCACGAATATCGAAAATATTTATCTAAAATGTTTCCATCAAAACATCTGAATGAAAAAATAAAAAGTGGAGAGAAAATAAAGAAATTAATAAAAAAGGAAGAGGATAAAATGAGAATGGAAGAATCGTCCGATGAAGAAATTATAGTAAATAAATCAAAACAAGATAATAAACGAAAGCGTGAAAAAGAAAGAGAACAAGAGAAATCTGTAAAAAAATATAAAAAATCGTCAGATGTAAAATCTTCTAAAAAAGTAGTTGAAAGCGAATCATCTTCGTCAGAATCAGAAGAAGAAGAAAAAGATATCGGTAAATTTAATATTAATTTTACAATTAATTATAATTCGGAAGATGATGAAGCTGATAGTGATTGGGAAGAAAGTGACGAGGATGAGGATGAGGATGAGGATGAGGATGAGGATGAGGATGAAGATGAAGATATTGAGGATACAGAGGATGAAGATATTGAAGATACAGAGGATGAAAAGCCTTTACGACGAAAATATGATACTAGAAGTAGTAAATCCATACCAGAAAAAAGGACAAAAACTGTAAAGGAAGAAAAGGAAAAAGAAAAAGTAATTGAAAAAGAAGAGGAAGATGAACCGGAAAAAGTAATTGAATCTGAAAAAAGTGTAACTGAAAATCCAGAAGAAGAAATGTTGAAACAATTATTGTTATTTCAGTCAAAAAAT
>TBL_comb47_HYPODRAFT_10003371_pt1 | contig 18954 bp, 13 predicted proteins | sample TroBogypolimnion_40_FD_10682 | JGI IMG/M metagenome (IMG submission 10682) | reverse complement strand
GTAGTCACACTACAAAATGGCATCAAACAAGCCATTCTCCCAGACCATCGCAAGATGCTTCCTGGTGTAGAGTATGTTGTTGACTGGGATACATTTGAAAAAATTTCCCCTGCTGCCCGTCAAAGCTTTATCTCTGTAGTATCTGTACAGGGTGATGCAACAACAATCAGTGGTTCAACTATGTACCCAGCACAATGGCAAAACCCAGATCAAGTAAATGGTGGATTTGGTACTGCTATTTGGGATATTTTAACAGAACCAATTGCTCCTGGAACTAATCCCCCAAGTGATTCATGGCCACAATTTACTGGTTTTGCTGCTCAAGGTGTTGATGGTAATGGACAGGTTGGTGTTGGTGATAACAATTCATTCTATGGAACAAGTCAAGGTCTAAAAAGTCTAACTGGTCCTGCTGGAGAACGTTATGTTCTTGCTTATATTTCTTATCAAACATTTGCTGGTGGAGTAATGACTTGGTGGGATGAAGAAGCTGGAACAGCTTGTATGTCTACTCTAGAACCTACACTTGGACAAAACCAATATGTAGTTATGCAAGATGGTCAAGGAACAGAGTTTCAAATGCCAACTACAAATGTTCCTGCCGTTCCACCATTCTCTGGAACCTTTAATAACCCAGATGGACATTCAAGCTTAGTTGGTGCATTTGCTGGAATTGCTACTACAACATTCAACTATAGTCCAGGTTGGTATGGTTGGATTCAAACAGAAGGATTTTGTCCACGAGTTGCAGTTGCTTCTGGTGTAAAAGCTGGAGATACTCTTGCTGTTGACTTTACTTATTGTGCTGGTACAGCAAAGGCTCAAGGACCAATGGTTAAATCTGTAAGTTCTGAAGGATATGTAACAGGGACAGCTCTTGCAAATAACGTATTTGGTACAGCATTGACTGATGCAGTATATGATGAAGTTTTTGATGGATGGTTTGCTCAAGCAGACATCCGTAGTGCAAGACCCAAGAAGCCATATAATCGCTTCTTGAATAAAAACTAATAGTAATATATAATAATAGTTAGATAGACTGTCTATCCTTGAACAAGGAGTAGTATGGAAACACTAGAACAAGAAGAATTAGTATCATTTCCTGATGAATGGAAACGAGAATTTGAAGGGTTACTCTACCTAGGGCACCTGGAAAAAGAAGTAACTTCAATACCCTTTCATACATTTGTTGTTAGAACTCTAACAGTAAATGAAAAATTGGAAGTTTCTCTTCTCACTAAAGATTTTGTTGATACAATTGGATATGGTAGAGCCTATAGGGCTGCTGTAGTAGCTGCTGGACTACAGAGTGTAGATGGAAGAGCACTTGTGCCTTCAACCACACAAAAGAATGTTCTCAGACAAAAATATGAATATGTAATCAACGGTTGGTACGATCCAGTTGTAGATATTCTTTTTGGAGAGATTGACGTTCTTGAAGGAAAAGTATTGACTGTACTCAGTGAGTTGGGTATTCTTAATACTCCAAAGATTACACCAATTTTTGAAGACGAAGAAACGAGTGATGACGACCCAAAAGATGGAAAGTAGATCCTTACTTAGTTTACCATATTAAGATGGCTAAAACCAGGGGTCTACTAACTGGGCCAGATCTCAATGAAGTTCAAGAAAGAATTCTCATGAACACTATAATTGATGAACAAGTAGAACAATTTAAAAAGTCTGATGAAGAGTTTGAAAGACAGTTGATGATACATCGTCCTGAAGTCTGGACTCAAATTCAAGAAGAACGTGAAGAAGCTGAAGAAATGGGCTTTGATGAGATTGTTTGGAAGTCACCAGAGAGTATGGAAGAGTTTGAAGAGATTGAACGTCTCGTCATGGGTAATGAATTTGAACCTGATAATAGTGAGTCTGTAACTAATCCTACAGTAACATATTTTGAGGGCATTAATCTTGATGAATTAGGAGAAGAATTTGCCTGACAACATAATGGGTGGCGGAGATGATATCAATCTAGGTTTAAATGTAAACCTAGGTCTAGATAAATCCATCCAGGATGCCTCAACTCTTGCAAATCAGATTCGTGATATGCGACAAGACCAAGAGGCTTTTGTTAATTCAGTAGCAGATAGTCAAGAAAAACTTTCTCTTATTACAGATGAGTTGAGCAAACAGTTAGAGTTCAAACAAGAGATGATTACAGCTGAACAACAGCTAAAAGAAATTCAAGAATCTCAAAAGAGTAATGCTCAAGATATGTTGAGTAGTTACAGAGAACTCAATAATGTTGTAAGTAATCTAGCTCTCAACCTGGGACGTATTGGTGGCGGTGGCGCAATTGATCTGTCTCGTATGGGTGGCGTAGGTGGAGTCCCTATGGGTCAGGGTGGTGCTGGAGAACCAGTACAACAGCAAAGACTCTATGGACCCAGTGGCCAACCAATGGAACCTGTTCGTCAACGTAGAAGAAGAACTGGTGGTGGTGGTGGCATTGGTGGAGAAGAAGAGTCAACAGATTTTTCTCAAATTCCATATACTGAAGATGAACAAAATACTATACCAATTGGAGTTACTGGTGGTCAAAGACAACAAAGATCAATAGCAGATGCTGAACAATCTCTTCCATCTCAACAATCCGGAATTCTAGGACCAAATGGACAACCACTTACATCTCCTAACGATGTTGTTGAAAATGAAACTAGTACTTTAAAAACTGCACCCGAAGTTGCAAAACAATTAATGGGTTTTATTCCAAATTATGGTAGAGGTGCTTCATTAAAGAGATATTTAAACTATACCAGTCAGTTAGCCAATCTAGAAGGCAAACCAGCAAGTGGTTTAGAAGGAGCACTCGCTAATAGATTAAATTCTATGTTCCCAATTGATGGTAGTAATTCCGACATAATGGGACGTATGTTGGGTAGAGTTGGAATAAATAGTGCTGATCAATTAAGTGGAGCTCTTGGAACTATAGGTAGATTTGGTGTAGGGGCCAGTATGGTTGGCCAAGCTGCATTATACGGATATGATAAGGTTGCTCAAGGACTTCAAGAAGGACAACTCTATACTGGATTGACTGGTGGAACCAGTGTAATGAGTGCACTTGGACAAGATTTGGGAGCTCAAATAACTGCTGGATTTGGATTTAATCCAATGGAGAGTTATGGAACAGCCAAACAGATTAGAATGGACGCCCTTTCAATGGGGTATGGACAAAATACAAATCTTTTTAATAATGCAGTTGGTTTTGGTAACTATGCAGCTTCTAATTTCCAAATGGACCCAAGTCAATCCATGGCAATGTTCAATCAAGCTGTAATTCAAGCTGGAAGTTCTGCTTCTGCTCTACATGCTGCTCTACAAAGTGTAGCCCAACAAGCTAGTACATCTGCTCTCTCATTTGCTCAAGCTCAACAAACTTTATCACAGTCTAGTGCCATTGCTGGAGCTATGGGTATTACTGGAGTCAATAATACTATTCTTTCAACTGCAGCTAGTACATTTGCCAGGGGTGATCTTGCTCTACAACAATCTGGATATAATCCTCTTAATATACTTTCTTCAATTGGTGGACAAGCTTTAGTTGCTCAACAATTGGGTACTAATGTTATGAATTTACCTTATGCAATGTCCCAAACTTCAGCTACAGGTGTTGCTAGTGCAATTAATATGGGTAATGAACGCTTGTTGAATTTAGCAGGAATTGATTCAACTAACTGGATGAATAATGATATTGTACTACAACGAATGATGATTGCTAAAAATGTTTTCCAGTCTATGGGTGGGGACATGAGTGCATTCTCTAGTACTGAAGCATATTTACAAATGGTTCAACAGACTTTCAATGGGTCATTAGTAAAAAAGACTCAAGAACAAACCAATACTCAAATTCAAAATGCTTTTGGTGCTAATGATACTTTGTTAATGAATCCACAACAACAAGCAGCATATAATGCCTCTGTATTTCAAGCCACTAAAGGTATGACTGGTACTGCAAAACAAATGGTTGCTGCAGCAATAGTTGATAGTACTGGTAATTCTAAAATATTCCAAGGCATGGATAATATTAGAAGTAAGAATAAATGGCAACATATGGGAGTACAAATTGGAAACAGTTTTGTAAGCCTTGATGCTCTTAAAAAGAAACCAGCACAAGAAGCTGAACAAATTGCTATGTTGATTGAATCTGGATATTATAAAATTGGTCCAAATTCACAATGGATTAAAGATCATCCATACAGTAGTACTTACCTTGACCTTGAAGGTGATAGTCAATTACAAAATTCAGATTATGGTGGACAGGGTGGGTCTACTAATACAACTGCTCAAGCATATGCAGAATCAGCTTATGCTCAAATGTTACATGCTCAAGGTCAAAACAAGATTGCAAATGCTGGACAAGCTTATAACATCAACCAAGGTCTTGGATTGAATAGTACACAATCTGCTCAATTACAAAAGCTTGAACTAGGACCACAAGCAGCTAAATTCTTTACACTACTTGAAAATCCAGCAGCATTTGAACAATGGTTGAATAATTGGAAGAGATCAGGGGGAAAGCCTACAATGTAGGTTAAATTATGGGTACAATTTCTTCTAATCCAACAATTGCAGAATACCAAATTGGTCAAGCTGGAACAATAACCAATACAGTTACGACTGTTCCTACAGATAATAACACTGTTAATTCAACTGTAAATACAGTCATTTCTCCTACATATAATTCATCAAACCCAACACTTACAGCATTTCTTTCAACCGGTTTAATTGTAAAACAAACAGCTACTAGTTTTACATCAACAGCTGGTTCACAATCATTATCATTTCCTTTTAATCCTAATAATTTAAATTGGAATTATACACTCAATAAATTATCATTTGATACTTATGGTGGAAGAGTAACTCAAATTTTATCTGTTAAAATTGATACAATGACTGTACAAGCTGATGCTGGATCTAGAGCAAATTTAATGGCATTATTTGCTGGTTTAAAACAAATGCAAACAAATCAAATTGAAACAAGAGCTCCAATAAAATTTGTTATACCATCTAATACTTCAGATCTTTCAAAAACCATGTTGGGAAACGGTGGATTAACATTCTGGGTTTGGTTTAAAGGTATTGAAATTGGATGGGATCCAACAACCGTAACCTATCCTTTTAATTTAACATTTGAAGTTCAAGATTCAAGTTACCCAGGATACGAAAATGGTACAAATGGTTATGCAAAGTTATCAGACAATATTAAAAGTACTGAACTAGCAGGTCTTTTTAATGGAGCTACTTCCAACCAAATTGGATATAGCTCTACTGGTAGTAGTAGTTATTATGCTGGAATGCAACCTATTGGTAATTATGCTGCTGTCGATACTCAATTCAATACTGGACCCAATAGTATTACAGGCAGTCAATTTTTAGGACTCACTGGTTTTGGATCAAATCCAGTTCAATAGTAAAGGAAAGTAATGAACACTAATCCACCATCATTCTCAAACTGCCCTACTTCTCAGCCCATATATCGCCCTGATGAAGAAGTTAAAACTTTTAATGGACTAGCTTGGTCTTTGAGTAATGGTATTATTGTACAGTCTTCTTTACCAGATGTTGGTGATCCCTCTACATGGTTTACGAGTATTTAAATGGCTGTATCTTCTCCCAATCCTACTTCAATCGCTAATGGAACTGCTGTACCAGTACCACCAATTACTTCCCCAACATCTCCCACTGGTACAGCTGCTGGTAATGCTAATATAATTATTCCCAGACAAAATTCATCTGATCTACCATATTTTCAAGGTGGGCTTTATATTCAATCTTTTAGTACCGGGGTTACTACACAATTTGAAAATGATCAAGTTCATAGAGGAATGACTTGGTTTCCAATTAGACGTAGTGAAATATTTGTAAATTTTTCTATTGCTTGGCCTTTTAAATCTTCCAATAATAATGGTGCATTCCAAACTATGCAAGCATTCCAAGATGCTCTTAGACAACATCAACAAGATTCTGCACTAACTCAAGGACTTAATCCCAGTCCAATTACTTTTACCTACTACAATAATACAGGAACTGGAAATAATCACTCACAAGTTGTAAATAATAATCTTCCAATTCTTGGAAATAATACAACACTATTACAACAAGCTAATAATTTAACTACTGGTAATGTTGATACAAATGGTAATGCTATACAAGCATTTAATCCAACTCAACCATTGACTCCTTTGGTCTATCGTGGTTGGATTGATACAGTTCAAAAACAATATTTAAAATCAAAATCAATTTATCTTTTAAGCTATAGAATGAATGTTATCAATACTAATAGTCAACCAAGTATGATGGTTCCTAATACATCAACTGGAGTTCCAGAGAATAACAAATGGAGTGCAAGTGTTTATGGGCTCAATTGGATACAAGCAAATACATCCAGTGGTGATGGAATAGATCTCAGCAAAATTACTGGAACGGTCAACTAATGTCTGGTTTGGGTAGAAACGGACAATATTTTTATTCTCCAGATATAAAAGCTTTCATTCAAACTGCCAACAATGGAATTTTAGATATTTCTGAAGATATAATTCGCTTTACTATAAACAGACAAGTAAATGCTGTTAGTACAGCAAACCTTATCTTGGCCAACAATAATTTTAAATATACACCCAGCTCTAACGCGGGAAATACTAGTACTATTCCACCAGTAATCAATACAATGGATGCAATAGTTATTTCATTAAAACGTGAACAATATATTCAAGTTTTTACCGGTTTTATTACTTATGCTCCAATTGTTACTCTTATTCCTTCACCTATTGAATTGAATGCTAGTTGTACCCTCTATAAGGCACAGCAAAGCTATTGGGATGCTGGAGCTATTCAATTTCAAGATATCATTCCAAACTCAATATTCAATTGGACTGCAAATCCAAATAATTATGCTGATGGTGGTATTGGAACTGGTATTACAAATATATTACAAAAAGTTTGTAATTGGAAGGGTGGTATCAACATTGGGACTATACCAAATAAATGGCTAACCCTTGCAGCAACACTCTATGGTGAAGTAAATACTCAAAGTAGAATTGATGCATTTTCTGCAGCTCTAAATACCGCTGGTGTTGTTATTGATCCAAATACTGGACAGGGTACATTAACTGATATAGGAACTGCAGTTTATATTACAGATTATAGTCAAGATCCAGGAGCTGTAATTCCTCAATCATATAATTTGACTGGAACATCTTTAACCCTTTCACAAGTACAAAAGGTTGGAACTCAAAATGTAACAGTAGTACAAGACTTTACAAATACTAAAATTTATGATGATATTATAAAGCTAGATACAGTAAAAACTTTAAATTATTGGTGCTCTATTCCCTGGCCCTATTATACTTCTAAAACTAGTACTGATTCTGTTGGTAACTCAAAAAGCTTTTTATCTGGACAAGCCCCTCAAGGAGTACAAAAAAGCGCTCAATATCCTTCTGGAGTACCTAGTAGATTAGTTGCTATTCAAAACCAAGATAATGGTGTTGTGGTTTTTTGTTATGCAGCATTTGCTAGTCCTTTTGGTACTCCTCAAAATGAAATAGGTCTTTCACCTACCGCATATTCAGATTTAAAATCTAACTCAACTAAACCTTTAAGTAATTTACAAATTTTAGGATTTGTTGACCCAACTAGTAAAACAGGACTGACTGGTAAATTATATCAAAATCCAACACAAACTACTGCAACATCAAAACAACCCACTACTAGTAATCCTAGCTCAACAAATAATAGTAATTCATTGGGTGCTCAAGCTCTAGCTTACGCTAGACTATTGACTGGGCAACCATATATTTATGGAGGAACAGTAACTCCAACAAAAATTGGTCCTCTCAATTCAGGGACTAAGAGTAAAATAGTTCATGGTGGAACAGATTGTTCGGGTCTTGTTTTATGGGCATATGCTCAAGTAGGTATTACTTTACCTAGAATAACTCAACAACAATATTTACAATATCAATTAAAAAATGGAATTGCTTTAGAACCTGGTGATTTGCTTTTTTATTATGGTACAAATCAGACTGATGCTACTCAAAAAAATACTGTTAGCCATGTTGCAATGTACGTATCTCCTGGGGTTACATTTCATGCTTCTCAAGCTGGGGTTCCAATTGGTCAAGGCCCTGATGATACAAAAAATTATTTTGTTGCTACAAGACCTGGTGGAGATCCAAGTGTTCTTATAAATCCTGCTGATAATATAACAGTTGGGAATACAGCTGCTACTCAAAACTTTAATAATTTTACTATGAGTCCAAACTCTGATGGAACTGCAAATGCATTAGTTGGAAATGCAGCAGCTTTTATTACTGATCAACCTGCATTAACTACGATTAATACTCTTGCTACCACTGGATTGAGATGTTTTCAAAGTGCACCCAATGGTGATTTCCTCTCTTGGTTTCCCGATTATTTTGGACTCTACGGAACCGCAGCAGCAATGTCAATCCGTGATATAGAAATTATTGATTTAAAAATTTATCACGACGATACACAGCTTTATACTCATATTGGAGTATCTGGAGACCCAATTGGTGGAGGTCAAGGAGTAAACCTTGCTGACTGGATGGAAACACCAGGGCTAATTACAGTTGAACAGCAAGCAACTTTAAACTTGCTTTTTGGATATAGTCCCGGAGATCCAAATTCTGTTTATAATCGAGTTCCTGGAAGTATTGCACTTTTTCTACAACGTTATGGTATGAGACCATATGTTGATGAAGAACCACAAATTAGAAACACTCTTATGGAATTTATGTATGCCTGGCAAACATTTATGTATTTATGGTCTACTCAGTACAATACCCAAGCAAGTTTTACTTTTATGCCTGAGCTATATCCTGGAATGATAGTCTATCTTCCTGATCATAATTTACAGCTTTATGTTGTTAATGTTACACATCAAGGGTCTCGAGAGGGTGGATTTAGTACAGAGGCAACACTCACCTGTCCTTCAAGAATTCCTGCTGGTAGTTTTCAGTATGATACAAATGGAAACGTAACTGGAATTAAAAACCCACCTGTACCAATGGATTTTGGTTTTCCCTTTAAACCATGATTAGACTTTATTGAGCAATAAGAGATTTTGATTCTACATGATCAACTACTAGAGTAGATAATATATGGCCATACAAAATAAACATAATAATACTACAAGTCTTACTCGAAGAGTAACTCTATTGACTGATCCATTCTTTGATAATAGTCTACAAATGTATATGGTTGCAAGTTTGGATGCTTATGGTTTTCAATATCAGATTGCTTTAGATGCATTGCCAACTGGAGTAACTCTAGATATGATCAAACAAAACCAACAATGGTTTGTTGAGAGACGAACTACTTATAATAGACTTTTTCTTTTCATTGGAGAAATGAGTGCAAAAACTAGTCTTGTACCAGGATATTATGGCAGTTTTTATAGTACAGTTAATCAAACTTCACCCAATAATCCCGTAACTTTTAATGGCACTTTTACTGCAAACGATTTTGAAATAGATTCTACTAGTAAAAAAATTATAGCAACAAATGCTGGAACTTATAATATTGATTTTTCTGCTAACTTTACTTCTACACTACTTGCTTCATCTGCACATACTACAACTATTTGGTTATCATACAACGGAAATAAAGTTCCTTGGACAGCAAGATCTCATTTTAGTCTCTATCAAATTCCAATTTCAGTAACTGGACCAAGTGGAACTTCAACTGGAAACAATAATATTTATACTAGTCCATATTTGATTAATGCCAACTATACTATTAGTCTTCAATCAAAAGACTATATACAAATTTATTGGAATAGTACAGATTCAACTGCTAAATTAACCGCAGTTTCTGGATTAGATTCTGTAGGACAACCCTCCGCCATTATTAACGTGACTCAACTCTAGCAATGTATATTAACATAGAAATCAAGGTAGTGTTATGAAGACTCTTCAAGTACAGAATGGTGATATTCAGTTAGACTCTGGTGGTAATTTACGATTCCTCCAAGGTTCCAATAAACTAGTACAGGACCTCGGTCTTTGGTTACAAGAACCTTATGGAACTGGATTTACTACCCCGGCTTTTGGTTCTTCATTACCCAGTTTAATTGGTGGAACTTCAACTGCAGCAACAACAGCATTAATTCAAGCAGAAATCCAAAGAGTTCTTGGACTCTATCAAAGTCAGCAAATATTAAGTCTTAAAACAGCTCAAAATCTTTCACAACTTTCTTATTGGAGTAGATCAGAAATTATCAATTCAATTAATTCTGTACAAATTAGTCAAAATTATACTTCAATTACTGCTAGTGTAAGTATTACAACTCTTGCTAATACAACAGTATCTTTAACAATGTTTATCAATTCTAACGGAGTTCAGGTTTCCTAATGGCCGATGTCAATACAATATTAAGTAGATTAATTTCTTCCCTAACAGTTTCTGATCCTTCTTGGGATGTTGGTGTTGGTTCAGCAACCTATAAAATTCTTGAATCTGTTGCAAATGAAATAGCCATTACCAGCAATAGCTCTACACTACAAACTTATAGTTTCGACGTCAATAGTAAGAGTGGAACTGAACTAGATGCTTTTGTAAACCTTTTTGGTATCACTAGACAGTTGGGTAAAAGGTCAGTAGGTACAGTTACTTTTACCCTTGCTTCCCCAGCAACTACTGTTATTTCAATTCCAAATGGAACTCAAGTTTATATTCCAGGTACTCAATCTACAACAGGTAGTAATATTTATTTTGATACTTCTACTTCTGCTAGTATTGCAGTAGGACAAACAGAAATAGAAGTACCAGTAATTTCTTCACTTCCGGGTTCTTTTAATAATGTTGCTGCTCAGACTATTACTTCAGTCTTAACCCCTATTGTAGGACTTCCTACAGTAACCAATTATCAACCTCTAGCTAATGGTATCGATACTGAGACAGATGCCCAATTACAAGCACGCTGGACAGCAACAGCTTTTAGTAATATTTCTGGAACAACTGATAAATTTACTGCTGTAGCACTTCAAGATCCAAATGTTACTCAGGTAAATATTGTGGGAGCTCAACAAATTTATAATGAGCAATTACAAGTTACAACAGTTGTTTCTGGAAATAGCAATTTTAGATTGGGATTGAATTTTCAGGCTACTCTTACAGCTATAAGTGGTGCATTAACTGCTTTATTAACTGGAGGAAGTTTTCCTTCCAACACTACAGTAAATAGTGGTTTTTATGTTGCAGTTCCTTCAGGTGCCTATAGTGGTTCAATATATTATGATGGAACAAATTACAATCTCTCTAATGCTCTAACTGCAAGTGGTGGAGCAACCCTTACAGTTAATTTTACAGCTAGTGGTACTACAGTATTGAATGGTAGTTCAACAGCTGCAAATGTTCAAACTGCAGTAAATTCATTATTCTCTGCTATTCCTCTAGCTGGTGTCACCTCAACAACTACTGGTACAACAGTTTCTGGTACAGGAATTAGTATACAATTAAATCAACCAACTGGTTATAATGTTGTTGTATCTAGTGGAACAATATCTGGAACTAATTACGTTACCTCTCAAATACCAGACTCTAAATATACTTATCCAGAAGGTGGAGAAGCACTGGGTCTAAATATTGGATCTTATAATCAATATCTACTTCAAAATAATACAGATTATATTTACCCAACTTCTTCTGGAGTACCTCTTAAAATTCAACTAGTACCTAATGTTGGAAATGCTCCGTATACCTATACCGGTAATTTACTTGAATTACAGTCTGAATATATTCCAACCAGTTCTAGAATTACTAATCCAACAGTTAATTCCAATTATATTGATATGTTTATCAATGCAACTACTGCTAATAGTACAACAGAACAAATTATTTTTCAACCAACTGTTAGATTTAATACAATCTCTGGAAACTCTTTAAATGTTAATAATTTTAATTTTTCCAGTGGTCAAAATGCTGCATTAAACAGCCCAATTTCTACAGCTAGTGGTGATTATTATATTGGATTTAGTAATCAACCACTTACCAATTTTCCAGCACAATTGGTTTCTGGAAATGCCCCTAGCTTTATAACTTTTGGTACATCAACAAATGGAAATGTTACTATCCCAATTGCTCTAGAATATGTAAATAATGGTTCACCTCCAATAATTACTGGAATTAGTGGTGCTGCTGGTAATAATTATCTCACTACTAATACTTCGATCTCTGGGCTATTGACTGGACTAGCAATTTCTGGAACTGGAATAGGCACTACTTCAACATTATCTGGAGTACCATTTGGTAGTTATATTACTCAACTTACTCCAGGTACTCCCAATTATATTTATTTAAACAATACACTTACTTCAGATGTTACTACTGCTTCAGGTACTTTTGTTACTGTTGGTTATCCTGTATATGACAATACAAACAATGCTGGAAGTGTTTTAGACGCTACAGGAATTGGTATAGATTATTATGAACAAGTAGGATATAGTACTTTGGGTATTCCACCTTTTACAAATTCCCCTGTCAGTATGGTAGGTACTATTTCTAGCACCTATAATGCTGATGTTGTTCAAGTAAATGACCTTATTCAACAAACTAGAGTAATTGGAACAAATGTTTTAGTCAGACAGGCTCAATATTTAAATCTTATTGTTAGTCTTTCTGTTGTATATGACAATAATGTTAATATTACTGCAGTAAATAATACAATTCAAACCCTGGTTTCACAATATCTACAATCCGTTCCATATACAGGAACAATTACTCCAAGCAATATTGCCAATACTGTAGTTGGTATTTTTGGAGTTAGAGCTGCTAGAATTTCAACATCTACCGATAATCCGACCTATTATGGAATTCAAGAAGTTGCTTTGGATGGAACAAATATTGGAACTCCTTATACTTCGAATATACTCTTGGCCAACAATCAATTGGCCAGCCTATATGGTATCTATATTACTACATTTGGAGATACAAACTTCTAATGGCTACTGGAAATATAATATCTATTAGTATCAATCAAACCTTACTCTGGAAAGTAAGAAATTTTCCAAATAATGTTTATAATTTTGATCCTCAAGATAATTTAACTAGCTTAATGAAAATACTTTTGGGTAATGCTGGGATAGGCCAGTTATCTGCTTTACAAGTTGCTGCAAGAATTAATCAACAGAATTTAGAATTTTCTGATCTAGATAATATTATGGGTACAATGTTGAATACCCCTAGATTATCTTCTGAAATGTATAGTACAAATACTAATCCTTTTATTGATCAATTGACCCCAATCAACTGGGATGACGTACTGACAAAAGACTCAGATTATAGAGAAAGATTGAATGGAGTAGCCTTTTCTTATTTGAGAGGCTCAACTCCATTTGGTCTACAATCCATTGCTGAATCTACAAGTGGAATGAAATTTAGAGCAATTGAAGTTTGGAATACAACTTTAAGTGGAACAACAATTTCTGGAACCAATATTCAAACAAGAGGTTTTGGAAATAATGAAACGGTTCTACTACCTTTAGTTCCTTCGAACTTAAACTTTACTCAAGCACTCAAATTAAATGTTCTAAATTCTCTCTATAATCTCAATACTACAGGGTCGATGGTGACAGTAGCAAGTGGTTCTAATCCTTTTGTTCAAGCACCCTATAGTATTGTTAGTGGTACTAATAATTTTACCTCTTCTGGTACCTATACAATTACCAGTGGTAATTCACAATATTTTACACTCAATAGACAAGTTACTGCTAACAATATCAACACTCCTTCTTACGTCAATAGTAGTTTGGATTTAAGTATAACAGGACGATATTGGTTGGTAAATAATACCAAAGTACAAGCTCCTCAATTTGCACATTTAGAAACTCAAGAAGCACTAATTGATGTTACACAAAATATTTCCACTATGAATGTTACTCCTATTTCGTCAATTGGATCTCCAAGTACATATACAGTCAATGCTCCAACCAGTTCTGCAACTCTTTCAATTACTAGTACAGCATATGGGTCACAATAATGCCAATTATTCCTTTAAATACTAATCCACTACAAGGTTATGTTACTCCGGGAGATTCTCCTGCAATGACTGTAGATGGAATAGTTGTTGATAAAGTTTATGCATTTACTGGTGTTATTGATACAATTAATTCTAACAGCCTTACAACCTATCAAGACCCAACTACAAATCAAATTAGTCAAACAGGTCAAGTCAATCTACCCTATGGAAATATTGGCAATCCACCATGGTTATCTCCTACACCAGTCGACGATGTGTATAATACTGGTTATAGTTTGTCATTTAACTTTAATAGAACAACTTTTATCAACTATGTTTCTTTTGAAATTTTAAACTTCCCTTGCACCTGGACTCTTTCACAAGTAAATACTTCTACCTCAACATCAACAGTTCTTTATTCAAATACAATTACTGACTACAATGGTAATTGGTTAAAAACTTCAGCTATATTTACTCAAACATATCAATTTGATAGTCAAACTAATTTAGTTCTTACAATCAATAAGTTACCAACAAATACTCAATATACTCTGGGTCTTCGTAATTTACTTGCAAAATTACAAGTCATGGATCTTTCTGATCTCAATGTTAATAATACAACAATTTCTGGATTTACTGTTCAAAATACTCTGGGATTCATTGAAGATTATACTTTAAAAACCGATCCTTATTCTAATATGTTGGGAGTTACTGTTAGTGGGGTACAGCAGTATTGGAAATGCTCTCCACAACCAGTAAAAGATGCAATTGTTTATTTTATAGTTGATCTTGGCTATATACAAACTATTAATAAAATGTTTCTTGACCCACTCTATACTGGAAATGTTTTAAACGTTTATTACTCAAATGATTCTATTAACTGGACTCCAATACCCAAAGATATGACATTAAAAAGGGGAATTTATGATCTTCCTCAAATTAATGCTAGATATATTAAGCTTGAAATTACTCAGCTTACTGCCCAACCCTATGACCTACCTTTTGACTCTGTTCAGAGAACTATAGATGTTTTTCCAGATTGGGTTGACAGTTATTTTATTACTCTTGAACAAGCTTTGTTGAACTCTCCTAGTCAAAACTTTTTTCCAGGTACTACCAACCCAAATCCAAATGTCAATTATTATATCAATCCCTCAACTCAAACAAATTATGGTCTAGCTGTCAATCAATTGTCTTTTAACACCTATGGTTCCCCAAATACAAATGCTAGTAATAATTTGGGAGCTGCTAATTTTGGAGTAAATAATAGTAGCTATACAATTACTGATCCAACAACTTCTTATAAGTCTCTTGAAGACATTTCAAATCTTGGTTCTGTTTTTGCCAATGTTGATGCAACAACTTTTATTAATCGAAGATTTTATGCTACAGGTCCTCATCAGTACAAGCAAGTTACCATTAACCAAACTTGGCATCAAGCATATTTTGCTGGAATTAAACAATTATATTTCTATTGCTTTGATCCTTTGATTCAAAATGATAATGAAGATTATTCAGACTATTTTCTTACTGTTAATGCTTCAGGTAACAGCTATACTCCATCTGCTAATACTTTAATCAATACAGTTTCTGGGACAACTGCAACTTTAATTTCCGGTGGTGGTTATTCAGGACTAGCTGGTACTACAGTTCAAACTCAAAATATTCAAACAGTAAATCAATTTAAGAGTTTTAAATTTGCTGCATTTAATACAGATTGGCAATCATTTCTAAGTAATACATCTACATTATTACTTGGTCCTACTACCCAGACCAATATTACTATTTCAGGTATTAATTTTAGTAATGTTTATCCAGCTGTAGATACTTCAAATGTTAACTATGGTATTTATACGATTAGTGGAAGTCCTGGTACTACATCATTACAAACTGCAAATGGTGGTGGAACAAATCTTTTAACATCAGCTGAGGCCAATTTTACTACTGGAGGATGGAGTGGAGGACCAACTGTAATAAATACATCTATTTCTGGGCTTACATTAGTTCAAATTCCACTATTAACTACTACTACTTGGGATGCTGCTTATGCAGAGTCTCCCTATGCATATGAAGGTTATGGGGCTTCAGCAATATTTGGACAACAACAAAATCAATATGACTTCCTAGTAACTGCATCAGGAAATGGATCAGTTACAATTACTGTTAACTATCAAAACTCCAGTGGAGTAACAGTTAGTGGTGGATTATTTACTCAAACTACTATTATTAGTGGGACTACTAATCTCAACTTTTTAACAACTCAACCTTTAAATAGTTCTCAAGTTGCATTTGAGCTTACTACTTCTGGAACAGTTACTTTTTCTCAAGCTGGATTTTTTTATGGTTATACTTCAAACTGGGTAAGTCCAATTATTACAAAAAACATGAGAGTATCAGCTGTAGCAAGAATATATCTTCCTAATTCAAGCAAAGGTACCTATACTTGTGGACTATATGCATCCAATGGAACTTTATTAGCTAAAAAATCTTTTAAAAATATCCCTCTACAAACTTGGGTTGATATTGAAGTACCATATACTCTTCCGAATACTGGAACAAATACAGAATTTTATGCTAAATTAACACAAACATTTGGTGCTGGAGAAGTTTATAAAGTTGCAATGCTAGGTTTATTCTACAATCCAGTTACCTACCAATTCTCGGTAGACAATGGTACTAACTGGTTCCCTATTACTATTGGAATTAATAATGCAAATACTTCAATTAATTTACCTTCAGCTTCTCAACAGTTAGCTATTCAAGGTACAATCTTAGAAGATAATTCAGTAATTTCTGCAATTGATATTGTCCCTGTATACACACAAACCCCCTACTATACAAGTACTATTATTAATTATTTGAGTGATCCTAAAGTCAATCAACTATATAATAGAGATCCAGCAACCTTAAAACCTTTATTTCAATTGAGTACAGAACTTCATCCATTACAATACGATATTACTCAATTAATGAATATAACTAGAAAATACTCATTGGATTGATTTTCTAAGAGAACTAGATTAATATTAGTTTATGGAATATCCTGTATATGTGCAAGAGAGTGAAATGCTCAATGGAGTGCTTAGATACTCTTCTCTTACTCATGACTTAAAAAGCTCTGGATTTATAGATAGATTCGATACTCTCAAAAACCCAGATAAGGTTTTAGAGTTTGAAAAATTTTTACTACAAAATGGATTAGACCTAGAGTTTATGAATGGTTCCGCCAGGGATTCACATGAAAATCTTCTAGATGCAGTTGAAATACCGTATGAAGTCAATAGTCCTTTTTTAAAGGACAATCATTTATTTCCATTCCAAAACGTGGGATTGAATGTTGTTTGGAAACAGTTACAAGCTTCTAATCCTAGAGTATTAGTGCAATGGGATACAGGAGCAGGTAAAACCTTACTTAGTTGTTTAACGACTCAAAAATTGTTTGATGAAGGACGAGTGGATAAAGTACTTGTTTTTTGTAAAAAAATCAAACAATATGACTGGGAACAGGAGTTTAAGCGTATGACTACTCTTGATGTAAAACGTGTTGATTCTTGGGCCAGAAAAACTCGTCATGAATTTTATGCTCAAGATGAATCTCAAGTATTAGTATTAAATTATGAAAAAGTAAGAGGTCCTTCTAGAGTTAAGGTTCCTGGTAAAAGAACCAAAGTTGATGATTTTTCTAGAACTGATCTATTACAGATTTTAGATTTAGTTAAAGACAAGAGAACCTTAGTTATTATTGATGAAGCTCAAAAGATTAATACTGGAACTAGTTTATTATCAGATGGTTTTGATAAGTTACTCAATCGAGAAGGTCAACAAGTAATGAGTTTGGCTCTTACTGCTACTCCTTATACTACTAGTCCTTTGAATATTAGAAATATATTTTCTACTATTGCTCCGGGTATTCCTGGAGTTAGTAATATGACTAGAGATGAATTTAAAAGACACTATGCCAAAGAATTAGAATATTTTGGTATTGGATATGTCAAGCAACTTCATGTTAAAGAATGGGATAGAACAAAACTCCCTTTACTTGGTAAAAAGCATGAAAAATGGACTCATATTGCAATGAAGAGTGACCCTGATATTGCCAAGCAATTTCCGGAGAGTATGCCTAAAAGGGTTGTATATGAACTTTCAGATATTGATAAAGAAATTTATGAGTTTGCTGAAAAACTAGCTCGTAGTAAGTATAATCCCGATAATCCTGTTACCATGTGGGGGTATATTGATACTTTAAGAATGATTTGCAATACTACAGCTGGTCTAAAGACTAGTAAGAGTAGTTTTGCTCAGGAAATTGTAGAAAAATTTGGAGATGCTATTAATATTGAAAATAGTAGCAAGTACCAATTAATCGAAGCTGCATTAGAAACAGCATTTGAAAGTAACGATAAGGTTGTTCTTTTTACCTTTTGGACTCATGGTACTTTATTCCCCTATATGGAAGCTCTTAAAAATAACTTTCATGGTATTCCTGTTCTTCCCATCTGGGGAGTTGGTATGGATACTAGCCAAGTAACCCAAAATATTAAACAATTTAATTCCTGTGAAGGACCTGCTGTATTAATCACCTCAGATGTTGGTCAGGAAGGACTAAATCTATATGCTCCCTATCTCTGGAATATCGAAGTTCCCCGCACTTATGCAGAATACAAACAACGGAAAGACCGTATCAATCGTGCCGATAGTAAGTCGAAGGGAATTGAGCATACCTGGATCTATCGTCCAGTTGCAATGGGAACTATTGAGGAGCGGGTGGATAGCAAGATTCTTAGAAGAAGAGCTGAAGCAGAAGCTATTCGAGGAGTAGTAGATGAAAATGTTGACATGGAAGATACCATCGATGTTAGTCCCCGTTCTCTTCTATTTGGATTTGATTCTTAATGTTTGAATTTATTATACTAAAATATATGAGTAAGAGAGTTGGTGATGCCTATAAGATCTAATGTACTTGTTAA
>TBL_comb47_HYPODRAFT_10003370_pt1 | contig 18967 bp, 11 predicted proteins | sample TroBogypolimnion_40_FD_10682 | JGI IMG/M metagenome (IMG submission 10682) | reverse complement strand
GTCTTTTGATTCCAAGTGTCTGTGGTACANATCACTGGAAGTATCTCCTTAATGACCCTGATCCGGCTGTTCGTCAGCAGGGTGTGGATGCTCTGAAAGTTTCCATTGAGGATGCCCGGATTTATGGTGCTGACACTGTATTACTGGTTCCGGGACGGGTAAGTGAAACGAATTCTTATGACGATTGCTGGAAACTTTCGATTGAAGGTATAAAGAAAGCTTTGCCTTTGGCAGAGGAGAGCAAAATTAAAATTGCTGTCGAGAATGTGTGGAACAATTTTCTGCTGAGTCCCATTGAAATCGCATATTACATCGACCAGTTTAATAGTCCGTTTGTCAAATCGTATTTCGACTGCGGAAACATCCTTGTATATGGCTGGCCTGAGCAATGGATCAAAATTCTGGGCAATCGGTTGGCCAAAGTGCATATCAAGGAATTTGACACAAAAATTGCAGGCACAAAAGGCAAAGGTGCCGGATTTGGGGTCAAACTTCAGGAAGGAAGTGTAAACTGGAAGGCTGTAATGAAGTCGATGGACGAAATCGGCTATGGCGGTTGGACCACAATTGAACAGCCGGGGGGTGATACACCCGAAGGTTTAAAAGACCTTTGCCAAAGGTTAAATAATATTATTAACCTGTAACCAGTTTTATATTAATTATATAGAAGATAATTCAAATTTTTAAGGTGGACAGTGTTTCAACAACCCTGCCCACTTTTTTGTTATAAACAGAAAGATGCCTAACATTGGACTGTTTTTAATGATGATTGAAGATAAAACGAAGTATTGATGCAAGAAAAGAAACTATATATCGAAACCTATGGTTGTCAGATGAATGTCGCCGACAGTGAGGTTGTGGCAGCAGTAATGGGTGAACGCGGTTACTCGATTACTGAAAATTATACAGAAGCAGATACAATTTTGATTAACACCTGTTCAATCAGGGACAATGCAGAGCAACGCATCTGGGGCCGTCTTGACCTGTTCAAAAGTATTAAAAAGAAACGACCGGGTTTGATGGTGGGATTGATTGGCTGCATGGCCGAAAGGATCGGAGATGAGCTGGTTGGAAAGAAATCGGTCGATCTGATAGCCGGACCTGATGCCTATCGCGACCTCCCTTTCCTGCTTGATAAAGCCCGCCTGGGCGAGAAGGCCATCAACACAGAACTCACGATCGATGAGACCTATGATTCGATCATCCCCAAAAGGATCGGGTCACAGCATATATCGGGATTTGTTTCGATCACAAGGGGTTGTAATAATTTTTGTACTTATTGCATTGTGCCCTATACACGGGGACGTGAACGGAGCCGCGACCCCAAAGATCTCGTCAATGAGGTAAACGACCTGCTCATTTCGGGTTACAAGGAGGTAACCCTTCTGGGTCAGAATGTAAATTCCTACAAATGGCATCCTGAAGGTGAACGCAAACCGGTCCGTTTCCCTGATTTGCTGGAGATGGTGGCTGCTATTTCACCGTCATTACGTGTAAGGTTTACGACCTCTCATCCTAAAGATTTGTCAGATAAACTATTACGAACAATGGCAAAATTCCCCAATATTTGCCGTCATATCCATTTGCCGGTACAGTCGGGAAGTAGCGTAATCCTTAAAAAGATGAACCGGAAATACGACCGTGAATGGTACCTCGACAGGATCAGGTCAATCCGCGGGATCATTCCTGAATGTGGTATCACAAGTGATGTTTTTTGTGGTTTCTGTACTGAAACAGAGGAGGACCATCTCGAAACTTTGTCTCTCATGGAAAAAGCACAATTTGACACCTCATTTATGTTTAAATTCTCGATGCGGCCTGGAACCTATGCCTTCGACCATTTTGAGGATGATGTCCCCGAAGAGGTAAAAGCTAGAAGGCTCGAAGAAATTATTGCGCTGCAAAGCCGTTTGTCGGTCGAAAGCAACAAACGGGATATTGGAAAAACATTTGAAGTTTTGGCGGAAGGAGTCTCAAAAAAGAAAAAAAGCGAATTTTTCGGAAGAAGCTCCCAGAATAAACTGGTTGTGTTCCCTAATAAAGACCTACAGTTTGGCGATTATGTGAAAGTGATGATCCGGGATAGCACTCAAACTACCCTGATTGGAGAAGTGGTTGAGAAAATTGAACACCCGTAAATCGAAAACAGATAAAATTCATTATATGAGCGATTTAATCAATAGTTTTCGCGAATACCGCGAGAAGATGAACAAAAAAATCCTTGCCTCCGAGAATAAGGTGATGAAGCGGATTTACAACATGGATACAAACACCTATATGGATGGGGCATTAAGCTCCAAAACGAAAGAAATGCTTGGACTCGTGAGTTCAATGGTCCTTAGGTGTGACGACTGCATCAAGTACCACCTCGAAAAATGCAATGAACTTGGCCTAACGACAGAAGAACTTTTCGAGATTTTTTCAGTCGCCAATCTGGTTGGGGGTACAATTGTGATCCCCCACACCCGTAGGGCACTCGAATATTGGGAAGAACTGCAACTTGCGGCTGGCAGTTAGCTTCTCGCGGCTGGCAACTGGCAACTTCAAGCAACGATAACCGTGTACCGGTTTCCATCCTTCATTTCCGTTCTCCATTTTAAATCATCCAAATACGGTTCCGGCACAAACGACAAGCCGCCAGTTGCTAACCGCAATTTTAATTTTAACTATTTCAGTTTATTTCATTTCAGTTAATTACATCAACAAATGTCATCCTTCAAATCCCTCGAACTCCTTGCCCCTGCCAGGAACCTCGAATGTGGCCGTGCAGCTATTTCGCATGGTGCCGATGCGATTTACATTGGAGGTCCAAAATTCGGCGCACGCGAAGATGCCGGTAATACAGTTCAGGACATCGCGACATTGGTCAATGAGGCACATATCTTTGGTGTCAAAGTTTATACTGCCTTAAATACAATATTGTATGACAGCGAGTTGGAAGATGCACAACGCCTGATCAATAACCTGTATGATGCTGGTGTTGATGCATTGATTATCCAGGACCTCGGAATACTCGAAATGGAATTACCGCCAATCGCTTTGCACGCAAGCACACAGCTTCACAACTATCATACAGACCAAATCAAATTCCTGGAAGCGGTCAATTTCAAAAGGGCTGTCCTTGCGCGTGAACTCACACTTGAACAGATCAGGAATATCCGCAACCAGACCACCATCGAACTTGAGGCATTTATTCATGGCTCGCTTTGTGTAAGTTTTAGCGGTCGTTGTTACCTAAGCCATGCTATGGGTGGCCGGAGTGCCAACCGTGGTGCCTGTGCCCAGCCATGCCGAAAAAGATATACACTCTATGATGCAGATAAAAAGGTAATTACTGCAGATCAGCATCTGCTATCGCTAAAAGACCTAAACCTTTCAGGTTCCATCAGGGAGCTTGCCATGGCTGGAATCCAGTCTTTTAAGATTGAGGGACGTTTAAAAGATGTCGATTACGTGAAAAACATAACTGCTTTTTACCGTCAGAAATTGGATGACATCCTGGAAGACAAACCTGAGTTCAAAGCCGCTTCGGCAGGAAAAGTCTATTTTGGTTTTGATGCCAATCCGACAAAATCGTTCAACAGAGGTTCGACCAACTATTTTTTATATGGCAGGACAAAAGATATCACTTCGTTTGAATCCCCAAAGTTTCTGGGCGAAGCAGTAGGCGTTGTTACAAAAGTTTCCGGAAAATTCTTTGAACTTAAAACAGACCTCGGGATTGCCAACAACGATGGATTGGTTTTTATATCAAAGTTGGGTGAAAGTATTGGTATTAAAGTGAATGTGGCCGAGAGGCACAGGATATTTCCCGATAAGATGAACGGGATATTTGAAGGTGCAAAAGTTTACCGCAATTATGATCATCTGTTCCAGCAAAAACTAAAAGATGACCTTACTGTTAGAAAAATCGGGGTAGTCATTGCTTTTATTGAGCTTTCAAAAGGGTTTGAACTTGTGGCACAAGACGAAACGGGGATCGAAATCGCTATCGTTTATGATATGCCGAAAAATCCGGCACGCGATCCGATAAAATCAAAAGAGACCATTCTGCACCAATTGACAAAGTCGGGCGACACTCCCTATATTATCAATTCGGTAGAAACCAATGATGTCGAAAATTATTTTTTTCAGGCTTCAGTGCTGAATGCGATGCGGCGTAACCTGCTGGAACAGATTACAGCTGCCCGGAAAGACATTCGAATTGAAAAAAAATTATTCCGACCCAACAATTATCCTTATCCAACCGCGGAAGTTGGTTTTGAGGCCAACATCAGCAACTGGTTGGCTTATCAGTTTTACAAGCGGCACGGTGTTGCAGATCCTCAAATGGCATTTGAAAAATTGTCTAAAATTGATGGACAAACTGCCATGACGATGAAGCATTGTCTGAAATTTGAATTGGGGTTCTGTCCAAAATTTGGTGGCACAAAACCTTTGGATTATACCGAACCTTTTTTTTTAAATGATGGAAAGAAAGAGTCAAAGCTTGATTTTGATTGTTGGCAATGTGTGATGAAAGTGGTGTATTGAGCATTGGGTTTGGGGAGCGGAGAAAGGAAACCGAAGAAGGGAGACAGGAGAAGGGCTGTTTGAAATTTTACGTAGAATTTAGGAATATCCTATTAAATTGTGGTTCAATTATAAGTATCAGTGAGTGAATATTTGTAGAAATAGTACCTTTAGGCTTCAACTTTTCCATAAATTTTTGGTTTTAATTGTTTTCATTTCTTAAGTTGATCAATAGGATACCAACTTAATCAAGTTTACATCCATCTCCCAAAAGGTTAAAAATGCAATTTGTTACACTGAGAACCACAACGGAATAACAATGAGCCACACCGTTCTATAAGATCAACTTGTACACAAATTTCCGCTGGCAGCCCGCAAGTTGCCAATCGCCAGCCACCAGTTGCCAATCTTATTTCTACTCCTTATCTTTGTCGCTATGAGCTTAAAACTGCTTAAAATGATCGCCGAAGGGGAACACCAAAGGCAGGATTTTAAATATTGTATAAACGATTCAAGGAAGATCGCACGTTCGATGGTGGCATTTGCCAACACCGATGGAGGACGATTATTGCTTGGTGTCAGGGATAACGGTTCAGTCGCAGGTGTACGTTCTGATGAAGAATATTATATGGCTGAGGCTGCAGCTAAACTGTACAGCAACCCACCAATCGATTTTCAAACCCACCAATGGACCCTGGAAGGAAAAACCGTACTCGAAATTGAGATTCCTAAAAGTGAAGAACCCAAACATTTAGCCCAGAACGAAGAGGGTAGGTGGCTGATTTATATTCGTAAAAATGATCAGAACATTGTTGCCCCCGGGATCCTTTTAAAAGTTTGGGAACAGCAAAAAAATCCAACAGGAGTCCATATCCGATTCTCTGTCGATGAGATGAAATTACTTTCATTGCTGCGAACGGCGCAATTCCTTTCATTGAATCAGGTCACCCGCCAATCAAAACTGCCACGCTACAAATGTGAAAGGATATTGGTAAAGCTGATCGTAATTGGCACGGTGGGCATGGAAATTAATGAAATTGGGGTGAGGTTCTTTTTGAGGGAGGATTTGGAGAATATGCCGACCACAAAATAAATTGTATTTTAATTTAAATAGATCATTTTGAACTCTCAGAATCAATATTGGGCCGACGTGCAAGATTTCTGATGTAACAACAAAAAACAGGATTATTTCTATATTTGCAACCAGTCTTTTGTAGATTTAAGTAACAGAAATAAAATTGACAAAGCATTAAATTACATTATTACATGCACAGATGGAGATCTTCCTTACAGCCGAAGCATGGATTGCGCTTCTGACCCTTACCTTTTTGGAAATTGTTTTGGGTGTTGACAATGTGATCTTTATTTCAATCGTCACCAATAAGCTCCAGGCTGATCAGCAGCAGTATGCAAGACGTTTGGGTTTAAGCATTGCACTGATATTCAGGATTGCCCTGCTAATTGCCATCTCATGGATGACAAAAAGTCTGACGGAACCTTTATTTACGGTCTTTGATCTTGGTTTTAGTATCCGTGAACTGATCTTGCTTGCAGGGGGGCTTTTTTTATTGGCAAAGAGCACGTCCGAGATTCACGCAAAAATGGAGAATCTTCACGAAGGGACCGAAACAAAAGTTGGTGCTGTTTTCTCAAAGGTCATCATTCAAATTGTGATGTTGGATATCGTGTTCTCCTTCGATTCGATCCTGACGGCTGTGGGCCTTACCCATATGCTTCCTGTAATGATTCTCGCAGTTATCATCTCATTGTTTATCATGATTTTCTTTGCAGAGAAAATCAGCCATTTTATTGCCCAACATCCCACGCTTGAAATACTTGCCCTCTCATTTTTGATCCTGATCGGGTTTATGCTGGTTCTGGAAGGGGTTCATGTGGAAGTTCCCAAAGGGTATATTTATTTTGCCGTTTTCTTCTCCCTTTTGGTCGAAATGCTCAATATGCGTGTCCAAAAGAAACATCATCCTGTCGTGCTTAACCGAAGTTTCGACGATATTAAGAAGAAATCGTGAATTATATTAAAAGAAAAAATCAAATTAGTTACAGTTTAAAATTTGCATCATGAAATGCGGCTATCGCCTTAAGGTCATTTTTATAATCAGTCTTTTATCAATTTGTTGTCTGAATTTATCGGGTTATGGACAGGAAGAGTACAAAGACCCAAAAAATAAGGCTCTAAATGAAGTTTATCCGGGCGGTCCTTTTTATCAGGTTCAACATTATGCTGAACCATCACATAAGAAGCATCCTAAAAACATTATTCTGATGATCGGTGATGGGATGGGCCTTGCGCATGTCTATGCTGCAATGACCGCGAACGGGGGACACCTGTTTTTGGAAAACTTCAGAAAATGTGGGTTCTCAAGGACTTATTCATCTGATGATTTTATTACAGATTCAGGGGCTGGGGGAACTGCTCTCTCATGTGGTATCAAAACCTATAATGGGGCGATCGGGGTCGGGCCGGATAAAAAATCGGTCCCGAATATTCGCGAATTAGCTGAAAATAAAGGTCTTAAAACAGGATTGGTTTCCACTTCCTCCATCACACATGCTACGCCGGCCTCTTTTATGGCACATGTAAGCTCCAGAAATAGTTATGAAGACATAGCAGCTGAATTTTTAAAATCCAATATTGATGTTTTCATTGGTGGTGGAATCAAAAATTTTGAGGACCGCAAAGATGGCAGGAACCTGAGTAAGGAGCTCAAGGATAAAGGGTATCAGGTATGTTATCATATGACTGATATACAAGAAATTAAATCGGGTAAACTTGCCGGGTTAACAGCACCGGAACACAATGATCCAATGCCGGAAAGGGGAGAAATGCTTGTTCCTGCAACACAAACGGCAATTAATTTGTTATCGTTGGGAAAAAAAGGGTTTTTTCTTATGGTTGAAGGTTCGGAAATCGACTTTTTGGCGCACGAGAATAAAACTCCGGGGATCGTACTCGAAACGCTTGATTTCGATCAGGCCATTGGTGCGGCACTTAAATTTGCAGCCTCCAATGGAGAAACACTCGTTATTGTTACAGCAGATCATGAAACAGGTGGGATGACGATCAATGGAGGGGACTATAAAACTGGAAAAGTAATCGGGAAATTCACCTCAGGAGAGCATACAGGTGTTGTCGTTCCGATTTACGCTTTTGGTCCCGGAGCAGAGCAATTCACCGGCTTTATGGAGAATACCGATATCGCCAGGAAAATGATGAAACTTCTGAATTTGTCTCCAAATGGGATGTAGTAACTTTTTTAGGATTGTTTCAAGGGTTTCATAAGCTCATTTTTCAATCAATTGGTGTTGGCAAATAGTTGAAAATTAATATGAATTGGGTTAATTAAATAAGATTGTTGATAGTTTTTCTGTCATAAGGATAAAAAAGTCAATTAAATAATGTCAATATGTGTTCTACAAAAATAAATCGGGGAAACCTTAAAAGTGGTTTTATTTTTCATATATTCGCCAACCCATCCCGGACATATTTTCCGTTTGCAGAGGCTTAACTGTTTGGCAACTGTTTGAAAAGGGTATATTAGGGTTTATGGAGAAATTTAAGCGGACTTTTTAATTTGGTTTTCTCTTCATCTAAATTCAAATGCAAATAACAAGGGCTTTAAAACCATCTTATTTTTACATTTTAGCGCAGGTTTTGTTAATCCTGCTTTTCTTTATTGGTAGTTCTTATGCTAATTGTGCATCTGATCAGGATACTCTTTCTAGAACAAATCTGAACTATTTTCCTTGGGAGATTGGATTTTCAGGAGGAATATCACGATTCATTACTACGATAAATCCAAACAAGGAAGCTCCCTTTAAAAAGTTCAATTATTGGAATTCAGATATTAACCCGGCTTTTTCACTTTCTGTGATCAAAAACCTGACACCGACTTTAAGTGGGGAGTTTGAATGGGTCAATACAAAACTTTCAGGCAGTTGGAATCGGGGGAGTGGTTATCCAGTGCCACCTCTGGCGATTGCCCAAGGCCTGACTTTTCCTCAACCCTTTAAAACAGGAATCAATGAATTTGATTTAATGCTGAATGTTAACATGAAAAGGCTGACTTCACTATTGACAAAAAATGAAGCCTGGCAAATATACATTAAAGGTGGCATCGGTTTGGATGTTTTAAAGGACTATAGTGCACTCTATCATTTTGATTTGCCAAGAAATGGAATCGATTATACCATTTTATATGGCTTGGGAGTCGGGTATCAGATCGCCCGGAACCTGAAATTAAAACTTAATGTATTGATGTCAAGGGTTGTCACCGACCGGCTTGACGGAATACGTGAAATTAAACCAGGCCAATCGGTAACTGGCACGAATCCATTTTATTTCTATAATCTGAAGGAAAGATATGTTCATCCCTCTCTTGGGATCTCCTACACTTTTGAAAGGAAACGGAAAGTTGTTAAATTTATCCAGGTTCGTGATTCTATACCGAAACTGATGACCATGACCTCTTTTAATCCTTTACCGGTTCAAAAGAAAGAGTCTAATCTTTTGCTCAGGTTGAGACCATCCATTGTCGGTAAAGTTTATAATTTCTATTATGGGGTTGGTTTTGGATATGATAAATCCGATCTGACCAGTGCTGCACTTGCTGATATTGACAGACTTGGTTTTGAGTTGGCCACAAATCCGTCAGTTCACGCCATTATTAAGGGTCATACTGATTCACGTGGGTCAGCCGCCTATAACCTGAAATTATCAGCTAAACGGGCCCAGGCAGTTATTGACTACCTCGTAAAACTCGGTATCAAGGCATCCCGATTGCACAACAGGCCTTTGGGAGAAAGTCAACCTGTAAATAAGTGTGTTGACGGTGTTAAATGTACAGAAGCAGAATACGCTCTGAACCGTAGAACGGAAATTCTGATTGTGGAGTCTGAAATTAAGCTGGATATTGAACAGAATGGTAAGGAGAGCATTAAGACGACGACAAAAACTTCAGCTTTAACAACGGAGTCAACAGGTGGACAGTACATTACTGAAATTCAGGTTGGAGCATACGGAACTTTGGCATCTGTCGAAAAAGCAAAAAAAATGCTTGGTTTACTAAAGGATTCACCAGGTCTTTCGGTTGTATCTGAAGATAAGCTCTTTAAAGTGCGGATCATCGGTTTTGCCAGCAGGGCTGTGGCGAATAATTACCTGCTTAAAGTCCAAAGTATAGGTTTCCCTGATGCCAGACTGGTCCAGGTTAAAGAACCATAAAAAAAGGGGCCTGTGATCAGGTCCCTTTTTTTATATTTACCGGTGGAAAATTTGTAAATCTCCTCCGGTATTTTGAAAAAATATTAACTGTTTTTCAACTTGCTTTTTTGTTCTTCAACCTGGGCATCGATCACTGCAATCGTTACCATATTAAAGATATCGCGGACAGAACTTTCCATGTTCAAAATATGGATCGGTTTATTCAAACCCATTTGAATTGGCCCGATTGTCTCACTCAATCCAATCTCCAACATCATCTTATAGCAAATATTTGCGGAACTCAGATTTGGAAAGATCAATGTATTGACATTCATCCCGTCAATCTTGGAGAAAGGAAATTTCTCGTGGCGCAAATCTTTGTCCAATGCAAAGTTAACCTGCATCTCTCCATCGATCAGCATTTCGGGATGGTTCTTATGAAGAAAATCAATTGCTTCGTGGATCATGGCCGGGCTACCAAATGGACGCTCGCCAAAGCTTGAGTAGGAAAGCATAGCCATTACCGGGTTGGTATTAAAGAGCTTTGCTGCATTATATGTGAGTTTTGCAATATCGATCATTGTTTCTTTTGAAGGATGGTTATTCACCATAGTATCGGCAAAGAAGAATGTACCGAGCTTTGTATTGACGATGTTCATACCGCCAATATGCTTTAAACCTTCGCGCATTCCAACAATTTCAATTGCGGGAATAATCGCGTCCGAATATTTTGTATAAACACCTGTGATAAATGCATCTGCATCCCCGGCTTCAACCATCATCATTCCAAAATAGTTGCGGTCGAACATCTTCTCGTATGCTTCGTTAAAGGTCATCCCTTCACGTTCGCGTTTGGCAGCAAACATCTTCGCATATTTTTGACGTCTGGCTTCTTCGCGGTCGTGGCGAAGGTTAACGATCTGTATGCCTTCAATTTCAATGCAATTGTCACAAAGAATCTTTTCGATACGCTCTTCGTTACCCAACAGGATTGGAACACAAATGCCTTCTGTGCGTGCAAGTTGGGCCGCTTTTAACATATTGATATGGTTCGCTTCTGCAAAAACCACCTTTTTCGGGTTTTCTTTTGCTTTTTCGGTCAATCCATGGATCAGGCTATTATCCAAACCCATACGCTGACGTAATTCGTCCGCATATTTATCCCAGTCCGTAATTGGTCTGCGTGCAATCCCACTCTCAATGGCGGCTTTTGCCACTGCAGGCGCAACAGTAATCAATAATCTTGGATCTAAAGGTTTTGGGATAATGTATTGCCTTCCGAAACTCATGTTCGTTGTTTCATAAGCCGAAGTGACCACTTCAGGAACGGGTTCTTTTGCAAGAGCTGCAATTGCTAGTGCAGCAGCGACTTTCATCTCTTCATTAATCCCTGTTGACCTTACGTCGAGGGCACCACGGAAAATGTATGGAAAACCTAACACATTGTTTACCTGGTTGGGATGGTCGCTACGACCGGTAGCAAAAATAAGGTCTGGCCGACAGGCAATAGCTTCTTCATAGGGAATTTCAGGATTTGGATTGGCCAATGCAAATACTATCGGATTTGATGCCATACTTTTTACCATATCAGGTTTAAGGACACCTGCAACCGACAGGCCAAGAAATACATCTGCACCTTCGACTGCTTCCTTTAAGGTGTTACATGGGAGTTTTGTCGCAAATGGCAATTTTCTACTGTTAAGGTCTGTCCGGCGAACAGAGATAACCCCTTTACTATCGACCATTACGATATTTTCGGGCTTTGCACCTAACCGGATGTATAAGTTGGAACATGCTGTTGCAGAAGCACCTGCACCATTCACCACGATACGGACTTCGTCAATTTTTTTATTGACCAATTCAAGTGCGTTAATCAGGGCTGCACCCGAAATGATGGCCGTCCCATGCTGGTCATCATGCATAATTGGAATATCCAGTGCCGCAACAAGTTTTTCTTCAATTTCAAAACACTCAGGTGCTTTTATATCTTCAAGGTTGATCCCTCCAAAAGTGCATGAAATCGCTTTTACGACTTCAATAAATTTGGCCGGATCTTTTTCATTGACTTCAATATCAAAAACGTCAATGTCAGCAAAGATTTTAAACAAAAGTCCTTTTCCCTCCATTACCGGTTTACCAGCCAATGCTCCGATATCACCCAATCCAAGTACGGCTGTACCATTTGAAATGACTGCCACAAGATTTCCTTTTGCTGTATATTCGTAGGCATCCTGAAGATTTTTCTCGATTTCCAGGCAGGGTATAGCTACTCCAGGGGAATAAGCAAGCGATAAATCGCGCTGTGTACTGTAAGGTTTGGTAGGGACAACCTGGATTTTCCCCGGACGGCCCATACTGTGATAATTTAATGCATCCTGACGTTTTGAGTTTTCCATAAAAAAGAAAATTTTGTTATTTGAGTTCAACTATGAAATTAAAGAATTTATCCCTGATCTAAATAAAATTTGGCAGACAAAAGTAGATTTATTTTTTAATCAATTGGCGCAAGGATTGCATAATTCACAAAATGGTAATATGGCTTTTGCTGATGATTTGTGAAAATATACCTGAGACACCGTAGCCCTAATATTATGTTGGTAAAGGTATGTTGTACTTCTGAATTTTTCGTGAAAGAGCCATTCTTTGGATACCTAACTCAATAGCTGCAGCATTTTGATTATAATTACATTTCTGCAACGCAAGCAGAATCAGTTCTGCTTCATTTTCCTCCAGATTAAATGTTTGAATATCATTGGATTGTTGAGATTTTGTTTTTTCCCTGACCTGAGTATCTGTTATCGTCTCAGGAATAAATTTGCTAAAAAACGCAGCAACTGTCTTTGATTTGTCTTTTACCGGAAAGTCTTTGATCGTTAGCGTATTGCCCTTTGAAAGAATTATAGCCCTTTCAACCATATTTTTCAATTCCCTTACGTTTCCGGGGAACTGATAGTTATTCAGGGATTGAATGACGTCATTATCTAATCTGGGTATCGGTTTGTTCAGTTTTTTTGATAAATAGTCAATATAAAACTCTAAAAGAGGTTCAATGTCTTCGATTCGTTCCCGTAATGGAGGAATATGGATATGCAAGGTATTTAGCCGATGGATCAGATCCAACCGAAACCTTTTTTCTTCAACTAACTGGTCAAGTTCATGATTGGTTGCCGAAATGATCCGGAAATCGGTCTCAATCTGATGCGTTTCCCCGACTCTTGTGATTTTCTTTTCTTCTATCGCCCGTAACATTTTAGCCTGAAGGTTCATCGGCATATCGGCAATTTCATCGAGAAACAGGGTACCATGGTCACTTATCTCAAAAAACCCTTTTTTATCTGTAATCGCTCCTGTAAAAGATCCTTTCTTATGGCCAAAAAACTCGCTTTCTAATAGTGAATCGGTGATGGCACTGCTATTGACGGCACAAAAAATGTTGTCTTTTCTCTTGCTCGCGAAATGGATTATCCTGGCGATATTCTCTTTTCCGGTACCACTTTCTCCTGTAATCAACACATTGGTATCCTCGAAGTCGGAAGCAGTCATGGCCAGGTCAAGAATTTCCTTGATTTGCGGACTGATGCCAATAAAATGTCGTTCAATCCGTTCTTCAAGGCTTTTGGATATCAAGGAGTTTTTCTCTTCCAACTGTTTCATTTCTCTTTGTAGCAGTAGAAATTTCTGGGTTCGTTCAATAGCAATTCGTATGTCGATATGCCGGAACGGTTTTCTCAAATAATCTATTGCACCCAATCGCATAGCTTTGATCACTGTATCCATATCGCCATGAGCTGAAACAACGATCACTTCCATAGATGGATAGGCAACTTTCACATCTTTTAAAATATCCAGCCCGTTTATTCCTGGTAAGCGGACATCAAGTATCAATAAATCAATGGGATGGCTTTGTAAGGTCAATAATCCCTGGCTGCCTGTATTCGCCTCATAAGGAACAAATCCTGAATCTTGCAAAAATTCAGCGAGTTCTTCTGTAAAACGTTTTTCATCATCAAGAATTAGTACATTTAATTTATTCATGATTTTTGGACTGACGAAATATTTGTATTTGAAATTTCTTTTGAACTATTTATTGGAAGCGATATTCTGAAAAGTGTTCCTGAAATGGGTTTGCTTTCGATATCAATGTTCCCATTTAATTCCTTTATGATTCCGAACGATACAGAGAGGCCTAGCCCCGTCCCTATTCCAACCTCTTTGGTCGTAAAGAATGGCAGCATAATCCTGTCGATGTCTTTTGAGCTTATTCCAATGCCATTGTCTTTAATCTCGACAAAATTGGTCCTGGGATCATGATAGGTTTTGATTTCAATCGTTTTTTCAAAATTGGCATTTGAAACCTTTGTCTTTTCGTCGAGTGCATCTTTTGCGTTTGTCAGTAGGTTAAGGATGACCTGTTCAAACCGGTAAGTATTGCCAATGATTGGGTGAACATTCTGATCTAATTTTACTGTCATTGCAATACCGTGATGTTTAAATTGTTCTGAAATCATGGAGATCGCATTTTTAATGCTTTCATTAATGTCGAACGACGAGAGGATAAAATCATCATGGTCACGTGAAAAGGCCCTTACATGGTCAATAATCCTGCCTATCCTTAAAATATCTTCAAATATCTTTTCCGATTTGTTATGGAAATAAGTTTGATCAACACTTTGGGATTGTTGGATTTTCATGAACAGGTTATCAATTCCCAATGAGATGGAAAGCAAAGGCTGGTTGATCTCGTGGGCCATTGCTGATGCCATTTCCCCTAAACTAACAAGGCGCTCGGTACGAATAAGCTGATTCTCGATTTTTTTCCTTTCAGAAATATCACGCAAAATTGCCATGTACGATTTTGGTCTCCCATCCGATTCCTGAATAAGGGTTGTGCTCAGTTCGCAGATGAATTGGGATAAGTTCTTCTTTTTCAACACGAATTCGATATTCTGGACCAACCCATCCAACAAGGTCCTTTTTAATACATCCTTTAGCTTTTCTGTTTCGTTATCGGGGATGAAGCGAAAGAAATCCTGGCCCAAAAATTCGTTTTTGTTTTTTGCCCCAAAAATCTCAACTGTTATATTTGAAACCTCAATAATCCGCTCCTCCATATCCAGGATTACAATGCCTTCCGGTGAAGCGTTCAACAGGGTCCGGTACATCTTTTCCGATTCCTTGAGGGCATCTTCGATCTGTTTTTTTACTGTTATATCTTCAGAAATTCCCAAAAGGAACTCTGGTTCGCCAGTGTTGTTGACGATCGGAATTTTTTTTGTGTGCAAAACCCTCTCTCCATAAAATCTCGACTGTATCTTTTCTTCCGGTATGTCTTGTAAAACCTTGGATTCCAAAACTTTTCTGTCACATTCCACGAAAAAGTCGGCTTCCTCCTGAGGAAAAAAATCATAATCAGACATTCCAATCATGTTTTCCTTTGTCAGCCCCAAAAGCTCTTCTCCTGCCTTGTTGAACATCACAAATCGAAGGTCTTTGGCATCCTTGACAAATACCATCAACGGAAGGTTCTCAAATATGCTATTCAGAATTCTTTCACTATCCAGTATCCTTTGTTCATTTAATTTTTGTTCGGTAACGACATCAAAAACAGCCACAAAAAAACCTTCCCCGGGACAATAGACCGAAATCCAAAGCCACATCTGAAGTGGAGAAATATAGGTTTCAAAACGTTCTGGTTGTCCTCCTTTGGCAACCCGTCCATAAATCTGAAATATTTCAGGGTTGGTTTCTTTTATTCCAGGAATAACAATCGAAACCTTCTTGCCAACGATGTTTTTTAAACCTGTGAGGGTTTCAAAAGCCGCATTGACTGCCAGATAGGTAAAATCTTCTGCATCGCCCTGATCGTTAAAATCGATCTGACAATAGGCAAATCCGTTAAGCATATTTTCGAACAGCGATCTGTAGAGTTGTTCGCGTTTACGCAATTCGTTTTCAATCCTTCTGTTCTCTGTAATATCCGTTATCAATGCAATCGCACCTACATAACTACCACTTTCGGAATTAATTGGGGAAGTTGCAATGCTGGTATAGATGTGGTGGCCATCCCTGTGGACCAATTCAAAGACGTACCGTTCGTTGGCTCTATCCTTGTGGCGTTCCAATTTTTTACTGGCAAAGGCTGTACCTTCTTCATCCATAAAATAATATAACGAACGACCGATCATCTCTTCGGACTTATAACCTAACATCGTTGACATGTGAGGATTTACATAGGTGGTATTCGAATCTGCATCGATACTCCAGATTCCCTCCTGCGCCAGCTCGACCAACTGTCGGTATTTTTTTTCGCTCAAATGAAGTTCTTCCAGTATTTGTTTACGCTCTGAAATATCGATCATCACTGTAAGAAAATACTGGTGCCCTTTCATTTTGATTATTTCTCCTGAAAATAAACCTGTCAAGATAGCCCCATCTTTACGACGGACCTGTAATTCACAATTGGAGATAATACCGTCCCTTTTCAATTGATCCCTCACAGCTGTCTGTTCTTCAGGTATTACAAACATATTGAGATCTAAAACAGTTTTTCCAATGATCTCCTCTTTTGTATAACCAAGAACTTCGAGATAGGCATTGTTAACATCAATAAATGATAGATCCGGCATGTTCGATAATGCCATGAGTGTAGGATTATTGCGAAATAGCCGCTCAAAAAGGTCCTGTGCTTCCTGTTCTTTGGTTCGGTCTTCTATAAAGCCAAATATACAATCTATCCCATTCCAGCGTCCAGACCAAAGACGTGATTCTGCAGGGACAAGTTCACCGCTTTTGGTGATCACAGGCAGGGGACAGGTTTCACGCTCCTTCCTGATCATCGCTGAGAAGATTTCAGTAGCTATGTCACGGCTTTCAGGAGGGTTTAAATCCAAAACATGCATTGATGTGATTTCTGCCTGACTATATCCTAGTTTTTTCTCAAGTGCTTTATTTGTGAATAGAATATGCCCTTCCGTAGTGGCCACAACAATAAGGTCGGTGATTGATTCAAAAAATGTCCGGAAATTGGCCTCGCTTTCGCTCAATGCTTTCTGTGCGATCCTTCGCTGTGAAATGTCCTGGAATATCCGTAACAGGGCCTTTTCCCCTTTAAATTCCATTCCGGCATGACTGATCTGGTAAGTTTTGTTGCCCATGAAGTTTTGAACTTCAACAACATCACTCTGACCAATTACAATTCCGGCCTTTAACGGGCATTTCACACATTGATTCTTATTTTCGCAATAGAGATCCCAACATTTTTTGCCAACGGCTTCATTACCAAATTCCTTCTCCAGCTTTTCGCTTAAAAAAAGAATTTTTCCCTCTTCGTCAATCACATCCATACCGAACGGGATTGTTTGCAGAAGCGATTGGTTAAATTCGTTACTTTCCTTTAAAGTTTTATTCAGCCGGGTCAATTCTAATGTTGATTGCTCCAGCATTAAATGTTGTTCCAGTAATTCCTGCTTCTGACGATGTAATTCGAGAAAGACCTTAACTTTGCTTTTAAGGATTTTGGGACTAAATGGTTTTATCAGATAATCGACGACACCCGATTCGTAGTACGCCTCCATTTTGTTATCGTCCATTATTTGGGCAGTAATGAATATAATCGGAACTATTTCGGGATACCGATCATTCTGAATAACCCTACCCAATTCAACACCATCCATGATTGGCATTCGGATGTCAATCAGTGCCAGTGCAATTTCAATGTCTTTTATTTTTGATAGTGCCTCAATTCCTGAATGTGCCATGATCAGACTAACATTGAGCTTTCCCAGGATGGATTCAATTAAACTAAGGTTGATATCAATATCATCAACAATAAGGATATTTGGTTTCATTTGTATTTTTTATTTTCATCCTTTAGGAACCATGTACATACTCGATATAATTGATGTTTGCCAAATCATCACAGTTGTATTTGTTTTTGACCAATAAAACCAAAATTTAAATTTTAACCAGTCAACTAATTGTTTATGCCTATTCTCGTGCAAAAGTAATAAAATCATTGATCTCAAGGTTTGTGAATAGGTGAGGAAGTTTGATGCGGTGAACTTCAAAAAGAAGAATAGTGATATTTTATATCAAACGAGATCCCCCTTCTCTTTTTTGTGCGGTTGGAAGGGAAACATGTCAGATAACGGTTCTGATTGATCCGCATATACTCGTTTTGGAACATTCAACCTGAATTGTACCTGAGTGGTTATTCTAAATCGTGAATTTGTATTTATACCTGATATATAGATTGTTATAAAAAAAATTGGCCATTGGGCCCCATTATTAATGGGCCCCGTCAACTTTTGCAGTTTTTCGAACTTCAACACTATTGCCCTTACCTTGCAATACCGGACATCCGTTTTCAAATCCGACGGCTTCACCAACAGAATCAGTTTTCACAATCATAAAACCACCAATGGTCTCCTTTGTTTTTCCCAAGGGACAAGTTGAGACCATGTTTTCTGGCCTGACAACCATTGCAGAATCTGAATCACTTGAAATACTCCACTAATGTGTTAAAAACCCGTTCATTTCAAAACCAATTTTCGTTCATGTTTGTACCTGAAAACAAACGGGAAAACGATCCCTAAAATCAAGGCGTACCCGGCAAATACAAACCAAATCACCGGCCAGTTTTTAACTCCGTTGACTGTAAAGAGATCAACAACCTTTCCACTGATTACCCCACCAAAAAAAGCACCCAGGCCATTGGTCATGATCATAAACAAACCCTGGGCACTTGCCCTGATTCCGGGCTCAGTCTCCATTTCAACAAAGAGTGAACCTGAAATGTTGAAAAAATCGAATGCCATGCCATAGATGATCATTGATAGGACTAACAGGATCAATCCACCTCCGGGATTGCCAAGGCCGAACAATCCAAAACGAAGTACCCACGCAAAAATACTGATGATCATCACTTTTTTTATTCCAAAACGGTGCAGGAAGAATGGGATGGAGAGGATGAACAATGTTTCGGATATCTGGGATACCGACATCAGTAAACCAGGATGTGCAACTGCAAATGAATTGGCATACGTCGAACCGAAATCCTGCAGGAACGAACCACCAAACGTATTTGTAATCTGCAATGCAGCTCCCAATAACATGGCAAAGATAAAGAAAACAGCCATTTTCGTTTTTTTGAAAAGGACAAATGCATCAAACCCAAGTGCAGAGAGTAATGACCGGCTTTTGTCTGATTTTATTGGAGGACAAGCAGGCATTGTA
>TBL_comb47_HYPODRAFT_10003365_pt1 | contig 18979 bp, 20 predicted proteins | sample TroBogypolimnion_40_FD_10682 | JGI IMG/M metagenome (IMG submission 10682) | reverse complement strand
ACCAATGAATAATTTTCTAATAATTTGAGAGTCTGTTAGCTGTCCAGTAAATGGGAGAACCAATCAACACTTTTTAACCTTCCCGCTTGCCTCAGCTAGGACTGAGTGGCGGGCAGGGAACAGCAATGGTTTTTTGAATCAATACAAGGACAGGATGGAATCTGATCCATCAATTTCGGGAACCAGGAATAAGAAACTGTTCTCAAAGTCACAAGAACAATTTAAACGCAAGGACGTCATAAGCTAATTCAAAACATTCAACCGACGCAGCATACCTTTATACGTCTTGCAGTTTCTGCATTATTTTCAGGAGGTCCCTTCTACAGGATTCGGCAAGAAATGGCTCTTTAATGGCTCCCTGAATCCGATCAAGATTATCAGTGTTTGCACTGAAGAGGGAGAAAACTTCGGCAATTGAAATACTTTCGGGATTTTGTTCAATCAGGATAAGCTCATCCCCATTTTTGACTGTACCGGGTTGGATAACCCTTACATATACTCCCGGATAGGGCGCTTTCCAGAAATCATCCACAATGGCCTGATCGTTGAATCGAATGCCAAGCTTAAAACAGGGTTGCCTGGGTTGTGATACCTGAACTATTGCATCGCCAATACGGTAGCAATCGCCAATAAGGATGACCGATTCATCCAGTCCGGTTACTGTAAGATTTTCGCCAAACATGCCTGATTTCCATTCAAGATCGGGATATTTATTTTGCCAGAATGGATAATGATCAGCCGAATACAAATAACATGCTTTCTCGGTACCGCCATGATAACGTCGATCCATCACATGATCATTGTCGACATCTTCAGCGCCCAAAAAGATTGAAGTATCAACGGGATATTTATAAATCCCCGTTTTCACACGCTGTCCACGCCATTCGACAAGAACTGGTTCACCGATATTGGTTGATAAAAGTTTCATAGAATCAGTTGTTTCTAAACATTAAACCTCTGTTTTAGAGGAAGAACACAGGCAAACAATCTATTCTTCCTCCAGAATCTCCTGTACCCGACCAACTTCACCGGTTTCGAGTCTTACCTTAATCCCGTGGGGATGGTTGGGCGAATTGGTCAGCAGATTTTTCACTATTCCTTCGGTCAATTCACCGGTTCGCTGATGATGTTTCTGAACAATATTCACCAACAAGCCGGGTTTTACATCTGAGCGTTTTCTTCCGTCCATATTAAATATTTCATCTGTTTTTATTTTTAACCACATAGACACATAAGGCACATAGAAATAATTAAAGTGATAATTAAACTATGTGTTCTATGTGTCTATGTGGTTATTTTTCATTTGTTTATAGTTGATTTGAATCATTCTCTTGAATGCCTAATTCGGATTGTCATGGATGTCCCTATCCGACAAATTTAAGTCTTTCTATCTGACAAATGAACGAAATTAATTGATTAATTCAGGTATTTAAGAACTGCTTCATTGGTGCGAAATAAAAAAAACTATATGAAGTATTGCATGAATAAACAATTGCATTTCAAAGATACCTTTTGTTCTTTGTCCCTAACGGCACAAGAGTTTCACCTTTATTGATTTTGTGAGTATTCGACCCAAACAATACGTTTTAGAGCTATAAAAAAAGCCCTTCAAACGAAAGGCTAGGTTTAATCTGATTGTATATCTGATCTATGAGACATTCAGCGATAAATACTTCAGAAACTCATCTTTACGATTCAGATTCTTGAATACGCCGCCGTATTCAGCGGTGATTGTAGAACTCCCTTCATCCTGAATACCGCGTGATGAAACACATAAATGCCTGGCATCAATCACTACTGCGATATCTTCAGTCTTTAAAATTCGTTTCAATTCATTGGCAATCTGAACGGTTAAGCGTTCCTGTACCTGGGGCCTGCGTGCAAAATAATCGACCACGCGGTTGATCTTCGACAATCCTATTACCTCGCCGCTTGAGATGTAGGCTACATGTGCTTTTCCAACGATGGGCAGAAAGTGGTGTTCGCAAGTTGAATTAAGATTAATATTTTTTTCGACCAGCATTTCGCCATACCTGAATTTATTCTCGAACACCGAAATCTTTGGTTTATTTTCAGGATTAAGACCTGAAAAGATTTCTTTTACAAACATTTTAGCCACGCGGTGTGGGGTTCCTCTCAGACTGTCGTCGGTAAGGTCGAGCCCTAACACATCCATGATGTCGCGGAATTTATCTTCGATCAGAAGCATCTTTTGTTCGTCGCTAAGCAAAAAAGCATCTTCCCTCATAGGAGTCTCCATAGAAGTACCCACATGATTATCACCAATCAGGTCATATCCGTTATAGTCGCTTTTATTTTGAGGCAAATGTGTTCCATTCAATTTTGGCTTTGCCGGTGCTGTTTTTAAAAATCCATTTACTTTCATAATACATCCTCCAATTAAATATTGTTTCAGTAAGATAAACACATCAGATAAATGTTTGTTTAATCATTAATCGTATTCATTAAACATTATTTATATCTACTGGCATCTAATTACTCATATTCTGTCAGTTAACAAGAATTAAATATTTACAATTACCAGAAATACAGATTAAAATATCTGACTTATGGCTTAATAACATTCTGAAATCAGAATTGGTTCAGATTTAACCTGAAGGATTAAAATAAGAAAAGGGTTACCTGAACCAGATAACCCTTCAATCACAAAATTTCAATATCTAATCACGGGAAACTAAACCTATACCTTCTATCTTTTTAGTGACCTGTGGATCACCTTTATACCTGATTTTCCCTACTCCACTTATGCTTGCGTTCAATGTCTCAGACACATCAACACTTCCGGCCCCAACACCTTCAATTGTGAAGTCGCATTTCCTGGTTTTGAGGGCAATAGCATCCAAATAACCGGCTCCGGACAGGGATACATTTAATTCATTGGCAACACCGTCGAATTCAAACTTGACACCTCCCTCTCCTACTACATCAAACTTGTTGGCCTTTAGATTCATTTCGATGTTTGCACCCCCTTCCACCCTAAGATAGAAATCCTTTAGATCAACATATCCTTTGGTTTCCAAACTGATTCCTCCCTGAATTTCAAGTTTCTCAAGGTCTTTGAATGTGATGTAAAGGACTAATTTATTAAAATCGAAATGCTTTTTCAGTATCTTAAGGCTGAGAGATTCGGCATCGGACTGAACGTCGATGTATCTGAAGTTATCCTCGTCGGTTTTTATACGCAAACCCGATTGGTTACCTTGTTCAAGAATTACCTTAAATGTTCCTTCCAGATAAATCTTAGTAAATGGCTTTACCTCATAAGTCCGGATACCCGGTTCGTCCCAGTTCGGCGGAACAGGCATAATCGGAGCAGCAAAAAGTCGGGACACCAGCAAGCCAAGTGCAAATATCAGACTGCTTAATCGAAGGAGGTACATAGTTTCAGTTTTAATTGTTTTCTGTTATTGAATCAAAACTATAAAAACTGAATACATGATGTATAATTTTATCGATGAATAAGAGAATTCAATAGGTAAAGCGGAATTTTAAGGCATTAATTCAAATATTGGTTGAATTCAAAGGATCAGGTTAAAGATCATCAGGTTTGGTTTGAATCAACTCTTTCAGATATAAGATTAAATATATTGAAATCAAAGATCCAATAGCCAACATAACCATATCAATCTTTGGAAAAACTTCCTGTATGATTAAATAATATGCAATGCTAAAAATCGTAAAAATGAGTATTATAAATTGAAGCATAAGAATCAGGATTCTTTTAGTCCTCAATAGAAGAAAACTTAGCAACATCCATACCGTACCAACGACAATGGCAGGAATGGTCATATTGATTTTACCATCCGCATATTTCATAATCCCAAATATGAGAGGTATAAATCCGATAATAAATAAAACCCTAAAAATGCTTCCAACAGTTTTTTTGTAATGGTAAGGATTTGTAATTACAGGAAATAATTTCACGCCAGATGTAGTAACAGACTGAAATTCAGGAGCCATCAAATCCTGTTCAGAATGGATTAACTGACGTTCGATAGCTATATGAACTGCAGCAGAGACTGCAGATTCCTTATAATCTTTATGATTTTTAAGAATCTCCATAATATGATTGTCTGAATAACCCGAATACCTTTCCTGAAAACTCATAGTATTGCCTGTATTCTCATTTGAATTTCCCATTTCTATTTTTTATACAAAAATAAGCCTTTGAATTTATTAACAGGTATTAAAACAAATATTTAAGAATAATAGGTAATTTTAGGTCTCATTTAACGTAAATCAAATTTTCTTGAATCATGTATAATTTTGAATATCAGAATCCGGTAAAAATCATCTTTGGTAAAGGTGAAATCGCAAAAACAGGAATCAATATACCTGTAGGTGCTAAAATTCTGCTGACTTATGGTGGTGGCAGTATTTTTAAAAATGGCGTTTATGATCAGGTAAAAGCTTCAGTAAAAGACTTTGAAGTGATTGAATTTGGAGGTATAGAGCCAAATCCGCATTATGAAACCTTGATGAAAGCGGTAGAACTTGTAAAAAAAGAAAATATCACATTTCTGCTTTCGGTCGGCGGGGGTTCAGTGCTTGATGGCACCAAGTTTATAGCTGCAGCAGCTTACTACAAAAATGGAGATCCATGGCAAATTTGTTCAAAACAAGCCAAAGTCGAAAGTGCATTGCCTATTGGTGCCATTTTAACACTGCCGGCAACTGGCTCAGAAATGAATGGCAATTCAGTAGTCACCAGAGTTGAAACTACAGAAAAGCTGTCATTTGCTTCGCCTTTGGTGATGCCCCTTTTCTCCATTCTCGATCCGGAGGTAATATTCTCACTTCCTGAAAAGCAGGTTGCTAATGGTATTGTCGATGCTTTTGTCCATGTAATCGAGCAATACCTGACTTTTCCTGTTAATTCACCCATACAGGACCGATTTGCAGAAAGCATCCTGAAGACTTTAGTTGAAGAAGGACCTAAAGTACTGGCTAACAGGACCGATTATGATGCTGCAGCAAACCTGATGTGGAGTGCTACCATGGCATTGAACGGATTGATTGGAGTGGGTGTTCCACAAGATTGGGCCACTCATATGATTGGGCATGAATTAACAGCCTACCATGGAATTGATCATGCACGTACACTGGCTATTGTGTTGCCTGGCATAATGCATATTGAACGGGTGCAGAAAAAGGATAAAATCGTGCAACTTGGAAAAGAAGTTTGGGGAATCAATCAGGGTACCGATAACGAGCGAATTGATCGGACCATAGCGAAAACGATTGAATTCTTTGAATCCGTGGGTATACCAACAAAATTACCTGATTATGGAGTGTCATCAGATTTTATTGACATTGTGTGTAACCGTTTCCAAAAAAGAGGATTTAAGATCGGCGAAAAAGCAAACATCGGACCAAAAGAGATCAGATTGATTCTGGAGGACAGACTCTAAAAAATCAGGAAAGTGAAAAGAGGAAACAGGAAAAAGAAATAAGGAAAGAGTATTCTCTGAATATTGGGGATTTTCTTTTTCCTCTTTTCTCTTTCTCAATGACTAATGACTGGCGTTTATTATTGGAGTAATTCTTTGGCTGTTTCCATTGCAGTTGCAGAAAAGTTCTCGCCACTCAGCATTTCAGCAATTTCTTCGACACGTTCCTGTTCCGTAAGTTTTCTAATGGAGGTAAACGTTTTGTCGTCGAGATCGAATTTATAAACCTTGTAATGATTTTTCCCTTTGGCTGCAATCTGTGGCAAATGCGTAATATTCAATACCTGAACGGAATTGGACATTTGTTCGAGTATCTGTCCCATTTTAACGGCAACTTCGCCTGATACACCGGAGTCGATTTCATCAAAGATGATGGTTGGCAATGATCGTGCATCAGTAATTAAGGTCTTTATGGCCAGCATCAATCTCGACATTTCGCCACCAGAGGCAATCTTCCCGATTTCCTGCAATTCCTGATTCTTATTGGCCGAGAACATGAAACTCACTTCATCCAGACCTGAAGACGAAAATTCTGTTAACTGTCCAAGTTTCATCCGGAAGGCTGCATTCGGTATTCCAACATTCCGGAGCACATCAATCACCTTATTTTCAATAACAGGAGTCACTGCTTTACGCTGGAGACTGATTTTTGACGACAATTCGTTCAAAATAACTTTTTGGTCCTGTATTTCCTTCTGGAGTTGTTCTATTTCATGTTCGTAAGAACTGACGAGATGTATTTTAGTTTCAAACTCAGACTGAATCGTTAAAAGTTCTACAATGTTGGTGACTCTATGCTTTTGCTGTAAGGAATAAATGAGATCGAGTCGCTGATTTACCTGCTCAATGCGTTCAGGATTATTTTCCGTCCGGTCTTCAATAACAGATGATTCAGAAGCAATATCCTTCAATTCGATATAAACCGACTCCAGGCGGGTGTATATTTGTTCGGCATCGGGAAGAACCGATCTCAGTTTACCAATACTATTCAGGTTTTCCTTTAAAATTGCCAAAACTGAACGTTCATCCTCACTAAAGGACTGGAAAGCCTGACCAAATACGGATCTGATTTCCTCAGCATGTGTTAGTTTTTCGAGGAGAAGCTCCAGTTCTGTCTGCTCATATTCGATCAACTTAGCCTCAGAAAGCTGTTTAAACTGAAATTCGTAATAGTCAAGGTCTTTTCTGGATTTTTCGGCCAAATCAATAGATTTAACCAGGCTTTCCTGGAGTGCAATATATTTTTTGTAGGCCGACAAATAGATTTTAAGAATTTCTGCATTGCCTGCAACAAGGTCAACTAATCGTAATTGATAATTTTTTTCGTTCAATTCCAGATTCTGATGCTGCGAATGAATGTCGATAAGTTTCATCCCCAGGTCATGCAATACCTTCACATTAACGGGAGTATCGTTGATAAATGCCCTGGATTTTCCCTGTGGAGTTATTTCGCGCCTAAGAATGGTAACATCTTCATAATCCAGTTCATTCTCATTAAAGAAATTTTGCATGCCGTAATTTCGGATATCAAAAATTCCTTCAGATGTACACTTTTCTGATTTGTCCCTTAAAACGGATGAATCAGCCCGCTGCCCAATTATCAGACCAATCGCGCCAAGCAAAATTGACTTTCCGGCTCCAGTTTCTCCCGTAAGGATGTTCAAAGCCTCGCTGAATTCAATATTCAGTGAATCAATTAATGCATAATTCTTGATTGAAAGTGATTTTAGCACAAGAAATTACTAATTTGGTTAATGATCAATCCGATCATAAAGATAATTGATTATTCAAATATCATGGCGTTGTGGGCTTCAGAATATTTGCGTATTTAGTACCGTTCGACGGATCAACCTCGTTCAGAAGGACCGAGACGCGATTTTGTTCATCTGAAAAAGATTTTGAGAAAATATTTACCAGTTCGTCGGACTTGGCATCAAAAAACACCTGAAGAATATACAGGGATGGCTGTGACCGGAATACTTTTTGAATGGACTTCAACGATTCAGCAATAACAGCACGTCCTTCTTCGGGTTTTTCGGACATCACGTCGAGTCCTTGCCGGTTATACTGGTATGTACAATTTCTGAAACCTGCATAGGATTTATTTAAGATATTCTCGACAAGCCAATAGCGGTTTCGTTCACTTTCAAAAGCCTTCCATCCCTTTTCAACGGCATTCTGTGAATTATTGACAATCGTCTGGGCCTTCTGGAAAAATTCGGTTCCTCCCAGCGGGGAAAATGAATCGTAATCCATGCCTAAAACGATATAGGCATAATAGGCCAAAATATTAGTTAAGTTGTCTTTATTAGAAGTCTCATTGAATTCAAGAGTCTGGTATTCCACATATTTTGCATTAAAATCATTATCCTTAATGTTCAGCAGTATGGTTTCATATGAAGAACCGAAAACAGGACGTCGTAACTGAACCTGGATACTCCCGGTAAACTGGTCAGAAGAAATTTGTGTGTCCAGATTGATGAAAATGTTGCAATTAATCCGTTCGTCTGTTGCAAATTTATTGTCTGTCCATTTTCGGTTGTTCATAAATTCATACAAATCAGACTGCATGGTTTCGAACATGGTTTTGTTAGCACCCTGAATCTTTGTAGCCGATATGCTGATGTTGCAGCGTAATTCCTGCGCAAAGACAGAGCTTAGGCTAATGATTAAAACCATAAAAAACATCAGATATTTTTTCATCGAAATCTATTTACTATTTCTATTGACTAATGACTATTGACATTCCTTTTGTTCCATTTCCGAGATGATCCGGGTAACGATATCGATAGCAACATCATTCTTCGATTTTAACTCAAAAAAAGTCTGATTATTGTCTTTGTCGATTATTGTTATTTTATTGGTATCCACATCAAAACCGGCACCAAGGTCATTCATAGAATTTAAAACGATGAAATCAAGGTTCTTTCGTTTTAATTTCCGGAATGCGTTGTTGAGTTCATCATTGGTTTCCAAAGCAAATCCGACCAACAATTGTTCTTTAGTTTTTATTTTTCCCAAAGATTCAGCAATATCAATGGAAGGCTTTAACTGAATTTTAAGATTGTCGTTTCCCCGTTTTACTTTTATCTCAGAAACACTTTCTGGAGTAAAATCGGCAACTGCCGCACACATAATGGCACCATCCGCATGCGGATAGACTTGAAGGCATTTTTCATGCATCTCGCTTGCAGATTGAACAGCGATAACAGATATTTGAGGATTTTCAATACGAATATGTACCGGACCTGAAATGAGAGTCACCCTTGCTCCTGAATTGGCAAGCTCATTTGCAATGGCATAACCCATTTTGCCTGAAGAATAATTACCAATAAAACGAACAGGATCAATTCTTTCGTAAGTAGGACCGGCAGTCACAAGGAAATGCTTATTCAGCAGTTTTTTTTTTTGATTAAAGAATTGAATCACTTCTTTAATGATGTTTTCGGGCTCTTCCATTCTTCCCTTGCCATGCAGACCACTGGCCAATGCACCTTCGCCAGGTTCAATAATCAGATTTCCAAATGAACGCAATATTTCGAGATTTGCCCGGTTCGCAGGATGTTGAAACATATCCAGATCCATAGCTGGTGCTATTATAACCGGACATTTAGCAGACAAATAGGTAGTAATAAGCAGATTGTCGCATATCCCATGAGCCATTTTACCCATTGTGGCAGCTGTAGCCGGAGCAATCAACATGAGATCGGCCCATTGCCCCATATCCACATGCGAATTCCATGATCCATCGTTAATAGAAAAGAAATCAGTGGCTACCGGTTTTCCCGAAAGCGCCGACATAGTGACAGGAGTTATAAACTCTTTGGCAGCAGGGGTCATCACCACCTGCACTTCAGCACCTTCCTTGATAAGGCCCCTTAAAAGATAAGCTGCCTTGTAGGCAGCTATGCTTCCGGTTAGCCCGAGAATGATATGTTTTCCTGACAGCCTCATAAAGGCTTGTATTACAATTCTTTGTTACGGTTCTCCTTGGCAGGATTACGGTGATAAATCTGATCGCTTACAAATTCTTCGTAAGCAATCAAAGTTGGTTTTGGAAGACGTTCATAGTATTTCGAGATCTCAATCTGTTCACGATTTTCAAATACTTCTTCCAGGTTATCGGTGTAAGAGGCAAACTCCTGCAATTTCTGACTAAGTTCTTCTTTCATTTCAGAAGCAATCTGATTTGAACGTTTTGCAAGAATCATTACCGTTTCATAAATATTACCTGTACGGCTTTCCAACTCTCTTAAATCCCTTGAAATGGTTGTAGATTCTGCTTTTGTTTTCTTAAAATCCATATTGTCTAAATTTTTGAATCCGTTTTGTAATTTAACAACTTGGCAGTTGTAACATGATACTTTTCAACTTCTTTCCGGTATTTGCTCTCCGGGTATTCGTCGACAAAGGTAAAATATTCATCCAATGTAGAACTCAAACGTTCACGCTTTTTTTCTTCAATGCTATTAAGAGCAAGCAAATACTTTGCTTTTAGTAGCATGTACATTAGTTCTTCCCGGTATTTCGTATCAGGGAAATCCTTCAAAGAGGTAGATAATGCAACCACTGCAGCCTTATAATTCTTCAAATCGTAATAAAGTTTGCCGCTCAGATATGATTTGTAAACTAATTTGTCACGCAACTCAATAATTAACCGGTTTGCTTCGTCTAACCGGGTAGATTTTGGGTATAAGTTAATAAATAACTGCAGTGCATCGATTGCATCCTGAGTAACTGCCTGATCGAGACGAGGACCTGGTGAATCGAGGTAAAAACAATATCCAACCATGAATTGCGATTCTTCAGCAAATTCACTGCGCGGAAACTCCTTAATCAAGGACTTAAAATAATGTCCCGCCATCAGATTGTCTTTCATACCGAACTGACTTTTGGCGTAATAATAATATACCTTATCAGCACGGCTTGTACCTCTGACAATATTTATAAGCTCTTTCAGTAACGCTGAAGAACGAACAAACTGACCTCCTTCATAATACTCAAGCGCTTTTTTGTACTTAAACTCATAATCGGTACTCTTGACTATTTTGTTATAGTCACTGCAAGAGCTTAATAACAACAAAAAAACGATAACTATCGGTGCGAAATTTCTCATTTTCATTAACATGGCGCAAAGATACATTTTTAAATAAAATTTCAGGCCGAAAAATAGGATGAATTATCCAAATGTCAAACCTGTTTAGTATAAATTAACAAATTTGCAGACTTATTAAAATAAATTACTTTTGCAGCGTTAACTTTAAAAACCAAATCAAGTGGACATTTTTGAAAAACTGAGGAGTAATATGGGGAGCCTGGGACAATACATGAAGCAGGCTCATGGATACTTTGCTTTCCCTAAATTGGAAGGTGAAATTGGTACAAGAATGAAATTCAGAGGAAAAGAAGTTTTAGTTTGGAGTTTAAACAATTATATCGGGTTGGCGAATCATCCTGAAGTTCGTAAAGCCGATGCCCAGGCAGCAGCAGATTATGGGATGGCTTCCCCAATGGGAGCCCGCATGATGTCGGGACAAACCAGCAGGCATGAAGAACTCGAGAGAAATCTGGCCGGATTTGTAGGTAAACAGGATGCATTTTTGTTGAATTTTGGGTATCAGGGAATGGTATCAATTATTGATGCAGTCTGCGGAAGAAATGATGTGATTGTTTATGATTCAGAAGCTCATGCATGTATTATGGATGGTGTCCGTTTGCACATGGGTAAACGTTTTGTATACGCACACAATAATATGGATAGCCTCCGGAATATGCTGATGAAAGCAACCAAGCTGTCTGAAAAACAAGGTGGAGGAATACTTGTAATTACTGAAGGTGTTTTTGGCATGTCAGGAGACCTTGGCAAGCTGGATGAAATTGCCAAATTCAAAGATGAATTCAATTTCCGTTTACTCGTTGACGATGCACATGGTTTTGGAACGATGGGAGCAACAGGTGCCGGAACAGCCGAGCACTTTGGTGTTACAGACAAGGTAGATCTTTTATTTGCAACCTTTGCCAAATCAATGGCAGGTATTGGCGCATTTATTGCCTGTGATGAAGATATCTGTGACTTTTTACGTTATAATATGCGTTCACAGACATTTGCCAAGTCATTGCCAATGCCTATGGTTATCGGTGCATTAAAACGACTTGAAATACTACGCACACATCCTGAACTTCGTGAAAAACTTTGGTTTATTGTCGATAAACTTCAAAGTGGATTGAAAGCTGAAGGCTTTGATTTAGGAGCAACCAATTCATGTGTTACACCTGTTTATTTTAGTGGAGGAGTGGGTGAAGCTACCAGTGCGGTGATGGATCTGCGTGAAAATTACAATATTTTCTGTTCGGTGGTGGGTTACCCGGTCATTCCAAAAGGTTTGATTATGCTTCGCCTGATTCCGACAGCCTTGCATACAATGGAAGATGTTGAATATACCATTAAAGCATTTTCAGAAATCAGGAAAAAACTGGAAGAAGGTAAATACAACACTTCTCAGATTCCTACGATTGTTTAAGATTACGTTGAACGAATAAACCAGCTCTTTGGAGTTGGTTTATTCCCCAAATTAATAGAATACATTAAAATGGTTATGCCTTTTTAGCTCAGTTGGTAGAGCAGCTCATTCGTAATGAGCAGGTCGCCGGTTCAAGTCCGGCAAAAGGCTCTTTTTTTTATCTATAAATTAAATTTACAAGTCATTTTTTTTGCTCTATTACTTATCGTAATAGTGTTTATATTAGTGGTCATATTAATACTTCAACACAAACGGACCCGAATAAAAGATCTGTATTCCCTTCTCTTCTGATTAAAAGAACAGGTAAATATTCAGGTTGCTATTTTGTAGCTCTGTCAGATCAAACAAATTGCATCATTTTTCTACTTGTGTATATAGACTTTTTAGGATCACTTCAAATTGTTGAGGTGAATTCTAAATCAAGTATAAATCTCAATTCGTCTAAATCCTTTAATAGCCCTCACTAATACACATCTGGAATAAGAAATGAAAGCGACCTGTAGGCGGTTTACCTTCATAATATAATCGTCTATTAAACCTTCTGGTAAAATTGAATATTTACAATTTACATCAAATATTTTTTCCGTAAGTATACATACAGAAACCTTACATAAATCATACTCAAAACATACAAAAACCACACGCATTTATAGCTTCTTCCCTGCCCATTCCCAGTTCAGTCTGAATTCAATCCTCATGTACTGTTTTTTTTGATTAGATTCATTCGGAAAGATTTTCAGGATTCAAATATTTAACGGGTTGACGCCGAATTGAGGAAAAAAGAATGGGGATCACTTCCTGATTAATTACTCATCTTTCGGATTCCAGGCTCCCTTCCAAATTAAAATGAGTTGCAGTAAAATGAAACTTTTCTATGGGAATCAAAAATTGAAATACCTTGTTTAGCAATACATTTAACCCACTCCAAGCAGAATTGGACCATTTTTTTCTTTTATAGTTGCTAAATGTCAATTCATTTTTTTACCAAAAAAGTTTGGTACTATTTTGAAAAAACTACTTTTGCACCTTCTTTTCAATAAAGCAAAAAATACAATTAGCTAAAGATATGGAAAGCGAATCATTAATTCTCTTTTTTATAGTTGCACTGATCCTGGTGGGTGGGGCAATTATTTTTTCAACCCTTGTTGCACCAAAATCATTTAATCCTGCAAAATCAGAACCTTACGAATGCGGTATTCCGTCAGAAGGCCCAGCCTGGATACAGTTTAATGTGGGTTATTACCTTTTTGCTATCATTTATCTGATTTTCGATGTGGAAACCGTGTTTCTATTCCCTTGGGGAGTAGTGATGAAATCTATTGGAATGAGGGCATTTATCGAAATCATAATTTTCTTCTTCATTCTTGGTCTGGGACTATTGTATGCCTGGAAAAAACAAGCTTTAAAATGGGTTTAATAAAATCAATGAAAGATGAAGATTTCGGAGATAATGAATCTCTCGAACTCTTAAAGAAGTCAGGCAGTAATGTCTTTCTGACCAGTATTGATGCCGTTCTGAATTGGGGTGTTTCGAACTCTATCTGGCCACTTACCTTTGCAACAAGTTGTTGCGGAATTGAGATGATGGCTACCGGAGCATCGAGGCACGACTTTGCCCGTTTTGGGATTGAAGTTTACCGTGCTTCACCACGTCAGGCAGATGTAATTGTTATTGCAGGAACTATCGTTCACAAGATGGCTCCAATACTGAAACGATTATATGACCAGATGCCTGACCCGAAATATGTAATCGCCATGGGAGCATGTGCCGTTTCAGGAGGACCATTCTTCTACAATTCTTATTCAGTGGTACGTGGTGTTGATCACATCATACCTGTTGACGTTTATGTACCAGGATGTCCACCACGCCCCGAAGCACTTTTGTATGGGGTAATGCAGCTACAACGAAAAATTAAAGGTGATTCCATTTTTAATGCAGAAGACCCGGCAGATAAATTGCTATAATTGTAACAAACATGCTAAACAGACAGGAATTAACAGATATAATCAGGGGTTTTGAACCTGAGACAGAGTTTCCGGAAGGGACTCAATTACTGGAAGCATTTGTTCCGGCAGAAAAAATATACGCTTTGGTTGAAAAACTCAAATCGGATAATAAATCATCGTTTAACTACCTCATTAGCCTTACTGCAGTTGATTTTTTGACTCATATGACGGTGGTTTATCACCTGGAATCTACTGAATTCAGGCATTTAATTGTTTTGAAATCAAAACTTGCTGATCGTGAAGATCCTAAAATAGATAGTTTAACTGCTTTGTACCCAACAGCCGAATATTTTGAACGCGAAGTTTTCGACTTGTTTGGAATCCGGTTTAACAACCATCCAAACCTTCAACGTCTTTTTCTGGAAGATGACTATGGATACCCGCTTCGTAAAGATTTCCGCGATGAAATAAACATCATTGAACGATAAAACCCGGCATATGAGTGAAGAAATAATTAAAGACGTGATTGTTGGGGAGAATGAGGACTACATTATTAATATGGGTCCGCAGCACCCTTCCACCCACGGAGTATTAAGGTTTGAAGTATGCCTGAAAGGTGAAACGGTAAAATACCTGATTCCACATATTGGATACATTCACCGTGGAATCGAGAAAATGTGTGAGGCCAATACTTACCAGCAACTTATACATCTAACCGACCGGATGGATTACCTGTCAGCACATATGAACAACGAAGCAGTCTGTTTGGTTGTTGAAGATGCTTTGCAGGTTGAAATCCCGGAGCGTGTTAAATACATCCGGACTATTCTCGATGAACTAAACCGCATTGCTTCGCATCAGTTATGGTGGTGTGCATTTGGGATGGACTTGGGTGCTTTGACCAGTTTTTTCTATGGTCTACGCGATCGTGAACACATTCTTGATATTTTTGAAGAATCATTCGGATCGAGATTGCTGCACAGTTTTGTTATGCCAGGTGGATTGATGCATGATGTTCACCCAAATTTTCAAAAACGGACTAAAGAATTCATCAAATACTTCCGAAAAAAACTCCCTGAATACGACCAGTTACTGACTGGAAATATTATTTTCCAGAATCGTGTCAAAGGTATTGGTTTCATGAGTAAAAAAACAGCTATTGGATATGGAGTAACCGGGCCTTCAGCACGTGGTTCAAATTATTCGTGCGACATACGGAAAATTGCTCCTTATGGGATGTACGATAAGGTCCAGTTCAATGAAATTCTGGAGACCGGAGGCGATACATTTGCCCGTTATAAGGTAAGAATTGCTGAAATGTGGGAGTCGATGAATATCATTGAACAATTGATTGATAATATCCCTGAAGGAGATTTTACGGCAAAGATGAAACCAATCATCAAGCTTCCTGCCGGTGAATACTTCAGAAGAGTTGAAACGGCACGTGGTGAACTCGCTGTTTATGTGGTTAGCGATGGAAATAAAACTCCGTTCCGTATGAAATTCCGTACGCCAAACTTCAGTAACTTGTTTGTAATAAACAGTCTTGCTTCCGGACATAAAATAGCCGACCTGATTGCCATCAGCGGTTCACTCGACTTAGTAATACCTGATATTGACAGATAAATGAATACAAATATGTCATCAAACATCTACGATTTTTCGACACTTACCGGCTCCATTCATACCTGGTTATCAGGTATGATGTCGTCAGGATGGGTCAATTTTACTGAATTGGTTCTGGTCGGGTTGGCTTTCCTTTTGATGTACGCATTACTCGGATTGTTTCTGGTGTATGCCGAACGGAAAGTTTGTGCTTTTATGCAAAATAGGGTTGGACCGAACCGGGTTGGTAAATGGGGTATCTTTCAAACCATTGCCGACCTGATTAAACTGCTTATGAAGGAGCTAATTCCAATTCGCAAATCAGATCCCTTGCTTTTCAATCTGGCACCATTTATTGTAATCATTTGCTCTTTTCTTGCACTGGCTGCTCTACCTTATGCCAAAGGACTTCAGGCGATTGATTTTAATATTGGTGTATTTTATGTAATGGCTGTATCGTCGCTCAGCGTAGTTGGTATTTTAATTGCCGGTTGGTCGAGTAACAGCAAATATTCACTGATTGGGGCCATGCGTAGCGGAGCCCAGATTGTGAGTTACGAACTTTCAGTTGGTCTTTCATTATTAGCCATTGTAGTATTTTCAGGAACAATGCAGCTTTCAGGAATAGTTGAAAGTCAGGCTAACGGATGGTGGATTTTTAAGGGACATATACCGGCATTCATTTCTTTTATTGTATTCCTGATTGCCAGTACAGCTGAAATTAATCGTGGACCCTTTGATTTGGCAGAAGCTGAATCGGAATTGACTGCAGGTTTCCATACAGAGTATTCAGGAATTAAATTCGCCTTTTTCTTCCTGGCTGAATACATGAACATGTTTATTGTTGCTGCCTTGGGTGCAACAGTATTTCTGGGCGGATGGATGCCATTCCATGTTGGAAACTGGGTAGGATTTAACCAGATCATGGATTATATACCCTCATTGGTTTGGTTCATTGTCAAAACCTTCTTCATCATTTACCTGATTATGTGGATTAAATGGACATTTCCACGTTTGAGAATCGACCAGTTATTAACACTGGAGTGGAAATATCTTTTACCAATCAGTTTGGTCAACATTGTATTCATTGCCTTTATCGTCCTGATGGGCTGGCATTTTTAATATAAATAGCGGAAAATGAATAGTATTATAGAATATTTTACCGACATATTTAAAGGGATTTCGTCATTATGTGCAGGTTTGCGCATAACCGGGAAATACTTTATAAGCCCCGGTTCAATTGTTACCCAGCAATATCCGGAAAACCGGGCAACATTGAAAATGGAGGAACGCTTCAAGGGTGAAATCATCATGCCTCATGATGAAAACAATCTGCATGCCTGCACCGGTTGCGGAATTTGCGAAATGAATTGTCCAAATGGGTCAATTGAAATTATAACTGATCGGGTTGCCAATGCTGAAGGGAAACTGGAAAGGGTAATCGATAAGCACATTTATCATCTTTCGATGTGTACATTCTGCGGACTGTGTGTGAAAACCTGTCCCTCGGATGCACTTGCATTTGGTCAGAAATTCGAACATGCCGTATTTGACCGGAATCATCTCACCAAGGTTTTGAATCAACCTGGTTCAAAACTTAGAAAGGAGGCTAAATAATGAATGTATTCATGTTTTATATGTTCTCAGGAATAATCCTGATTTGTTCGCTTTTGTCGATCACCACCCGAAGAATTTTGAGGGCGGCCGTTTACCTGCTTTGCGTTCTGCTGGCTACTGCCGGTCTGTATTTCATGTTGAATTACCAGTTTATGGCTGCTGTTCAACTCACTTTATATGCTGGAGGTATAGTGGTTCTGATTATTTTCAGCATTCTATTAACACATCACATTTCGCATCGTTTTAAACACCCGGACATTACCAAATTACTTATGGGTATTGGATCTGCAGTTGTTGGAATCGGATTGGTTCTTACAACCATACTCTCCCACTCTTTTCAAGCCGGAACTGCTCCGGAATTGCCTGTTGATATGACAGTGATAGGAAATCAATTGCTTAGCACCGGAAAAAACGGATACGTTTTACCATTTGAGTTAATCAGTATTTTGTTACTGGCAGCAATGATCGCAGCAATAGTGGTTGCAAAAAAGGAAAAAAATAAAAACTCAGAGATATGATTCAGGGAATTCCTCTCGAACACTTTTTAGTCGTAAGCACGATTATGTTTTTCATCGGAGTTTGCGGTTTCATTATTCGCCGCAACCTGATTACGATGTTGATGGCCATTGAACTCATCCTGAATTCGGTCAATATCAATTTCGTGGTTTTCAACCGCTACCTGTATCCCGATCAATTGCAGGGTCAGTTCTTTTCACTATTCATTGTTGGTATTGCAGCTGCCGAAGCATCGGTTGCCATCGCTCTTATCATCAATATTTACAGAAACATGAAGAACATTGAAGTTGAAAATGTAAATGAAATGAAATTTTAAAATTTAGGAGCAATGACAGGATATACATATACTGTATTCATTATACTGATTCCACTGGTAATGTTTTTAGTTACCGGTTTACTGGGAATGAAATGGAAACCAATCGTCTCCGGAATATTGGGAACAATCGGGATGGGAATTGCATGGACGCTTTCACTAATTACCGCAGGCAGCTATTTCTTTGGTACACATGGCACTGAAGGATTTCATGCTATCATTCCTTTCGAAATTAAGTGGCTGCAGTTTACCGAGACCCTGATTATTAAGATGGGTATTCTGCTTGATCCAATCTCGGTGATGATGTTAGTTGTGGTAACCACCATTTCGTTTATGGTTCATATTTATAGTTTGGGCTATATGAAAGGCGAAGGCGGTTTTGCACGTTTCTATGCATTCTTATCTCTGTTTACTTTTGCAATGCTCGGACTGGTTATTGCAACCAATATTTTCCAGATGTATATTTTTTGGGAATTGGTAGGTGTTAGTTCATTCCTTTTGATCGGATTCTACTATCAAAAACCATCGGCGGTAGCAGCGGCGAAAAAAGCATTTATAGTTACCCGGTTCGCAGATTTAGGATTCCTGATTGGAATCCTGATACTTTCGTTCGTTACAGGAACATTTGATTTCGCCAAATTGACTGAACCAGGAACAACAATTTTCGCAAGCGCTGCATCAATGAGTTTTATGGGTATATCGGCAATGACCTGGGCTATGACGCTGATGTTTATCGGTGGTGCAGGTAAATCGGCTATGTTCCCGTTACACATCTGGTTACCCGATGCAATGGAAGGTCCAACTCCGGTTTCGGCATTAATACATGCTGCGACCATGGTAGTTGCCGGTGTATTTCTTGTTGCCCGTATGTTCCCTGTGATACATTTTCAGGCTCCAGCCACACAGGAAATAATTGCTTATGTTGGCGGATTTACTTCACTGTTTGCTGCTGTGATCGCCATTACACAATATGACATCAAACGCATTCT
>TBL_comb47_HYPODRAFT_10003363_pt1 | contig 18981 bp, 9 predicted proteins | sample TroBogypolimnion_40_FD_10682 | JGI IMG/M metagenome (IMG submission 10682) | reverse complement strand
CTAGGAATGCCAGCAAACCCCAGCCAGTCTCTGCCTTCCACAATCTGGAATGGCTCGCTCAGGACGTCGCCCGCGCTCACATCCAAATGGAAACTGGCAAATCGTCGTCCCGCCATTTGCGCTTCCACGGGAAAACGTGAACCGCCATAAGGCGCGGCATCCAGGTCCATGGTTGGTTCGCCAACCGCGAACTCAAACCCGTCCTGCAAATCAATGCCCGCCGCGCGCTCCAGCAGACCGCGAATGGCCGCCTCATCCCATTGTCTTGCGCCTTGGGGTAAACGGCGGATGGCCAAATCAATGTCGCGCGTCGTCCGGGCGATCCGAAGGCGAAGCTCCATCGCGTAGCCACCTTTGAGTAGCCATGGGGCATCGGGTTCGTGAAAAAGGCGGCAAAGCAGGCGGTCGAACGCCGCTTGGCGGCGCAGTCGTTGGATGTCTCCACCCTCGCGCCGGACAGCGGCCAGCAGACGGTCTTCCAGCGCGCGACGCAGGGCGGCTGGAGTTTTATAGCGATTCATGGGAACAAAGTGGCGATGAGTTTCCGGGTGGACTCGGTCTCTTTCATAATGAAAATCTCCCGCTCGGTGATCAGGCCGCGTCGGCGCGCTTCCAAAGCGACCGGGCGGAGATCGTCAAGACCAGCCGGATAGGTGCTGGCCACATCGCGTAGTGCGCGCAGTGGGCGGCACACCGTGAGTCCGCGCAGGTGGGTGATTTCGTCAGGTGCAAGCCCGGCCTGGTGCAGCACCACCACTTTAGGCGGACGGGTATTACGCCGAAACCCAGGTGGTACCGTCATGTGGATCTTGGCCGGGTTGTAATCGCCCAATTCAAAGAGGGCAAGCGCCGTCTGGTGCGACATCGCGGCCAGAGGCTTCTGATCGCGGCCGCGTGTCCAGAGCAGCCAGACCATCATCTCGCCATCCTCCGGCGGCGGAAGATGCTCCATCCGATAAATGCCCCGCCAGACGCGTTCCCAATTCCCGGCACCCACATGATAGGGATGGGTGTTGTCCGCGTAGCCCGCCTCTATGGCCTGCTTCGTGGTAAAATAGCCCTGCTGGTCTTGGGCGATGCTCATGAGGGCGGTAAACGGGTCAGTTTTCTTCGCCATGCACACATCCTCAACTTTTTTGAGGAATTATGCAAGCCGAGATTCTCTTTGTTTTGATCCGTTAGCGCCGTGTTGTGCGGAGCCAGTCTCTGTGATGGCAGCCCCAAGCAGGCGCAGTTGTTCGTCTATTCCTCCTAATGGAGCGGCGCGTAAGCACTTACGAATGGAGGCGAGGGTCGGAATCGAGCGGTTTCTGCTCTGTTTTCTGAGGGAAAAATCGCAGGAAATCCCCGGAAGTCAAGGCTATTCGGCAACTACTCGGCACTACCCGTTTCCGCCTTGCCACTACTCGTTTACTGAAGAATTCACTGAAGGTGTTCGGGACGAGTGAGCTTGCCCCAACGGAGGTGGGATTGAGCCCCGGGGAAAAGCAGAAGGGCACAAGGGGGCTAAGTCCACCCTGGTGTAGGCGCTCGCGATGTGCTGTACAGCGACATTTATTTTGCGGGAAGGCCATTTCGAATTGTCGCTAGAGAATGTGCCCCTGAAGCTGGGGTAGCGGTAACCGGCCCCGAGCAGGGGCTGAATGAGGTAGCAGAGCCCTCCAGCCAATTTACTCCGCAAGGAGCTGCGGCAGAGGTCAAACTAATCCGCGTTTTGCCCAGGGAAAAAAGCAGTAGAAAACGGAGGCGGCTTCCGTTTAAGTTCCTAGGTATGAAAGCAGGAGCATGGCTCGTTTGCACCGCGTCCCTGGTTGTTGGGCCGTCGGCCCTGGCCTCGTTCGGCGGCTCACTTGTACTGGGCCGGCCGACAGCGACTTCCATTGCCATCAACGCGGTATCGGATGCCAATGCGGCAGCTTATGTCGAATACGGCCTGGTGACCGGGGTGTATTCCAACCAGACCGGAATCACCAATCTTTCCGCCGGCCAGCCGGTCGAGGTCGTGTTGACCGGCCTCCAGCCCAACACCCGCTATTATTATCGGCTCCGGTTCGAATACGCCGGGTATACGACTTTCGAGACCGACGTCGAGCACACGTTCCACACCCAACGACCTCCAGGCAGTACGTTCACCTTCTGCATCCAGGGAGATTCGCACCCGGAACGAGTCGGGAAGATGTTCGATTTCCAGCTCTACAGCAACACCCTGGCCCATGCCGCCGCGGATCAACCTGACTTCTACCTGACCATCGGCGATGATTTCAGCGTGGATCTGATCCCCACCAACAGCCTCAACTCGAGTAACGTGACCTATCGTTACGTCGTTCAGCGGCCCTATCTGGGGGTGATTGGTGCTTCGGCGCCCGTGTTCCTCGTGAATGGCAACCACGAGCAGGCGGCCGCCTACCTCCTTAACGGCACGTCGAACAATGTCGCGGTTTGGGCGCAAAACGCCCGCAACAGCTATTATTCCGAGCCGACTCCCGACGGCTTTTATACGGGCAACACGAATCCGGTGCCGTTCATCGGACTACTGCGGAACTACTACGCCTGGACCTGGGGGGACGCGCTGTTCGTCACCCTCGATCCGTATTGGGGCTGTCCCATTTGCGTGGATAATGTTTTGGGGGATGATCACAGCTCCAGTGCCAAGCGAACCAATATTTGGGACGTTACGCATGGGGATGCCCAGTATGAGTGGCTAAGAACGACCCTGGAGCAAAGCCGGGCCAAATACAAATTCGTGTTCGCCCACCACGTCCTGGGCACAGGCCGCGGCGGCATCGAGGAGGCGTTCGATTACGAATGGGGTGGTTATAATGTCGGCGGTGGCAACAACCAAACCGGTACCAATATCACTACTTGGGGATTTGCCACCAACCGGCCGCTCTGGGCGATGCCCATCCACCAATTGATGGCCTCCAACCATTGCACGATCTTCTTCCAGGGACACGACCACTTGTTTGCGCACCAGCAACTGGACGGAGTCACCTACCAGGAACTTCCCTTGCCGGCCGATCCCTCCAATACGCTATACAACGCCGACGCTTATCTGACCGGTTACGTGACCAACAGCTCCGGCTACACCCGTGTCACCGTGTCCCCCGCACAGGTGAAGGTGGAATATGTGCGCATGTATCTCCCGACGGCTGAAACCAATGGCCAGTTTAGCGGGTTGATCGGCCACAGCTACGTTATCGCCTCACCCCAAATAAGCGCCATTGCCGCCACCAACGGCCAAGCTGAACTCGTGCTTAACGGCACCCTGTTCCAAGACCATTCCCTGCAGGCCTCGACCAACCTGGCCGAATGGACGACCATCTTAACCACCAACCTGGCGGCGACACCGGTGCTGTGGAGGGATCTCGGTTCAACGAATTACAGCCGTCGCTTTTACCGGTTCGGCTACGGCCCCTAAGACCCGTTCTATGAAACTACACCTGCTCGGACTGCCATTGCTCCTCCTGGGGCGGGCTCAGCTTTTCGCCGACCTTCCCTTTGACCTGATTTTGGGATGCCCGACCGACACGTCCGTGACCGTGAGCCTGCTCGCTACCAACAATCTGGCGGTCTATCTGGAATATGGGACGCAATCCGCTGTTTACACGGGCCAGACGACGACGAATGCTGTCACCAATGGAGTTCCGAGCGAGCTCGCGCTGAGCGGGCTCGGCAAGGACCAGCAGTACTATTACGTCGTCCGCTACTCGGCGAACGGCGCGCCGTTCTCCGCAGGGACCGAGCATGTCTTCCACACCCAGCGCAACCGGGGCAGCCAATTCACCTTCGATATTGAGGCCGATCCGCACTACAACGATACGCCTGGCACCGTGCCTTCGGTCTGGCAACAGACGCTCACCAATATCCTCGCGGACCAACCGGATTTCCTCATCGATTTGGGCGACACGTTCATGAACGAGAAGTACTATTCCGCCACGAATGCCTACACCATGACCCAAGCGGGCCTCCTCAGCGCATGCGCGGCCGTGCGCACGCAGTTCTTCAACATTCCCGGCCACTCCGTGCCCCTCTTCCTGGTCGATGGCAACCATGACCCGGAGTTGGGATGGTGGCTCAGCAACAGCGTGCCGCAGGCCAATCCGGCCGTCTGGGGTGCCCGCGCCCGGCAACTCTATTATCCCTGCCCGGTCGCGGGCGGTTTTTATTCCGGCGCGACCAATATCGACTTCTACCAACAACAGCCCCGCGACGGCTACTACGCTTTCGAATGGGGCGACGCGCTCCTGGTAATGCTCGACCCCTTCTGGTATAGCGACCAGGGCGTGAGCAAGTCCAGCGATCCGTGGGCGTGGACGCTAGGCACGAACCAATATTATTGGCTGAAAACCACCCTCGAAAACAGCACGGCGAAATTCAAGTTCGTGTTCGCCCATCACTTGATTGGCGGCAGTTTCGACACCCTGGCGCGCGGCGGCCTGGAATACTCGCCCTATTTTGAATGGGGCGGGCTCAACACCAACGGCACCCCGGGTTTTGCCGCCCACCGGCCCGGTTGGCCGATGCCGATTCGCGATCTGCTGCTCGCGAACAAGGCGCAAGTGTTCTTCCACGGGCATGACCATCTCTATGTGAAGCAGGACTACTACGCGAGCGGCGTTTCTAACGGCTCGCCCGATCTCATCTACCAGGAAGTGCCGCAGCCCAGCCATTACCCCTATAACGCCATCGCCTACGCGACGGGCACCAACATCGGCTACAACTATCAAAGCGGCGTCTTCTATGGCAGCGCCGGGCACCTGCGCGTCACGGTGTCCCCGACCAACGCCTGGGTGGAATATGTGCGTTCCTACCGCCCAACGGATGAAGGCCCGGGTGCTACCAACCGTATGGTGTCCTACCGCTATGCCATACCCGCCCCGGCGACAACCGTGTCGCAGCCGTATTTGACGGGCGTTGGTTGGAGCAGCGGCGAGGCGCATTTTTCCATCAACGGCACCACGGGCGAACTCCATACCGTGCAAGCCTCCACGGACCTGACGAGTTGGACGAATATTTTCAGCACCAACCTTTCCATGACCCCGTTCTCTTGGTCTGACCCCGGAGCCTCCAACTACCTCCGGCGATTCTATCGCGTTTTGGTCGCGCCATAGATGCGAGGCGTGATCAGCGGCTGGGCCGGAGCGAACTCTGTTGCTGTTCCGCCTTGTGCGCCGCCTCGTCAGCCAGGCTGGCTTCTCCCGCCTCCCGCAGGGCGACTTCCAGGGTGGCATAACCCAGCGCCAACAGGTTGTGGGGTGGCTGGATATCGGATCGCTTCTCCAGATGGCTTAACAACGTAGAAATAGTCTCTTCCAGCTCCGTACGGGCCTCGCGTGGGTGGTGTTGGCGAATCAAGGCATCCGCCAGCGCGATGCGATAGGTGGCCATCCAGCAACCGAACTGGGGCGTGTCCGGGAATTGTTTCACCAGGGAGGTCTGGATCAGCACCGCTTGGCGAAAGCTCCGTTCCGCTTCGGCCCAATGGTCCATTTGCCGGTGAAACGACCCAAACTGGTGCTGCACCCGGGCTTCGGCGGCGATAAAGTCGGGGATATCCGGATAGCGGATGGCGAGTTTCTCCAGGAGGCCCAGGGATTTACCCAAGCGGTCGGTGATCGCCCGCTCGACCTCGGGTGGGATCGGGGCTGGTGGCAGGTGCATCCGGGCGTAAGCCTCGCTCAAATCATAGGCGTAGTCGGGGATGCCCGGGTAGGCTTTCACCAGGGGTTCGAGTATGCCAATGGCGTGTTCGTCACCGCCTTCCGCAGGGCCGCCATCCTCCACCGTCGCCCCTTCCAGGTAGCAAAGCGCTAGTAAATGCCGGTATTCCGGGTTATGGGCATCGGCGGCGGCCAATCCGTTGAGGAGGGCGACCGCTTGGGCCAGGTCAGATCGTTGTTCCTCCGGCAGTGTTAGTGGCCCGACTTCCTCCGGCGGCGCCGCCGCCGGAAGCGGGCGGTCCTGGGTGCCGAGCGCGTAATACGTGCGCGCCAACTCGAAGCGCCATGCGACCGGAGCGGTGGGTGAGGCTGCACCGCCCTGGAGCAAAGCCAAAGCGGCGAGATGAGCTTGCCGGGCTTCGGCCGTCTGCCGCCGCGCGGTGTAGAGATCGCCCAGTTCGTTCTCTATTTGCGCCACTTCCAACCGGAGGTTCGGATTGGTTGGCGAGTGGGTGCCCGGTTCTCGAAAAAGCGCGATGGCGCGCTGGTAGGCCTTGACGGCTTCCTCCATTTGGCCCAGACGCTGCCGGATGGCACCGACGCGCCGGTTGGCTTCGGCGGTCCCCACCCGGATCTTGTCATCTTTGCCGGTTTGCCGGGCTAACCGGTCGTAGAAGGGCAGCATTTCTTCGAGGAGTGCCGCCGCTTCCTTGGATAACACTGGGGAACGGGGATTGCCCGAGCTTTCGGTTCCTCCGCCAGCTAGTCGCGAGAGGATGCCGATTCGAGTCGGTGACAACCGCTCGAACATCCGGTCGAGGGCTTCGACGGCCAGGCTGGCGTTGGCTTCGGCCTTGGCGCGCTCGATAGCTTTATCTCGGGAAGCGCTTTTTGTCCGCACGTAGCCGATGGCGCCTACGACGCCGACCAGCACGATCAGCAACAACGTCGCCCCGGTCAAGCCGGCCAGGCTCTTGTTCCGGCGGCACCAGCGGCCCAACCGTTCCACGGGACCGACCCGTCGGGCACGGATGGGCCGATCCGCGAGGAAACGGTCGAGGTCATCCGCCAGCAGGGCGGCGCTCTGATAGCGCTGGCTGGCATCGTGGCTGATGGCCTTGAGAATAATCGTCTCCAGGTCACGCGGAATGTTCCGGCAAACCAGGCTCGGCGCCAGCGGTGGCCCTTGGGTGATTCGTTGCATCAGGCGGCTCGGGTCGGTTTCTTCATAGGCCGAATGCAGGGTAAGCAACTCGTACAACGTGAGTCCCAGGCTATAGATGTCGCTGCGTTGGTCGGTGTGGCCACCGAACTGTTCCGGGGCCATGTAGCGCACGGTCCCGACTACATCGTTGGAAAGGGACGGGTCCGCGGATTGAGCGGCTTTGGCCAACCCAAAATCCGCCAGCCAGAGGGTGCCGTGGGGGTCGAGGAGCAGATTGGCCGGTTTGATGTCCCGATGCAGGACTCCCTGGCTATGCGCGTGGCGCAACGCCTCGGCGGCTTGTCGGCCAAGCCGCGCCACGCTCTGCCAATAATAGGGTCCCAGGCGGCCATCGGGACGTATCCCATCTTTCCCACCCAGCAGTTGCTGGGTGGCAGCCTCAGCCATATCACCGTCTGGTCCCGCGGGGGTTGCGGCCGCCCCGGCCGGTGGCGGCGACAGGTCCTGCGGTTCGCTGCCTCGTTTGGCCAGCAGGGGGATGATGGCGTTCAAACCCACGCCGCGAATGTACTGCATGACGTAGTAGTGGAAGCCATCCTGCTCGCCCACGCCAAATACTTCGACAATGTTGGTGTGATGCAGATTGGCCGCGATGCGGGCCTCGTCCTGGAAGCGTTTCAGGCGCTTTTCATCCAACAGGACCTGGCGAGGCAGAACCTTGACGGCGACGCGGCGGGCCAGCGACTCCTGCTCCGCCTCAAAGACCACACCCATCCCGCCACGGCCGATCTCGCGGATAAGCCGGAAGTCACCTAATCGCTCAGGCCGCGCGGCCCCGAGAGCCGCTCGCCCGCCGCTAAAGCGGGCCTGCCGGGACTTGATCCGTTCGGTCACGGCAATGGTGGGGAGGAGATCCCGGATCTCCTCCGCCAGTTCGGGATGCTGCGCGGCGTAATCCGTGACGGAAGGCGCGTCGCCTTGCCGCAGGCGCCGGATGTATTCGGCGGCGAGGACCTCCAAGGGATCTCGTTTCATCTCCGCATCAGCCATACCGGACCTCCTTCTCCAAATCAGTTACCTGGGCCAAGATGGACTTGAGCCGCCGCAACGCCCGGATATAGCGAACGCTGGCCGCATCCTGTTCGATCCCCAGTGCCTCGGCCACCTCGCTGTTCGTCAGGTCCTCAAAATGGCGCAAGACCAACACCTCGCGGTCAATGGGGTCCATCTGCTCGATGGCATTCTGCACCAGACCGAGCAGATCAGCCCGCGCGGCAGCCCGGCTCGGCGAGGTGAACTGGCCCACCAGGCGAAGGGCTACTGAGGCGGAGGTCGCCTGCCCATACGGCAGGCCGTCGATGGCCACTTCGCAGCCGGCGTCCCGCCGCTGCGCACCCAAGTGGTGTCGGTGCAGGTCGATGAGGGTCTGATTCACGATCATGCGCAACCAGATGAAAGGCGAACTGGCGGGACCGTCGGCATAATGTTTCAAGCGCTGCGTGGCGGCCAGGAAGGCCTCTTGCAACACGTCATCCGGCCCCATCCTGCCGCGCAGGGGCTCCGCCAACCGGAAGTGGATGAGCCGCCACAGCCGGTCCCGCTCGCGGGAAAAAAGCTCCGCCAACGCCGGCAGGTCACCGCCCCGCAGGCGCTGCTCCAGGTCCTCCATCGCGACATGGGATTCGCTGTTCATGCCATTAATATGATTGAAACGCGAACGAACTGGAACTTTCTACTGAGCGGTCGAAGAATGATTTTAAGAGTTTTCTTGTCGGAGGGTGCCATTCCTTTCCGTTCAACCCCTTGGATAGCACGGCACTGGCGACAGCGCCCGCTGGAACAAAACGAAAACGAACTTGCACTGGAATATATGAAAAAGAATTTGATCCTCATAACGCTGGCACTCGGGGCCTCGACCTGTCTGCTCACCGCCCAAGACCGAAGCGAACCCCGCGACGAACAGCGTCCGCCCCCCCGCGAGGGCGAACCCGCCGGCGAACGCAACGGAGGCGCTCCGGGTGAATCCGAAGTGCTCACGGCGGCACAGAAGAACCAGGTGAAGGGCATCCTCTCCAAGTACGACGCCAACACACTGACCGCGGACCAGGCGAAAGCGATCCACGCGGCCTTCCGCCAAGCGGGAGTCCCCGGCGGCGCGTCCATGAACGAGGCCGTAAAGGCCGCGGGTTTCGATCCCGATAAACTGAGGGATCTGGCGCCGCCGGCGCAAGGTGGCGGGAGCGAGCAGGTTCCGCCGGCTCGCGGCGCTGACCGCGCACCCAACCGGGACAACCGACGGGAGGCGGGGCGGCCGGAGTCGAACGGCCAAGGCCAGTATTCCATCGAGCAAGCCATCTCGGATCGCGCGCAACTGAACACCATTGCCTTTGACGGCTTGGCCTTCCTCACGGGAGACCTCGGCAGTTGCACCTTCCTGCCGCCCGGGAAGGCCGCTGATTTCTTTGGCTTCCAGTATATGCGCGACGTGGACGCCAACCAACTGGGCCACAACACGTCCTTCGTGCCGCGAGCCGCCAACAACGTCCTGTACGTGCTGAGCGCCGATCAAAAGGCGCAACTGATAACGCTGGCCAAAGGACAGGAGAGCTTGCTGGCCGACCTGGCGCAGAAGCGGTTTCCCTTGATCAAGGCCTTTTGCCGCCAGTTGTCGGGCGACCTCCCCGCCGGGACGACGGGCTTGGACCGCGAGGCGGTGATGAAGTACACGGCGAGCATCTTCGAGGTGGATGGACTCCTGAGCTACCAACGGGCCAAGGTGCTGGGCGGCATTATCCGCTCGCTGACTGACGAGCAAAAGACCCATCTGAGCAAAATGGCCTTCAACAACTCGGCCACCTGGCCCGAGTTGGCGGACCAGGTGGACACACGAAGCTTCCCCCCGGCGGTCCATGTGGCGGTCATGACCTACGCCAGCGAGATGTTTAGTTGGTATGCGGGCTCGGTGGACGCCGACGTGTATTTCTGCCCGGAACGCCATGCCACCTACTTCGGCTCCTTCTACATGAAGGACATTCCCGCCATGGGCAACGCCAACTTCTCGATCAGCACGTCCTTGACCGGGGACAGCGGCGAGGCTTTCCTGGCCGCCCTGAGTGAACCGCAACGGGCGCTCGTCACGGGCCTCGTGGATCTCCAACGGAAGGACTTGCAGGACATCGTGTCCGTCCGGCGGGCGATTTCGGTGGAACTCCGGCGCTTCATGAAGGAGGAGTCGGCGGACCAAAGCAAGGTGCTGGCGTTGGCGAAGCGCTATGGTGAACTCGACGGCGAGATTTCCTACTGGTACGCGATGCGCTTCGCCGAAGCCCGCGAAGCCCTCACCGTCGGCCAGAAGAAGACCCTGTTGAAGCTGCGCAACCTGGACAGCCAATACACCTGCAAGGGGGCTTACCTTTATTCCGAACCCATCGCGATGCCGGCGATCCCGAACACGGACTTCCTGTTCAAAGCGCCGGGGCAGCCCTTGCCCGCTCAGTCGGCTGCCGCGTCCACGGCCACCGGTTCTTAGGCCCGAGCGAGATTGATCCGGCGAATCCCCCTGACCTCGAAAATGAAAATGCGCCCGGTGCGCGACCAACTGAATGGCCCATGAAGACTAAACGCCTGTTCTTGACCCTGAGTGCCGTCTTGACAGCATTAAGCGCTTGCATCGTGCAATCAAACGGCCAACTACCGTCCAGTTTTCCGACCCTGGTGGTCTCCAGCAACGGGCCCGTCGCGCCGGGGGATTTCATTGGCACCCTGGGTGCGAAGGGCTCCGCGACCAACGTGTTCAACGTGGTTCTGGATAACTCGGGCACGCCGTTGTACACCACCCCCTGCAAGGCGCTATGGCGTACGGTGACACCCTCCGGGCTGATTGCCGAAAACAATACCGCCTGGCTGCTCCGGGACGAAACGTTCGGCGCGGTGGATACGCTCCCCGCCGGCGACGGCCACGATTTCAAGCTCCTCCCCAACGGTGACGCCATCCTTCTGGAAAACGCCAATATCCCAACCAATCTGAGTCAAATCGTCACCGGCGGACGGCCGGATGCGGTGCTCCGGAGCGTGGTCTTCCAGGAAATGGACGCCAACCAGAAAATCGTGTTTCAATGGCGGGCGATCGACCACCTCGCCATAACCGACTCCTTGGATTATATGAATGTGGCCAGCGTGGACTGGACGCATGTGAATGCCATCACCATCGACCCGCGGGACAACAACTATCTCATCTCGCTGCGCGGGTTCTGCCAGATCATCAAGGTGAGTCGAAGCACGGGTGACGTGATGTGGCGCCTCGGTGGGAAATCGAATGACTTTACCTTCATCGGCGAGCATCCCGAGAATGCCCCGTATTACTTCATCGGCCAACACAATATCCATGGTTTGGCTAACGGCGACATCCTGTTCTTCGATAATGGGAGCCTGCAAGGCCAAGGGGATCTGCCCGGCCGAACCTACTCCCGTGCCGTGCAGTACCACCTCGATGAAACCAACCTGACCGCCACCCTCGTATGGGAATATCGTCACGTTCCGGACATTCTGACCCCGACCGAGGGGATCGTGAAGCGGTTCACGAACGGCAACACTTACGTCGGTTGGGTTTCCGCCGCGCAACAGGGCACCGGCCCGGTGCTGACCGAGGTGAACGCCTCCAACCAGGTCATGTTTGAGCTATCGGCGCCCGGGTTCCAGTCCCAAACCATTTTGACCAAGCAGGTCTGGAACTCCCCGGGCCTGATCCACTCGGATATGTTCCAGGGAATTGGCGCGGGCCAGGTGTGCGCCGGGACGAACTCGGGCGTGGTCGTAACGGTCACCAGCCTGTCCGGTTTGTCAGCCAATACACTGACGGTCAGCCATCACGACGACGCCGTTCGATTTCCCCAGTTTTCGGGCAAAGCCCCGCAGGTGTTGGTTCCCCGCGTGACCCTGGCCGGGGCCAATATTACCGCATGGGCCGCCAACCTGAGTTTCGCTCTGCCAGCGAACAACTTCAGCTTTGATACGCCGTTGTACAGCAACCCCACGAACCTGACCATCTATCAGCGTGCCACCATTGGCCAAGGCGTTTTTGTTCCTCTGGCCACCACTTACGACCCGGTGGCGCAGACCTTGAACGTCACCACTACCCAACTGGGAGAGTTCATCTTCACGTATCCCGATCTGCCGGAAATCCCCCTCGCGCCCATTCTCTATGGCCAGGCCACGCAAACGTCAGTGGATTGGCAGGAACCGGTCGTTTTCCAGTGGACACCCCGGGGGTTTGCTCATGCCTATCACTTGCAGGTGGCGACCGATTCCGCCTTCAGCAATCTCGTGGTGGACCAGGCCGGGCTGAGCAATCTCGCCTACACGCTTTCCAGCACGCAAGCAGGGGCAACCTACTACTGGCGGGTGAACGTTTCCAACTACGGCGGGGTCAGCGATTGGGCCACCAATTCCTTTGTCGCGGCCCCGCCGGCCATCCAGGTCACCAGTCCAACCGGGGGCCAGGCCTGGCAGCGAGGCCAGACCTGCTTCATCCTGTGGAATGCCAACCTCGCTGAGAATGTGGCGATTGACGTGTACCAGAGCGCCAACCTGGTGAGTCGCCTTGCCAGCAGTGCCCCCAACCTCGGCGCCTTCGTCTGGCCCATCAGCCTGACCAACCTGCCTGGGGCCAATTACTCGATCCGCATCAGCAGTTCGACCAACGCCGCTGTTTATGGCGCCAGCACCACGCCGTTTAGCATCGTGGATGCGCCGACCCTCAAGGCCATCCCGGTCAGCGTCCTTGCGGCCGGGCTGCCGCCGCAGTTTGCGTTTAGCGCACCCGGGGCGGCGACGGCGACCATCTGGGGCGCCACTAGTCTGCCCGCCCTGAATTGGCAAAACCTCGGGCAAGTCGCCGTCACCGGCAGCAACGGGGTGTTCACCGTTACCCCGCCCTACACCTTTTACCGCATCAGTGTTCCCTAACCACCCTGACCCCCACATCATGAAATCAACCGCACATTGTTACCTCACCCTGGGCCTGGCGCTTGGACTGACCGCGAGTTGGGCCGCCAGCGCGGCTACCAGCACGGCGGTGTTCACCGAAACCATGGGCGCTACCGCGGCCAAGCCGTGGACCGGCTCGGGCTGCAACAACGCCTGGACCGTTACTTTCAACGGGGGCAGCCCTTTCGAGCAGGCGCTCAACGCCAACTACGGCAGCGGCAACCCCTGCGGCCTGACCTTCAAAGGCGGCACCGCGAACCTGTCTGACAGCATGATCACCACTACAGCGGGCATCAACGCCCAGGGTGCCAGCGGAACGCTCACCTTCTATATGGAGGCCGACAGCCTGGCCGCGGGTGGTGGGTGGGTCATGCAGCTCAACGCGGGGGCGGGGTTCACCAACCGCTTGAGCGAATTGACCGCCTCGAACCACGCCTTTCAGGCCTATTCATATACCCTGCAGGCGGCCGAACTGGTCAACAACCTGACCCTGCGGTTCCAGTTTCGCGGCGGTTATCCCACCAACCGAATTATGCTCGACGACATCGTCCTGACGGTGGTCAGTGGCACCAATTCGTCAGCGACGGTGACGCTGACGAATTTGCCAGACACCGGCCAGGTCACCAGTTACACGAGCACGTTCGGTGAAGATTCGGACTACGCCATCCACCCGCCGGCGTATCTGAACAACGGCGACGGCACCATCAGTGACAAAGTCACCGGGCTGATGTGGCAGCAAACCGACGGTGGCGAGATGACCTGGGAAAGCGCGACCAATTACCCTGCCACGCTCACCCTGGGCAGCTACAGCGATTGGCGCCTCCCCACCAGCCAGGAACTCTACAGCCTCACGCTCCAGAACGGGTTCTCGCCGGCTATCAACACCAACTCCTTCACCCCGACTGCCGCCGCTTATTGGTGGACGCGCGATCCTCAACTCGGCAATGCCACCAATATCTGGGTAGTGAGTTCGGGGGGTAGCATCGGCCCGCAACCCCGCAGCGCCACCCTTAGTGCCGGGGGCGCGGTTCGCATCCACGTCCGGTGCGTGCGGGGCGCGGCCGCCGCCTCCCCCACCGGACCCATTCATCACTTCGCCAATAATGGCAACGGCACGATTACCGATACCGACACGGGCCTCACGTGGCAGCAGGCTGAGATCGCCGCGACGACCAATTGGGAGGGAGCGCTCCAGCTCGCGGGCACGCTTACCCTGGCCGGTTTCACGGATTGGCGTCTCCCCAACATCAAAGAACTGCAATCCATCAGCGACGAAACCCTCGCCGGGCCTTCGGTGGACACACGGTATTTCCCCAACGCCGCCGCCGCTCGGTACTGGTCCTCCACCACCGTCCCGGCCATCACGAACACCGCCTGGTGCTTGGATTATCAATACGGCGTGGCCACCAACACCGCCAAAACCAGCATCTTGTGGGTGCGGTGCGTTCGCGGCGGCACCACGAACGTCACCGGGTCGTTTGCCGCCCAATATGTCCGCATCCCCGGCGGCGGGTTTGTCATGGGCGACCACTTCAATTTCTACGACCCGGATCATCCCAGCGATGAAATCCCGTTGCACAATGTCTATATCACGCCGTTGTATATGACGACCACGCTGGCCACCATGACCGAGTACTGCGCCTTCCTCAATGCGGCGCTCTACCAGGGCTTAATCGAGGTGCGCTCGAACCTCGTGTACGCCGTGGGCGGCACCAACCTCTACCTCTATACGCATGACGCCAATGCGTACAGTTTCATCCAGTGGACCAACAACGCGTTCGTGGTCATGAACAACCGCGACCTGCGGCCGGTGACCAGCGTGCTTTGGCACGGGGCGATTGCCTACTGCAACTGGCTCAGCCAGCGCGGCGAGTTCAAACCGTGTTACAACCTGGACACCGGTGACGTGGATTTCACCAAAAACGGGTTTCGCCTGCCAACGGAGGCGGAATGGGAGTACTGCGCGCACGGCGGCTTGACCAACCCGTATTGCGTGTTCCCCTGGGGCACCAACAGCAACGCCAGCGGCACCTTCGCGAACTGGCAAGGGTCCGGCGACCCGTTCGAGACCACCAACGACTACCCGAACACCACGCCGGTTGGGTTTTACAACGGCGCGCTCCGCTACGCGGCCAACTACAACTGGCCAGGCAGCCAGACCAGCTACCAGACCAGCTACCAGACCAGCGATGGCTCCAATCCGTTCGGTCTTTACGACATGGCCGGCAACGTGTGGGAATGGTGCAACGACTGGTACCAATCCAGCTATTACAGCTATTGCGTGAGCAACAATATTGTGACCAACCCGCCCGGTCCCGTGAGCGGGGACATCTTCACCGACCATGGCGGCCTCGCCTATCGGACGTTCCGTGGCGGGACCTGGTGGAACGGGGGTGGCCAGCAATTCTACGGTTACAGCCGGGTTTCCAACCGTGACCCAGCGTGGTCGCTGGGAACCTCGCCGGACGGCAACCAGGACAGCACCTGGTTTCAAGTCGGCTTCCGGGTGATGCGCCCGGAGAAACTGACCCAGACGGTCGGCCTGTTCCTCAGCGCCACCAACGCCTCTCCCGGCTACACGCTGATGTCGTCCATGCAAGGCACCAACACCTACCTGTTGAATAACGCCGGCCAGTACGTCCACAAGTGGACCAGCGCCTACCCGCCCGGCCGCGCGGATTATCTTCTCGCCAACGGCCACCTCATCCGGGAGTGCATGGTGATGCTGCCTGGCACGCTTTCCACCGGTGGCGGTGAAGGCGGGCGCCATGAGGAACACGACTGGGAGGGCCGCCTGGTTTGGGCTTTCGACCTGAACACCGCCACGAATATGACCCACCATGACTTCAAGGTACTGCCCAACGGCAACGTGCTGATGCTTGCCGTCGAAAAGAAAAGTTACGCGGAGGTCCTGGCCGCCGGGTTCAACCCCGCGCTGCTCGATTCCTCCATTACCACGAGCGGCGGTTTCATGCTGCCGGACTACGTCATCGAGGTCCAGCCCACGCCTCCCTATGGCGGGAACATCGTCTGGGAATGGCACACCTGGGACCATCTGGTGCAGGACTCTGACAGCAGCAAGACCAACTACGGTGTGGTCAGCAGCCACGTTGAACTCGTCAATGCCAACGGCACCGGCATCCACCTCCCGCAATTCTGGAACCACATGAACGCGCTGGACTACAACCCCCAACTCGACCAAATCGTCCTCAGCGTCCGGGGGAACAGCGAGCTGTGGATTATTGACCATCAGACGACCACGGCCCAAGCTGCGGGCCATACCGGCGGGCGGTACAACAAGGGCGGGGACCTGCTTTATCGTTGGGGCAACCCGGCCCAGTACAAACTCGGCACCCTGGCGAACCAAATCCTCTGGCAACAGCACGATGTCCAGTGGATCGCGACCAACTGCCCCGGGGCCGGCCACCTCCTCATCCATAACAACGGCATTGGCCGGGGCTATACTTCGATTGACGAGATCGTGCCACCGGTGGACGCTGCGGGCAACTACACGCGCACGCCCGGGGCGGTGTTCGGTCCGAGCACCCTGTACTGGGCCTATCAGGCTTCGCCGCCCACTGCTTACTATTCATCGGAGATCTCCGGCGCCCAACGCCAACCGAACGGCGACACCCTGGTCTGCGGTGGGATTTTCGGAACGCTTTTCGAGGTGACTACCAATGGGCAGCTCGTCTGGGATTACATCAACCCCGAAACCACGGCTCCGCTGGCCCAAGGCACCGCCGTCCCCGCCGACTCGCACATGGCCGGCCAATACCTTAACGAGGTGTTCAAGGTCCACCGCTACACCACCAACTACGCCGGTTTGGCCAACAAGGACCTCACCCCGCGCGGCACCGTCGAGACCTACACGGGCGCCGCCACCGACACCGTCGGCCTCGGATTGCCCGACTTGTGGGTCCGGAGCCACTTCGGCAGCCTGTCGGCGGTCACGGCCACCAGCAGCCATTCCAGCAATGGCTTGACCGATCTCCAGGAGTACCAATACGGCTTGGACCCAACCCTATGGTCGTCCGCCAACGACGGCATCCCCGACGGTTGGGCCATGACCTACGGGTTTGACCCCACTTGGGCCACCACCGCAAGCCTCATCTATGCCAATGGCTTGACGACCTTGCAGAATTACACGGCCGATCTCAACCCGACCAACGCCACCTCTGAACTCGCCATTCTCAACCTCGCGACTGCTGGCAGTGACGTTCAACTCACTTGGGTTGGGGGCATGAATGCGACGCAGTATATCGAGTGCTCGCCCACCCTCCCGGCGGCCCAGTGGACCGCCGTGTTTACCAATACGCCGCCAACGAGCATTACCAATTCCTTCACCCACCCCGGGGCCGCCGCCGGCACCAACCTCTTCTACCGCATCCGCGCTCATCGTTGAGGCCGCCAACTGGCTCCATGCAAATCGAGGGAATATCATCGTGTTCCTGTAGAAACTTGCCATCTTCCTGCGTTTAGCCTCTTGGGCATGAAAATACGACTTAATCCAGCGATGGCGGCGGTGGTGGTCGCCGTGGCGATGACCTGCAACGCGGGCGTTTCACCACAGCAGACGATGGCGGGCCTGGCGTTGATCCCCGCCGGGACGTTCGAGATGGGCGATCACTACGGGTACCGCGACGAGAAACACGAGAGCCATGAAGTGCCCATCCACGTGGTTCACGTGGATGCGTTCTACATCGGCATCAACGACGTGACGACGAAGCAGTATGCCGACTTTCTCAACTCGGTGCTGGCGCAGAAGGCGCTCGAGGTCCGGAGCGGCGGAGTTTACCTGCTCGGCGGAAAGGATCTGCTTTGTGATACGCGGGCATTGTCGCCGTATTCGCGGATCGGTTGGGACGGAAAGCAGTTCGCCGTGCTCGACCAGAAGGAAGACCATCCCATGGTGTGCGTCCGCTGGCAGGGCGCCGCCGCCTACTGCAACTGGCTGAGCGTGCAGAAGACTTTGCCCGTCTGCTACAACCCGACCACGTGGGATTGCGACTTTAACCAGAGCGGCTTTCGGCTGCCCACCGAGGCCGAATGGGAATACGCGGCCCGCGGCGGAAAACAGAACCCCTATTGTATTTACCCCTGGGGCGACGACTCCGACCCTGCCAAAGCGAACGTGCCCCAATCGACCAACCCGTTTCGCGTCGGCCCGTTGCCGTGGACCACGCCGGTCGGGTTTTTCAACGGAAAACTCCACCACCAGGCCGACTTCGGTTGGCCCGGGGCGTCGGAAACCTACCAAACCGCCAATAGCGTCAACGGCTTTGGTCTTTACGACATGGCCGGCAACGTCTGGCAATGGTGCAATGACTGGTACACGCACAATTATTACGCCTACAGTCCCAGCAACAACCCGGTTGGTCCCGCCCAAGGCAGCCTGCTGCCGGACGGCAAACCCTACCACTCCATGCGCGGTGGCGGTTGGTATAACGGCGACTATATGCGGGCTCGCATCTCGAATCACGTACCGTCGTATTACCGTGGTCCGCAGGACCCGAATCATCCCTACTACGCCTTTGGTTTCCGGGTGCTCTGCCCAGTGAATGCGGAAAGCCGCCCGGTCATCAAACCAACCCCGGTTCCTGCGGGCGCAGAGCGTGGGGGCCGACGGGGCGGTGGCGGTCAAGGGCAGGGCGGTGGCGGCGGACGCCGTCCTGAGGATCAGGCTCGTTCGGGAGATGATCGCCCCGTCCCCGACGGTCAACCCGGCGGCGGGGATCGCGGGTTTCGGCTAGTTCCTCCACGCGCCCAGGAGCAATTAAACCTGACGGCCAGCCAGCAGAAGCAAATCGCCGACCTGGAGACGGAGGCGAAGGCGAAACTCGACCAAATTCTGACGCCGACACAGCAGCAGCAGTTACAGCAGTTGCGCGACCAGCAACGCCAAGCCGGTGGGCGAGGGGCCAACGGCGCGCCGCCACGGGATGGAGGCAACCACTAGCTATACGATTATCAACACCCCATTCACCATGTCATTATCAACCGCTCCTAACCGTCTTGCGATGGCTGCGGCGCTCGCCTTGAGCCTGCTTGTCTTGCCTTCCCTTGGCGCCGATGCATCCGCCGCCACGTTCGTGCTCCGCAGTCCCGAGGTCACCGACGGAGGCACGCTGCCCAAGGACTACACCGGTGACGGCACCAGTTCCACGCTGC
>TBL_comb47_HYPODRAFT_10003362_pt1 | contig 18982 bp, 16 predicted proteins | sample TroBogypolimnion_40_FD_10682 | JGI IMG/M metagenome (IMG submission 10682) | reverse complement strand
CTGCCAAGAAGTCTGCCAAGAAGTCTGCCAAGAAGTCTGCCAAGAAGTCTGCCAAGAAGTCTGCCAAGAAGTCTGCCAAGAAGTCTGCAAAGAAGTCCGCCAAGAAGTCGGCCAAGAAGTCTGCCAAGAAGTCTGCCAAGAAGTCGGCAAAGAAGGCTGCAAAGAAGGCTGCAAAGAAGGCTGCAAAGAAGTCTGTCAAGAAGGCTGTCGAGTTAGTGAAGGCCGTTAGCGCCTTGCCCAAGAAGGCCAAGAAGAGCCTGGCCAAGAGCGTGAAGAAGAGCATGATGAAAATCCTCAAGTCTGTCAAGAAGGCGAAGCGCTCGGCTCGCAAGTCGGCGGCCAAGAAGGCGACTATGTAAGCGTGTTAATTTTAAGGTGATTTCAAACTTAAAATGTGGTTTACAGTGTACACTGCGTAGAGGACTGTCAAACTTTCAAATTTATTGACCGATGAAATTCTATATTTTTCTGTTTTTGAAAAATATTTATCTAATTCAATTAACCAACTTGTACTCGTACTCTCGTTTCACTTTTCTCCATATTAATTGTCGTCCTTGTTCTCCTTCATACACTTGTGAATACCGTTGTAGACGTCCCAAATCACGTACATCAGGAATTTCATCCCGACAGTCTTCCCGGATACGTCCACGAGAAATCCACTGTGTCTTCCCGTCTGCCGCATGTGTAGCCAAATACGTTATGATTGCTTCGTACATCTTAATGTATTTAGGGTGTTCGATATCACTTCGTACGATCAGGTGTTCCGAAATGTCTCTCTTGACAAGTTCTGCACCTTCATCTATTTCCGAACCCCCTTCCATGCCATACATCCGATACGCTTCTGCTGGTGGTAATTGAGTCTGAGCGGTATAGACAGACATTTTCCACCCACACTCATACTGAACACGATCAAAATGAACCATGGCAGCAGCCCGATCTTTGACCATCGATCGTCTGGTAAATTTCTCACAGTTCATCTCCATATTTTCAAGCAGTATTCGGCATGTTTTAATATTTGTCTCGTCATTTTTTTTCAACGAGCAAATCAGTTCCTCTTGACGAAAATAGGCTTTTCGTAGGTCGGACAAGGTCTCTGTGGTGCTATACAATGTCAGGGGAATATCATCGTGATAGATACCACACAGACGAACTCGTTGAATCAATTCTGGCTCGACGGTGTGTGACGCAACAAGCAAACGCAATGACGTCAAGTGCCATTGAAAATCAGAACTTGTAAAGGAAATACCTCGACCAGCTAGTTCCCCTGAAAAGATCAGAATCGGTTGGCTATCAGTCTCGTTGGTGTCTTTTATTTGTTGCAAAAATGAAGAAATAGTACACTGGTACCATTCTTGTGTTTCACGATACGTGTAGAAAATCCCATTACCATTATAAACGATAATGTGAAGATCTGGGAAACGTCTGTGAAGAGTCTGTTGTGCTAGCAATGTCGGTTCTTTGGTCCGACAGATGTTCACCAGACAAATGGGTGGATGAAGACGAGTCTGATCTTCTCGCACCACGACACGGAAGGCTTTTTCTTTTGAAAAATCTTCCACAAACGACATCAAGTCCTCATCACTTTCAAATAGATCACCATCAACACTCGATGTAAATACTGAATGTTCGGCTATTTCTCTTGTGACTAATGACTGGATCCCTTTGTAATGGGGAGAGACACTGAGTAACAGTATATCACTAGGGAGAACGTGTTCTTTACCCATTGGATCCATGATTGTGGCCGATACACCAAAAATACAATGGGCTTTTTGTTTCAGTAACGGGATAATTTCATTTTTTTTCGATCCTTCACCAGAGTCAACATAGTCGACTTCATCAATGAAGAGAATGTAACGTGCATGCGTACCCTCTAGTTCTGTCATGATCTTCTTGGTGGAACTATTGTTCCCTAGGGTAAGATAGATTCGTGGTTTGTCTGGTTCGATAACAATCTCATCCCGGGAAGTTTTGCAAATGATAAACGTCGAAGCAGACTTGGTTGCTACTTCCATTTGTTTGGCGAACGACACCAACCGTTCATGAATTTGTTCCTGGTCTGCCTTGTTGTTTCGGAGAAGGATAATGACTGAATAACCACTTTTCAGAAAGAGGGAGCTAGCACAGATCATGAATTTGGTTTTCCCACTCTGAACATGTCCTTTGATGGTGATATACCGTTGTGCTAGACTCGCAATCATATTCTGAACTTTTGTATGCTCACCAGAGAGCTTGTACAGATCAGGACATATGGAAAAAAGGTATTCGGTTTTGGTTGTCGTCTCACAAACGAGCACTTCAGTTTCTTCGTCACTCATTCTAACTTGGTAATCACACTAGATTTCTGGTGTGATTATTCAATTTTATACTAAAAAACAATTAAACTAAAAAATACTTTATATAAAATGGCGTCAACAACCTTTAAAGGGTTTATATCGTCACTAAAAGATGGTCAAAAACAATATGGTGGTTCTAGTTTTATGGAAATATATCCTTTTATCAAACAAGAAACAGAACAATTAAAAATAGATATTGTGACAGTCGAAGAGTTTGTCAAGTTGCATATATTAGAAATCAATAGTAAATTTTTGGAAACGAATCGTTCAAAGACAAGATTAGACAGTAAAGATGTAATAAAAAATATTAATAATCCTAACATCAGTGACGACTATATTAATAATATCATCGAATATATTACTTCTATTTTTATGAAAACGTGTTTTCGGTGTGAAGAATCAAAATGTGCCCTAGAAAGATATTCTAAACTATTGTACGATGATCTAGGCGCTATTCCTGAAAATTTTATAAGAACATCAGTTGTTGATGGTAGTGTGAAGGATATACAACAAGAAAAACAGAAGGATAAGACAGACTTTTTACTGATCATTATCGACAAAAATGAAGATAATTTTAACCAAGTAATTTCTTTCATAGGTGCTTCTAGGGTTCCAACCGACAAACACGGAGATTTGTATGGTTCCCTTATATGCACAGACGAAAAAATATCAATAAAAGGTCTAGGAAAAATACTAATGGCAACAACTTTATTGTTAGCGAGAGACTGTGGTGTTAGGTATGTTTATATTGATTCTGTATTAGGTAGATGGGGTGTACAAGCTAGTTTGTATTCTCGGTTTGGATTTCGTTTTGAATTCCCAGATTACGTATTGGGTACAGAAACAGCAACCTACAAACAAGACGATGCAACTAAATCGATAAGAGATAAAATAACAGAAGGAGGTATTATTAGCTCTCTCTATAGAGGTCTTATAATGGCACCAATGTGGACAGATGCAAGTCAAGTAAACACAGAATGTATGAAGAATATTCTAAAAGAATCTAGCTGGTCTTGTCGAACAGGAGGGGTAGGTGAAAAATCAAATTACGGGGAAATACGTATGGATAGTATAGGGAATCTATCCAAATTACCATTAAGTGTTGTACAAAGGTACTATATGCCTGATAAAAATTGTAAACCTCATGATCCCGACTGTATCACCCCTTTGAAAAAACGTACTCCTTCAAAAAAACTTACACCAAGGTCACGGTTCAGTCCTCGTAAAAAATCGTCACATAAAACACCAAAAAAATTAAATAAAAAGTCGTCAACTAAAAAGTCGTCAACTAAAAAGTCGTCAACTAAAAAGTCGTCAACTAAAAAATAAAAATACCCGCGTAAATTACAACAACCCGTTTGGCTTGTTGTAACGTGTAAATTTGTATTATTGTGACCGGTTCCTCTTTACCTTTCGTTGGACAGTAATGTAACTTGTGATTGAACCGTCTTCTGGCATCATAACCGTATTGTAAAGTGTATCTTCATTAAGCACTGGAAAACTGATGAACGCCTTGATCATCGCCTCTGCGTTCTTGTACGACGCTTTTCCGTAATCACTAACAAATTCACGCCGGTTCAGGCTCCAAAGAATATTAGGAACATCATCCCCTGCCCCCGCGTCAATGTTGGTTTGACACAAACACACATTGTCTGTCTTCTCTGAAATGACGGTACCAGATGGTGTGGCAAACCGTTGAATTACTTTTGGTGTTCCAACCAACGGACAGAACGTAAAGTATGTGGGGGAAATCAACTGACTCTCGTTGAGTAATTTTTCAGCCTCTTCTGATGACAGATCATTGTCGAAAATGTGTCGGACAAGGTAACTCGTCGGCCAAGCGTGTTGGAAGGCTTGGAGGGCCTTTCCAATAACTTTTCCAATCATGTCCATGACACCATTTGTGTTTGTTGTCCGATAGTTGATAGCAACCGCATGTTTGGTGTTGCACGCAGTAAATAAACCAACGCAACCAAACCAGGTCACAGCCGTATATTTCGGTGTGATCATTTTGAATGTAATTTTTCGTAGGAAATCGAGTGGCCAGTCCATGGTACGGAACATGACGTTTTTATTATTAATGGTCGAACAGATCGTTGTACACGATGAACTTAGTTCATAGTAAAGATTGATTGCGATCATGACGTGGAGTTCGACATTAAACAACTTTGAAAAGTACTGCAAATCTTCCATGAACATCATCTTGTCTGATTTCATGTAGACGGCAAACTTGATTAGAGGATCAATATAACGAACCGAATCATTGTATAAAGACAAGAATGTATCGTGAATTTCTGGGATGATTTCTTTAAAGTGATGTTCCACTTCGGTCCACTTGTTAGGACCAGGAACCACTGTAAATTCAGGACAAGTCGTCAAGTTCATCTTAGTTTATCTGAAATTATACAATAGTTATGTGAAAAAATCGATTTTAATGAGTAATTCTCTTTAAAATTTCAACCAGGAATGTCCTAAAGCAGTACTTGCCAATGGACGCGATAAAAGATGAAAAATAAACTGAACCGTTAACTCATCCGTATCCATCATAATACCATGTGTAAACATACCTTTGATGATATTTTTATTCTCAGTATGGGTGTTATCGTCTGATATGTCCTTGAATAAAACTCGATCGTGTACTATTTCATATACAATACAACCAAGACTCCACATATCCATATATGATCCTGCTTTTTTGTCAAGATAGGAACGATACTGTGGACTCTGTTTGACGTATGGATTCTTATAAAGGTAATCTTGGAAATTGATATCTTTCACGGTGGTTGTTAATTCAGACATACTAAAATCAACCAGTTTGATCTGGATCATTTCATTTTTGATTGTGTAGCATATATTTGTTGGATGCAGATCAAAGTAGACAACACCAATTTTATCAAAGTAATTGAGAATATATAATAATTGATTTACGATAAACTTGGTGTTATTCATACTCAAAATTTTCATGATAGATAATAAATTTCCATCTAATAATTCCATCACAATATATCCAGTGTATCCGATTGTAAATGTATCAAAGATCTCAACAATACATGGATGTTTTTGTACTCGTCTGTAAGCTTGTACTTCTTTTTCAAAAGACAACCAATCAAAAATTTCTTTGATAGCTACATACTGTTTATTAGTACTATCAATTGCTGAATACACAACGGAAGAATCCTTCATGCTGATGATAGACAGTAATTTATAATCTTTTATTTTACGGTAGGATGTTGTTGTAATGGTAGGATGCACATAAGGCTCTACTACATAATCCCAACCACCAGGAACTTCATAAAATGGTCCAAAATTTTTTTCTTCAGAATGAATACGTTTCGCGTTTATTTCTACTGAAAGGTTCAAGCTCATTTTGCATATACTTTTTTAATTTCAATTTCAATTTCAATTTTATTACCAACCAAACGGTTGTAATAACCAACAACCAATGGTTGTAATAAATGCAGGGACGAGGAACAAATTATTTCTTTCCAACCTTCGCCGGAATCTTTCCAACCTTCACCGGAATTGGAATATCATCGGAATCATCATCAGAAACATAGGTCGATACATTGGAAACAGTCAATTTTTGGGTAACTTTCTTTGGCTTCTCGTCAGACATATGCTTGTCCTTAACATCCTTCTTAACAACGACATCTTCCTCTACAACCTTTGCCACCTTTGCATTCTTTTCCTTCTTTGGCTTTTCATCGACCTCTTCCTCGACAACAACCTCTTCGACTACCGTTGCTTTCTTATCCTTCTTATCCTTCTTATCCTTCTTATCCTTCTTATCCTTCTTTGGCTTTTCATCGACCTCTTCCTCGACAACAACCTCTTCGACCACCGTTGCCTTCTTATCCTTCTTATCCTTCTTAACCTTCTTTGGCTTTTCATCGACCTCTTCCTCCACGACCTTATCCTTTACATTTCCCTCTTTGGCATCAACCTTCTTGGAACCAGAGAATTCTTGTTTTTCGTCGTCTGTCAATTTTTTCCATTCAACGGCAACCATACCCATCAAATTCTTGTGAGGGATGTCAGGATTGGATGCTTTCATCTCCTTCAATTTCACCGAGCAGAAGAGATTGTAGACAGTTGGGACTTTCTGCTGTTTCTCCTTCTTGATCTCCTTTTCGTCACTTTCAGAGTTTGAATGAAACAGGTCATACGCTTCTTTATCTTTCTTGTATGCTGTTTTCTTCTCATCCAATTTCTGTGTGTATTCTTTGTAAATGTCAGAATTATTTTTTTTTTCTTCGCGCCACATCTCTGCAAGTTTGGATGTAATTTGTTTTGGATCATTGATCTTCATCTCTTCCTTGACTGTCTGGCGCATTTCTTGTGAGTAGATCATGTACGCGTTGGTCGCACGCTTTGGTGCTTCAGGATCCTTTTCTTTCTTTTCTTTCTTGGAAGTGCCTTTCTTTGTCAATTTGACAAAGTCAGAAACGACCTTTTCCATTTCGGGTGTAACCTCAAAACCAGCCAGCTTGGCCAGCTTCTCGATAAATGATTGTTGCTGAATCTTGGACATAGGAGCAGAAGATATACTGGTTATCTCTTTTCTGATGTTTTATGAATTTTTACACAGAAAAATCAATTTTATAGAGATCTACACGTATGTTTCTTTCGGAATAGATCGGAGTGTATGTTTTTTTGATTGGGTGTGTTTTTCCATCATTTTTTTATCAAAACTTCACTCGATTAACGGTCTACTAAAATATTCGAGAAGGGTAAAGAAATTCGTGTACGTAATGCTATCTCTGACAGGTCAAATATAGACGAAGCATTTTGTGGGTTTATCCACGACAAACCAATCTACACAGGAAATTGTGATTGTAGTCATCGAAGGCGTATCGATCATCGCAAGTTAATCGGAAATACAATATTGGCAGACGAAATAGCCCACCGCTATTATGATAAAAAAGAGATCCGATACGATGATTTGTATATGGTTTACTCAGAAAAATGGATCTTTATACGGTTCAACCCTGATCCGATAGGAAAATCAAAAAAGAAAATAGATAAGGAAGTAGAACGGATAAAAAAAAGAAAATACAGAGTTGGTTGAAATCATCAAATTATTCTAATTACTTATTACTTATTTCAGCCCTTTCGGGTGAAATAAATTTGTTTACTGTTCTATTTAGCCAGATTGTGCGCCGCGTGACGAAGTGTATAAATGCTCGATTTCTTCCAGTCAGTTCCGACTGCTTTCTCTGACATTACGTACATGTCGCCATTATGCAACACAGTAACAACTCGTTTAGCGATCGGTTCGGAATGGTGATACCACTGATATTGCAGATCCATACTCTCTCCTATACGAATGGCCACGACCTTAACTCTTTCCGTATCTCCATGAAATCCGATCCCTACCTCCTTCTTGTTCAGGTCATAATAGTAATTTTCTTCCGCAAACAAATTTTCAGCATCTTCCAAAAATGTCGACAAGGCTTGACGAGCTTGATCCATCACCGGCAGATCCTTAAAATCGTATACACGACCCTTCTTTTTTTCGTAATCAGGCTCTTGAGAGAAATCAGCAAAGCAGAGATTGTGTCTAGCAATCTTGTTCACTACCCGTCCTTTCATGAAAGCTTTCTTGTCAACTTCCAGATCGATCAACTCGTTCCACATATCGTCCTTGTCCATGTACTCACCGAGTAGAATATCCAATCCCCCTCGAATGATCAACAGGTATGCTTGTTCCGGTGCAGGAACCACATCACCAAGCTCGGCTAACTCGTTGATGTGTAACAACTCACAACATCCTTTTTTCTTCTTTTCAAATTTTTTCATACAGCGAACCAGTTGATCGTACGAATGCCCTTTCTCCGCGATCTTTCCGATCATCTGATTGCCAGTGTGATTCTCCACACTCTCACCAAACGTAATCGTAATCGTCCCTTTCTTTTCCATTTTATAATAACATGGATTTTTACACAAAAAAATCACTTTTACAAGAGGGTTCGCTCCACAGGATCATTTTTATTTCAGCCCTTTCGGGTGAAATAAAAAATTTAGTTTTTGCTTCCAGCAATGATTTTATTTCGCTTGCCGCTTCAGATTGGCGCGCACTATCTCAAGAATCATACCAAGTCGATTTTGCCCCTTGCCATCGGCACCTGCGCCCCAATACGAATCACGCGGACTCGCCTCCACTAGAGGCGCATCTCCAGTGGCAAGTAAACGAGCGCGGAGCGCTGGGTTTTGTTCAAACTTGGCAGTAACTGCTTGTTCCATGACCGTGTTGCGATAAACGTCCCAGTCGGGACGAAGTCGAACACCAGCGGCAAGCGAGGTTGCAATAGGCGCGTTTAACGCTGTGCGCCACGTATAGCCGCCCCCAATCTTTTGCACAGCAAGAATCTTGGCAATATTCGGGGTTTTGGCGTTTGCGATTAGCGAAACGTAGGCAACACTTGCTGCATCAGCAGCAGAGGCAAACTTGGCAGCCTGAAAGTAATGCTCCACGCTTGGCCAGTTCACACCGTTGATATTCAACACAAAGTCACGCGCGTTATGACGCCCGTAGTAGTTGGATAGATAGCCGTCGGTATCGTTGTCGGCATAAAAGCGAATTGGTGGTAGAGAGAACTTCTCCATTTTGTTCTTGTTAAGATTTTGATTAGATTTTTTCAATTTTAAATAGTCCTTTACCCAGTCTTTTAATTCAATGTTTGTAAAATGGTTTAAATTATTACCTGTAATTTTTTGTATACAATAAAGTACATCATCACGTTTCATTTAATTATACTGTTTATATTTATATTTTTTTATACTTACTCACAAAATGTCTCACAAAATGTCTCACAAAATGTCTCACAAAATGTCTCACAAAATGTCTCACAAAATGTCTCACAAAATGTCTCACAAATTTACAAGAGGGTTGCCCCTGTTGTAAATATAAAATCCAACCTAATCGTAACTATATCGGTTGGTCGCGCGGACAAACATTAGCCCGCTTAGATATCGTATCGCTTCTTTGCCGCAACGAACAAGAGCGTCGTGCTGTTCGAGTAATCGTGTTCACTCTTGATCATAAAGTGGGCTCGTTCGTAAACTGAACTGAGCTTTTCACGAAGGATCGCGTGAAACATCTTGTTCATCAACAATGACGCCGACCCAAAGGTAAACTTGTTGACGGTAATAGTCAATGGACAAATGGTAAAGAACTCGTTGGCTTCATCCGTATTGGTAGTGATACGGGCAATGTTGAACTTTTTGTTTGGTGTGACGTATGCCATTTCGTCATTGATCTTGTCCAATTTGCCGCAAAAAGTCACACACATCGCACACATATCGCTCATTGCTCGGTGGTACGCTTCCTCTTCCAAGTCCATCATTTCAGACTTTTCATTGTGACAAGTTACGCAAACTTCATCTTTTTCGTACAACACTGTCGCTTCTTGCAACGAGCACAACGAGCACAACACAGTGGTAGGTTCAACCGGTTTCTTTTCCTTCTTCGGAGGAACCGTCTTCCATTCCGTTGTCCAGTCATTAAACAACATTGCTTCATCACGATCAAGTTTCCAGTCCGGTGGAGGGATCGTAGGAGAAACCGGTTCGTACTCGGATTCTTTTTTCTTGTGGACAAATTCACAATTGTCTTTCTTCCAGCACCCTTTGGATGTGTTGAAGTAATCGCACAACTTTTTGATCTTGACACCGTCCTTAACACCGTCCTTAACACCGTCCTTGACACCGTCCTTGACACCGTCCTTGACACCGTGGCTAAACGTGCAGTTGTTTCCTTTGTTACATCCATTCGGAGTATTGTAGTATAAACACATCTTTTTCGTGAATGTCTTGATTGGCATGACGGCAGTTTTCAAGTGGAGAAAATCACACTCTTCATCCGACTTTGTGCAACCGTTCGGCTTGTTGTAAAAGGCGCAAATGGATTTTTTTACACCCTTCTGTTCAACTTTTTCTTTTTTTTCATTTTTCTCCTTCGCTTGCTTCTTCTCACGCTCAATGAGACTTAAAGCCTTGTTGATGGGAATAATAGAACCGCTTGCAACTACGTTCATCTTTTATCTTTTTGAATAACAATTGATTTTTACACAAAAAAATCAATTTTATAGCGGGTCCCGTTACAACCTTTTCTAGTGGGTTAGGGTTGCTATTTGCGATTGAAGGGTAGCAACAGCGGATTGTAATTCTGTAATCATTGTCTGTTGTTCTTGGATCGCCTTGACTAAATACGGCATGAGATTCTGGCTCAAACTCATGACAGTTGTTAATCCTAATGTATCTGATTCATATTTGTTAGGTGCTGCCGTGTGAACCTGTTCAGGAAATACTGTTTGGTATTCTTGAGCAATAAATCCAATATCATTTCTTTTTGTCTCTTTGTAATCAAAGGATACTGGATTGAGTGCTAGTATTTTTGATAAAATCATTGGCAATGGAATAATATTTTCTTTAATATTGATGTCACTAGCCACCGCCCAAGTAGTATAATTATTTGCTTGAAAACAGCCGCTGTAGCCGCCTATCATAGTCGTATTAGATCCTTTGCCATATACACCGGCACCAAGTACAGTCTCATTGGAGGCTGTGCCGCCAGACGATGTGTTTGCATTATATCCTATGTATGTACAACCACTCCCTGTAGTAAGAGTACTTCCAGAATAGTAACCAACACAGGTATTATTCGAGTTTGTACTTGACAGCATTGAATAGTAACCAATGGCGGTATTATACTGGCCGATTATACTGCTAGATAATGCATTGTAACCAACACAGGTATTACCTTGACCTGTAGTTTTTGCTGCTGCACCACTTCCGACAGCAGTATTACAACTTGTTGTAGTAACTGCCGCTAATGAGTAATCTCCCACCGCCACATTGTTGCCACCGGTTGTAACTGAAGTTAATGACATACTTCCAACTGCGGTATTACATGTAGATGGTGTCCCTGCCTGGTAGTTTTGCAGTGCAGAGTAACCAATGGCTGTATTATTATATCCTGCTGTAGCATAATATAATGCTTTATTTCCAATGGCGGTGTTATAATTCCCTGAACTCGACTTGTATAATGTTTGGCTTCCAATTGCAGTATTACCGGCTCCAAGTGTATTGCTATATAATGCGTTATCTCCCACCGCTACATTATAAGTACCAGATGTATTCGCCGTTAATGAACTAGATCCAACTGCGGTATTGGGGCCTGAAACGTTAGTTAACAATGCCTGGTATCCTATCGCGACATTATTACTAACGCTAACGTTAGACTGACCCCACAATGCCTGGTATCCTATTGCGACATTATAATTCCCTGTAGGATTATAGAACAATGCCTGGTATCCTAGTGCGACATTATTACTCCCTGTTGTATTAATGTACAATGCCTGGTATCCTATTGCGACATTACTATACCCAGTAGTATTATCGACCAATGCCTGGTTTCCTATTGCGACATTATTACTCCCTGTTGTATTAGCATACAATGTTTCGTACCCTATTGCGACATTATAATACCCAGTAGTATTAAAGTACAATATATAGTACCCTATTGCGACATTATAATTCCCAGTAGTATTATTGAACATTGTATTGTACCCTAGTGCGACATTATTACTCCCTGATATATTAGAGTACATTGTATTGTACCCTAGTGCGACATTATTACTCCCTGTTGTATTATAGTACAAAGCATTGTACCCTACTCCCACATTAACGATTCCAGATGTATTAGTGTACAATGCTTTGTATCCTAATACACTATTACCCCAACCACTACTATTTACAAGAGCATTAAATCCTAACACAGTATTTAGAGTTCCTGACCCACCTCCAATACCAACTGTCACACCTTGAAACGTGTTTACTCCTGTAAAAACATTATTAGCAGTTGAACTGACATCACCCCCACCCCCACCCCCACTACTACCTGTGGGTCCAACCATTCCCGTGTAACCAGCAGGACCTGTAGGTCCACTTGATCCTGTACTACCACCCCCACTTGATCCTGTACTAACCCCAATTGTACCAGCATATCTCCAAAAACTAATAAGAGGAGCACCATACGAAATAAAATCCCAATCTCCCTTTACAAAATACAGGTAACCTACATCAGGATCAACTATATATCTAGTTGAATCAACTATTACAGAACCATATGGACCAAACGAAGTATACACTGTATAATTGTAAGTGCCAAGTGGATCGTAATTAGAAGGAATAGCTTTGGCAAGAAGATTAACATCCGTAGCATTTTTACCGAAATAATATGTACTTGTGTCTGCAAACCCAGGGATAGAGTTCAACATCAGCTTCTTAATCTGTTGAATGTATGGATAAACTGCAGATACTTGTACTGTCCCTAATGATGTAGTTGGTGTTAACGATACGGTACCATTACCCTGGACATAAGATTGTGATGAAAAATCTTTCGGAACCGATGGTGGAATCGTCTGATTAAAAAGCTGTGACGAAAATACAAATGGTCGAGCATTACCAGCAGCTTCTGTCCCCAATGCTTGTAAACCAGGTTGGGCATCAGGCACACCGAATGCTTTTTTATATAAAAAAGTTACTTGATTATTTGTGGCATTAGGAGCCTGTGCTGTTGGTACTAGGATACCAATACCACTCATTTTATGTTAACTTCTTTTTAAAATAAAATTATTTTACAACTAGTTTTGGTTATAACTATATACATAGCTCAATAAACCATCGTGACTGTTATAAAAGTTTGGAAGGTCTAAAAATCGTGAGTGTGAATCGGTCGACATAAGAGCCTTTACATTTGCTTTAAAAGAGTTCTTTAGGTATTGTTCTACTAACCGATCAAGATCAATAACACTGTCGTATCTGCTTACCTTGTTTATAATGTCTATTACAAATTCACTAGATAAGTCTGTCCTTTTTGTGTTAATATAGTTTATCCATCCTTCAAGGGCATCTTGGATACTTGAATTCACTATTTTTATTGTAGATAACAACNGAAAAGGTCCTTGGAATGTCGTTGTTCCCACTACTTTATTGAAATCAGAAATTTCCAAGGCCTGGCAGATACTAGGCGGCTCTGTAGTAAAAAAACGACTTGGGTAATCGGCATACAGGTTTAATAACATATGGTAGACTCCATTCGGATTACACATGTTTATCCCACAAAATCGTACGTTAACATATCGATTAAAGTCCAGTGTATCACAGAATAAATAACCGATACGGAGATGTGTAAGAGAAGTGAGAGATATGATATCTATTGCCGATGGATAAACACGTGTCGTATCATCAAAATGAAGAATTTGTAATTTGTGGAGGATTTCTAACCCTTTTATTCGTTGATCGTATAACTGTGTAGTCATCATGATTTCAATCAATTGACATGCTGATACATCAATATGAAGCGCATCACAACTACAAAATAATTCAACGGTACCGATAAAATGAATAGGGCTTTTAAAAGACCAATCGAAAAATAATGACTTTATACCAAATGGGACATAAATGGTTGACACTGATTCTGATGTCAGTAATAATTGTTCCGGACCAACTGGAGGAAGTGAGACAAGATTGGGTGGGAAAAAGGTAAACTCGTAAAAGATAGATACCGGGTCTGTTGGAACACTACTATACATATCATCTATCTCTGAAAAATACACGGTAAAAACAGGTGTCTGTCTGGATAAACCAAGACATGCAAGCACTAATTCTCTATTTGGTGCTATACGTATACGTATTAAAAATTCACTGTATTCATAATTATACGTGCAAGTAGTAACTTCTCCAAATTCTTTTAAATAATTTTTCAATTGCGTCTCTAGTACTCCGACGATATCCTGGTCGATCATGATATCAGAATGATCTCGATCAAAGAGGGTTGCAACAGGTAATCCATCATGAACTTCTTGTTGCACCATTTTTATATTAAAAAGACGGTCCATGTTTATATAAAGGCACGAATTGAATTAAAAATTAATTATAAATGAATAGAGAAGGTATTGATCTAATTGAACTCATTCATTATTATTTATGTTATAGAGATCAAGTTCATTTATCTGAACATTCATTAGATATGCTCAAAGGTCAACGAAATATTTTATACTATACGTCAAGGATTTCACGAATGTTGAGTTGTAAACTCGTCTCGTGGGACACCCGTTTAAGAAATAGGGTTTACTTTATTGCATATCTTCTCTGTATAAAATACCTATTGGATATCCGTATTCATGGTTTACCATCATTATATACACGATTTAAAATTCCTTTCAATGGCCCCATTATAGTATACGAAATGTATTGTTTCTCTTGGTTTCAGTATGATTTTAGTTTTTTAGAATGCCACTTGGACAAATATAATACTGGGCGAAAACTTTATAAAATTGAATAAAATATCTGTCTAATAAATCTTGTACAATACCATATCAAGTATGTCACAGGCATTCCGTGTGAGTTCCGAACACGATTCCCAGACAACCCAGAGCATGTTTGATACATTTGATGTGTTGGTTCGAACTTACTCAAAAAATCACAATGTTTCTGTATTGGAAGCACGTAAACATGTTATCCCTGGGTACGACGACGATCGTTGGAATGTCATCCGTCTGGAAGGCTACGACTCAAAAGTGGGTGACACCATTACATCTTCCAAAGTCAGTGTGTGTTGTAACAGTCTTTTTGAAAATCAACTGTACAATGATACGTTCGCAGTGGGGTTTAAAAAGTTTCTCATTCCAGGCGATGATAGTGACGTTACCATGTTCAACGTGACCTATAACAAGATGAATTCACCCTATTTTACCCATTCGGGTGATGAATTTCCAGAGTATGGATTACGTCACCGCATTAGTATCCTTGATGATATTGACACGACCTACATCTTGTCAGCCGCATGGAATAAATCGAGACCGCGTCCATTGTCAACGTTGGATGAGACCAAACCCATCTTGGAAATTCGCACAGAGGACGACGATGAAAATAATGAAAATCAGACATCTGTACTGAAGCGATACATTCTACCTCAAGACTACAGTCGATCAAGTGACTCTACTGCTTGTGTGAATGCTAAAATTACATACGACAAGACCACTAAAAAATATACGGTGACCTTATGTCGTGACTTTATCAAGGGGTTTGCTGATGACATTAAAACGGTCGTTAGCGAGCTCATCCGGTAGGACCATCCGACAATTTATAAAAGGGGTTTCCCTTTCATAATCTAAGGTGTAAACTAAGGTGTAAATGTATGAACGATTAGTCCTTCGTTACTGGATGGCTCAGTAAAGTTTTTTCTGTAGATATTATACACGATTGTTGGAACAGGTGATTCTCTCTCTTTGTTTCGTTTTAGTGAAATATCATATGGAGTAGATACCCACAGACACAATACTGGATAATCATAATCTTTTGCAAAATCAGTATATTCTTTACGTTTTTCGATAGTAGCATGCGTTGCGTCGAACAAAAACGATGGTTTTGCTACTTTCATTTGTTTTTTGGCTAATGAAATCATTTTTTTAGACGTCTTGTGCTCGTCTCCTGAAAGGTAAATAATTGAAGGATACAAGGATAGAATCTCCGTTGCAATTGTTGTCTTTCCACTTCCTGGATAACCAGTCATAATAATAATACTCGGCTGACTAATCTCAGGTAGAGGAACCTTTGGGAAGGATACAGATACACTACGAAAACAGTCACTAGGAGATTGGTATGACCATCCAAATTTCTCAGCAAAAACTTTATCACTATCTGAAAAATCGCCTTTGCGACCCAATGCATCACCAACAAACATCACTGTGCTATCCTTGGTTATTTTTTTACCAATATATTCCTCAAAATGATCCACTAACGTTTTACTGGGTTTATAATCTTCTTTGTCCATTGCAATCAGACACCACATGGGAACATGTATGGATTCCATGGCTAACCGAATCTGATCAATCTTCCAGTCTTTGGATTGATTGGTAAACACGATAATGGTATATCCTTTCTCATGAAAAGACCTTAAGATTGTTGGAACACATTCGTATGTCCACTGCCAGTCTTCGACGTCTTTGGGAAAAGGACGTCCGTCTTTTGGTTCCACCAACGTATGATCATAATCAAAACAAACACATTTTTCAGTGAATACAGGTGAACCAATAGTAAGGACAACAGGTGCCATTTTTTTCTCTATTGGTTTATTTTCTTTTATTCAGTTTTATACACTTGATTGTGTATAAAAATGCTCCAATTAACTAGATTACCAGATTGGTTGAAACAAGCAAAGTGGATTACGCCAAAATGGGTGCCAAAATTAACCACTCCATTCTTGATAGGAAGTGTCATGTTTTCCTATGGTTGTTATCGAGGCATGACACTTCCTATCTGGTACTTCCATAGCCGTTCGGATGATTATCCGTTTCGTTGTGCGTTTGGGTTTGCGACAGGTGTGAAATATTTGTTTTGTCCCATGAAATACATTCATCTCTTTCGACGGCTCATGGAGTTTCAATTGAAAGAGCCACGGAATACTGAGGCATACAAAGAATGGGGTATTGTTCATCCAAGTATATTTTAATTGTAGAGTGTGGGTGTTGATCTACACTTTTTACCATCTTTTGAATCACAATTTAGTAATGAAATTTTTGGATAAAATCCCTTTGTCTTTAGAGAGTCTGTTAGTTTATTTTTATTAGAGATACCTTTTATTTTGAGGGGGTCAAAACCTCTACCATAAACAACATAACATCTGTCATCGAGTGCACTCGTTTTCACCGACTTTTTCACCGACTTTTTCACCGACTTTTTCACCGACTTTTTCACCATCTTCTTAGTAGACTTCTTGTGACGAAAAGCAGACGCAGCAGACGCAGAAACTTTTTGTCGTTTCGGCTGACTTTCTTTCGTCGGGATCACTTCCTTTAACGATACCAATTCTGCACGACAGTACGGACAGTTATTCTTTTCTACACGCCACTGCTGAATACAAGCATTGTGAAAAAGGTGCCCACACTGTGTCTTTACAATCGTTGAGTCTTTTAGGTTCTCGACGCAAATAGGACACGTTTCATCATCACCAATAACCCTCTCTTCTGATCCAGATAACCCTAACACCGGTACTTGTCCTTTCCGTTTTTTTACCAGTGTAGTGATATCAACCAAGCCCATTTCTTCTGCTAATTCGATTACTTCATCCAGACTTTCAGGGCTGATCCGGTGATCTTTCAATAACAAGGCAGCATTCTGGACGTTATCTCGTCGAGTCGCATTAATAATTGCCTCAATTAGATCTTCGTTAGTGATCAACGGATCCAATAAAATATACTTGATAATATCCCTATAGTCCTTACCCTCTTTACTAGCAATTTCTTTCAGGTAGTATTTCTTGTGTTCCGTATCCACATGTTTGGCTAACAATTTTGCAATTTTTGGAGATAACTGTGAAAATGGATTCAATAAGTTCGTAATAACTTCATTGTCCATGTGCGATACTCGGTCATGGACGAATTTTACATCTCCACGCATCACCGCTTGTTTAAACTCTTCCTTTTTTTTCTCGTCCGTCTGTCCGGACACTACTTTTGCAATTGCTCTGCTCTGACGTGTCTGACTCATTTATTTTATATAATCGTATAAAATTGATTGATTTATAGGAAAAAATATCCTAGTTGTTCCTATGTTGTCTGTCCAGCTCGGTTTGTGTTGTCTCAACACAGAACTCCGCAAAGATCGTATTTTCTGTTCTCGTACGGTCATACGTGCTAATTTTACGGTAGAGAAGGCTAAAAAACTCGCCCTCCAGAACATTGGCGATATCGAAAAACTATGTGAATGGAACTACCAACACAATATCTTTGTCTTGCGGTTGTCTTCTGATATTTTTCCCCACTTTACGGATGAAAAAGTAGAACGATATGATATGTCTTTTGCGATGGATGCCCTCCACAAGGCTGGGGAAGCCGTTAAAAAATACCGTCAACGTATCAACTTTCATCCCGGTCAGTACAACCAGATTGGGGCAGTCGATGAATCGGTGTTTACCAAGACGTGTGAAGACTTGAAAATGCATGCGGATATCTTAGATGCGATGGATGTGGGGGTAGATGGAATCCTGTGCATCCATGGAGGAGGTGTATACGGTAACAAGAAAAAAACAATGGAGAGATGGGCTGAACAGTTTCAACGTCTCCCTGAGAACGTAAAAAGTCGAGTGTGTATCGAAAACTGTGAGCGATGCTACTCGATAGAGGACTGCCTTTACCTATCGGAACGATGTGACATTCCTATTATCTTGGACTCTCACCATTTTGACTGTTTCAACATGTTGTTCCGAAAAGGGAAAGAAGAACCGATTGACATGTTGGTGGTTCTTCCCCAGATTCTTGAAAGTTGGCGACGACGAGGGATGAAACCATTGTTTCATATCGCCGAACAACGACCAGGATGTCGTGTTGGAGCACACAGTGATTTTGTCGAGATTATCCCAGAGTATATGCTGAGTATTACAGAGAAATTCGGTATGGGAGTCGACATTGAGGTAGAGGCAAAGATGAAAGAACAGGCCATTATGCATTTATACGAGAAGTACCCCTTCTTACACCTTTGGATATTTAAAACGCCGATTTTTTAATTTAAACATTTTCTATTATATATAGAAAATATGTCTGAATCTGAACCTGATTTTAAACTTTTATATGAACAAAAACTAT
>TBL_comb47_HYPODRAFT_10003361_pt1 | contig 18988 bp, 14 predicted proteins | sample TroBogypolimnion_40_FD_10682 | JGI IMG/M metagenome (IMG submission 10682) | reverse complement strand
AACGGTGTCGAGCTGGGTCTGTGGGTCGTGGTCGGCGGCGGCCTTGGCAGCCTCATGCAGGGCCATGCGGTCCACCGCCTCGGACTGCAGTTGCGCCAGTCGGGCCAGCGTGAAAAGGAGCTGGTTCACCACGCATCCTCCTTGCGGGTATGTCCCGCGTATGGGGCTGCGGCGGGGTCCACGCTGGTGCCAAGGCCCAAGTGAAGCCCGAGGTGCAGGGGGTCGATATGGGCGTCCTGGCGCAGCGCGATGGCCTCGGCACCGTCTTGTGCATACAAGGGAAGCTGGCCGCTGGTCTCCCAGTTCAGGTCGCTAAAGGCATCGGCTGTGCTGTGAGCCGGTGTTGCTGGGGTTGTTTGCGTGACCGGCGCCTTGGACAAAGCGGCACTGGCCTGGTCCAGCGCACGGTCAAGCCCCCGGCCCACAATCGCCAGGCGCCAGCTGAGAAGGAGCTGCGATGCCTTGGCGTCGGCGATCTGGGTCTCCAACTGCGCTTCTTCGCGCACCGCGTTCATCACATCCAGCCAGGTTTTGCGCCCGGCAATGAACTGGCGGCTCCAGGCCTTGGCGAGGTTGTCGGAGGAGGACAGCGAGGCCCGCAGCGCATCCAGGCGCACTAGTCCGGCCTCGGCCTGGGCGTAGTCGGCCTGGATTTCCTCACCCAGGCTGACGCGGGTGCTGTCAATGTCGGCCAATGCAGCGGCATAACGGGCCTGTGCCCCGCCGACCTGCGACAAAGATGACAGGCCCGCGCCAAAGTTGCTGGAGAAGCCCAGGAAATAGCGGTTGACGGGGGCGCTGTTGGCCACGGTGTAGTTGCCGTACTGGCGCTCTGCGCGCAGATAAAGCTCGGGTGAGAGGGAGGCCCGGAGTTCGATAATTTCTGCCTCGGCCATGCGGGCCTGGGCCTGCAGCTTGATGACGCTGGGGTGTTGCGCCTGCGCATGCTCCATCAGGTCCCGGGCGTTCGTATCCAGCGTTGGAGCCGCACCCAAGGAATGGACCAGGGCATGCGGCGGCAGAGCGTGGCCCAGCATTTGGATCAGGCGCGCCAGTGCGCCTTGCTCCTGCGCCAGTGCGGCCGACAGATCTGCCTCGGTTTGCTGTTGGCGCCCCAGCAGCAGGGTCAGGTCGCTTTGCGGCGAGACGCCGTTGGCAATGCGGCGCAGGATCTGCTCGCGCAAGGTCTGGTGGTACTGCAGGCTCTTATCCAGGGCCTGGCCTTTGAGCCAGCCACCATACCAGTCGGAAACCACCTGCACCACACGCAGGGCCAGGTCCTGGCGGATGTTCTCCAGCGTGGCCTGGCTGGCCAGCACGCCGGCCTGCGCCTTGTCCAGGCCAGCGGTCAGGCGCCCGGCGGTCCACAGCGGCTGTTGCAGGCGCACCGTGGTAACGTTTTTGTCGCCGTAGCTGGGGTAGTTGGGGTCTTGGGTGCTGGTGTCTACCTGCTCCAAACCGATAGAGGGCGTGGGGTAGAACTGCCATCGCGCACTTTCAAGCGCTTGCGCTGCCGATTCGCCCTGCGCCTGTTGTGAGCGTAGCGAGGGGTGCGTGGAAAGCACGCTTTGGATCAATTCCGGCAGGGAATCTGCGTGGCCACCCACATGCACCATGCACAGGAGTGCAGCATGCCCGAGAATTCCCCAACGATTCACTTTCTTCCCCTAAAAATGAATGCGCCAGCGCACCATGAAATTTATGTTTTTGCGCCATGGCTTCCATCGAAAATGTCCCGTCTAGAAAGCCATTGCGTACCCTTATCCGCACAATTATTGTAGTCTTATTCGCACATTGCAAGTGATGCTTTGACGCGCGATCAACGCATCCGGCGCTGCCAAATTGCGCATGGCTCGCATTCTGGGCGCCTGTAAGCCGACAAAACAGGTCGCCTGAATTTGATAACAACTCCGTCATTCCGGATGGACGGGGATGGGCTGGCATGGTTCGGGATGCTCCGGGGAAGGGCCGTGGAGTACAGGGGGTGCCAATGTGCGGAAATCGTCCGTCGCTGAACAATCTGCAGCAACGGGGTTCCGATAAATAAATACAGTTGCGCCATTGCATCCCTGCGGCTCCCTGTCGCAGCCCTCTCCTTACGAAAGCCCATCATGCGCAAACACATTGGAATTTTGGCGAGCCTTGGAATCTCCCTTCTTTTGACGGCCTGTGGCGGCGGCAACTCCGCCAGCAACGACCACACCTTAGGCAGTGCCTGGGCCGGCACCGATTCCTGGGGCAACAGCTTCAACATGCTGGTCCTGGAAAACGGCGACTTCTATTCGCTGTACGGCACCAACAAGGCCGGCGACTTCGTGCTGCAAGGCTTTGACCAGGGTGCTTCCACCCGCAACGGCAGCGCCTTGCAGGGAGCCGTGATGGAATATGACGGCGCCAACGCCCCTGCAAAAGGCAAGCTGAACGCCACGCTGGTTCCCGGCAGCTCGCTCAAGGGGGCCATCGCCAATGCGGCAGGCACGGCAGCCGCCACGTTTACGGCCACACCGCTGGCCGCAAAGTACAGCAACTACGACTACAACACCGCAGCGTCTACCAACGATGTGGTGGGCAACTGGACGGTATCGACGCTGGCCGGCAGTGCCGAAAAAGTCGCCATTGGCGCCAACGGCGCGGTGACCGGCAGCATCAACGGCTGCAGCTTCAGCGGAACGGTAAGCACCAGAGGCGAGGGCAAGAATGTGTTGAATATGAGCCTGCTGTTCGGCCCCAGCCCCTGTGCGAATGCCAAACAGAGCGTATCCGGCATCGCACTGGATTACGACCTGGGCAATGGCAAGCGGCAACTGCTTGCGGCCTTGCAGGACTCCAACAAGACCTACGGCTACGCGTTTTCCGCGCAACGCTGATATCCCCATTTCCACCAAGGGTTGACCATGAACCGTGTTCTGAAACGCTTCGCGCCGGTACCACGCCATGTGGCATGAACTCCAGACGCAGCTGCTGACGCTGCCCCGACAACTATTGGGCCTGAGCGTCATGCTGGTCGCCGTCGGCCTGGTGTTTGGCCTGGCCGAGCGCAAATTCCCGCTGCACCCGCAACCGCTGCTGCGTAAAAGCTGGCTCATCGACGTGGGCTATTTCTACATCGGCGCCATCGTGCCGGGCTTCCTGCTGCTGCTGTTCATGCACCTGCTGGATGCCATGCTGCGCCCGCTGGGCCCCATGCCCTGGCAGCCCTGGGTGTCTGAACTGTCGGCACCGGTGGCCTTTGTGGCCTCCACGCTGCTGGCCGAGGTGGCCTATTACTGGGCCCACCGCCTGGCGCACCAGGTGCCGTTTCTGTGGCGCTTCCATTCCATTCACCACAGTGCGCCGCATGTGGACTGGCTGGTCAACACCCGCGCCCATCCGCTGGACCTGTCCTTTGTCCGGGCCTTTATCTTTGTCGGCATGTATGGGTTTGGTTTCGGCCAACGCGACCCGGCCTCGACAGCGCACAGCGTGTTCACAATCTGGATGACCCTCTGGGCCTATTTGGTGCACGCCAATATCCGGATGAACCTGGGCTGGCTGGAGTATCTGGTGTCCAGTCCGCACTTTCACCACTGGCACCACGTCAAGGGCGACCCGGCCCTGGTGGACAAAAACTACGCCGCCACCATGCCCTGGGTGGACATGCTGTTTGGCACCTTCTATCTGCCCAAAAACGAATGGCCCCAGCAATACGGCATTGACGACGAACTGGCACCCGGTCTGTGGGGCCAGTTGATAGACCCGCTGCGCGGACGCCGCGTGCGACAGATCGGGCTAACGGCCTGGGGCCGTGAGCCCCTCAAGCAGCCGCCCATGCGCCTGAGGCGCAGCAGCGCCAAGGCAAGTTCCAGATAAAAAGGAGAATTTCATGAAAACTTCCATGCTTAACAAGCTATTAAAAATAGCCACTGCGTTTGCGGCATTTGGCGTGTTGGCGTTTACCAATCCGGTTGCAGCCAGTGGTCCTAATCTGCTGGTCAATGGTTCGTTTGTCATCGGGTCAGGTTATCCAAATGATATTACGGGCGTTCCCCCCACTGGTTGGACTCATACCAGCACCTCCGTTCAAGCTACAGGTGCATTTGATGGCTCCGATGGGACCTCAGATGAGCGAGCGTTTTATACAGACAGCGACGGAAACTATGTTGCCGAATACTTGGTGTATTTTGTGTGCAAGTACAACTGCCCAAGTGGCGGCTACAGCGCAATATCACAGCAAGTGAAGGGACTGATAACCGGGCATCAATACCAGTTGTCATACGATTCTCTGGGATGGGCATATATCTGGGACCCACAAGATGGCACCTACCATCCTGGTGGCCCCATAGTGGCCAGCCTGGGGTCCCAAAAGGCGCCTCCGGCCCAGCCACCTAGGTTTTTACCAACCTATTACGCTGTCCCACTGCCGCAGACTTTCACCTTTACCTACCGCGACATCGGCTCCAGCGCCTTGTTGGTCCTTTCCGCAATGTACTCCGGCCTCCAGGGTGCGGCATGTGCACCCTGTGCCGAGTGGACTTATCTTGGCAACGCATCGTTAACCGACGTGACGCCGACCACTCCCACGCTGACGGTGCAAGAGGCAATGGGTAGCAACCGCGTCGCAGACTCCGACCAGTTCACGGTGCAAATCCAGCAGAGCAGCAGCACGGTGGTCAACGCCACCAGCAGCAGCACCACGACCGGGACCGGAGCGACAGTGACCGCTGGCACCGGCACCACCGGACTGACCACCTTGGTCACCGGCACCAGCTACACCATTACCGAGGCTGCCAGCGGAACCACCAAGCTGCCGCAATACAGCAGCACGCTGGCCTGCACCGATGCAACCGGAGCCAGCAAGGCCTTGTCCCTGAACACGCCTTTTACCTTGGCGGATGGTGACGCAATCACCTGCACCCTGACCAACACGCCCAAGGCACCGACGGTTCGACTTACCAAGGCCCTGGGAACGGCTGGGCGCATCAACAATGCCGACCAGTTCACCGTGCTGATCGGGCAGCGTCTGACTACCCTGGCTAGCGCCACCACTACCGGTACCGGTGGCGTCGTCAACACCGGCAGCACGGCCTGGACCACTCTGGTGGCGGGCACCAGCTACAGCCTGAGTGAGGTGATGACAGGGACCAGCGTCTCCAGCCTGGGGCAATACAGCGCCGTGCTGAGTTGCAGCAATGCCTGGGCCGGCAGCCCCACGGTGGTTCCCTCGGCGGCGCCCGTGGCGTTTACACCGACCTACGGCGACGTGTTGGACTGCACCTGGACCAACAAGCCTGCATTTGCCAGCCTCACCATCACGCAAAGAGCCATCGTCACTGCCCCTGCCACCTTCAACCCACCTGAGACCTTTGTCTACACGGGTAACAATGGCTGGACCTCCCAGTCAAACAGCAGCAGCAAGGTCAATACCGCGACCACGGGCGCCACGCAAAATCTGGCGGCGCTGAATGTGGCGACCACGCTGACGGTGGCCGTGCCCACGGTGGAGAGGGGTTGGAGAATCGCCAGCATTCAATGCACGGATACCAATGCCGCGGTGTCCAAAAACCCGGCACCACCGACGCTGGTTGCCAGTTCCACCAGCAATATGGTCACCATTCCGGCCAACTATGTGGTGAACAACGCGAAGCTGCAATGCGCGGTGTTTGCTTCGCGGCAGATCTAGCGTCGGGCTTTAACCCGGCTCCCTGGGCAACGCCTTCACCCAGCGGGAAATCGTCTCGGCCATGGGGGCCACGGCGGCCGGGTCCTTGATGGCACCGGCCAGCACATGTTGGCCCTGGCTTCGGCTGTAGTCGACCGGCACCATCGACTTGCGTGCCGAACCCAGTCGGGTAAAGGCGGCCAGGGTTTCGCTGGGGTCCACGGTTTCATCGCGCTCGCTGTACAGCACCAGCACCGGGGTCCGAAACTGCGATAGGTCACTCTGGCGCACGGTCTTTACCAGGGCCATCATGGGGAAGATGGCACGGGTCGGGTAGCTGGAGGTCCAGGCATTGGCTTCCTGCGCGCTGGTCGGCGTGAAACTTCGGGTGGGGCCTTGCACCCACAGCGCAATTTTTTGCCCCCAGGGCAGGTTGACAATTTCCGAGCGCTTGTCCTTGAGGCCGAAGTTGGGCGACAGCAGCACCTGGGCGGCCACCCGTGAGGCGTCTGCCGAGGTGCCCAGCCAGGTGGCCAGCGTGCCGCCGGTGGAGCTGCTGATCAGCAGCACGCGTTCGCCCAGCGTCTGGCCGATACGCACCGCCTCCAGCGTGTCGGCCATCCAGTCCGGCACCGTGGCCTGGCCCATGGCCTCGGGGTCTGCGCGGCCGTGGCCGCTGAGCCGGGTGTAAAACAGGTTGGCACCCAATTGGCTTGCGACGGTGTCGGCCAACGGCGCGGTCTCCAGTCGGCTGGCGGAAAAGCCGTGGAGGTACACCACCGCCCAGCGCGTACGGGCACCGGCAGCACCGGCCCAGACAATGGCCTTGGCGTTGCCGGGCTTGATGTCCGGATAGGCCGATTCGCTGGTCTGGAGCCAGTCGGCCAGTGTCGTGATGTCTTGGGGTGGCAGGGGTCTGGCGCTTGGCATAAAGGGTCCGGTGTCGTTGCGCGGCCCCAGCCCATAGAGTGCCGCGCCCAGCAGCAGGATCAGCAACGCCAGCCGCCAGGGCCATGATCTGGGAGCCTTGCCTGCGAGGGATTGGGAACGGGAGGAATGCATGAATGGAGGCGGCCTGCTAATTGGCTAAGATGGTACACGCTCAAGGACTGACAACAGGAGGTTTTCCATGAAGCAGCATATCGCGCCGGTGCGCAGCGGGTGGATTGGCATTGCATTGGCGGCCCTGCTGCTGGGCGGCTGCGCCAAGGTGAACGACGCCGGCCTACGCCTGGTGTCCACCAAGCTCAATGCCTATCTGATCGTCAATGGGCAGCTGCTGACCGGCGACCTGCTGCTGGTGCCGGACCGCACCGGGCGGGCCTCGTTTTTTGCCGAACAAGGGGCGCTGCGCAGTTGCAGCGGCGGCCTGCGCTACACCGCCACCAACTCCGCCGAGGTCGACCTGCGCTGCAATGACGGCGCGCAGCTCGCCCTGCACGCCACGCTGCTGAGCGACACCCGGGGTTACGGCTATGCCAGCAACGAGCGGGGGCCTGCCAGCCTGGTGTTTGGCCTTTCCATGCAGGACGCGCTGGCCTTTTTGACGGTGCCGCCCGGCATGGCCCTGGCGATCGAGCCCTTGACCGATACGCTGGTTCTAAAGTGAGCGCATGGCCTGAATTGCCAGCGCGGCCTCTTTGACCAGGGCCGGTCCGCGGTAAATCAGTCCGGTATAAAGCTGTACCAGATCGGCACCGGCCCGGATTTTGGACACCGCGTCTTCGGCGCTCAGGATGCCGCCCACGCCCACGATGGGAAAGGCCGGGCCCAGTGCGGCGCGCAATTGGGCGATCACCCGGTTGCTCATTTCCAGCACCGGCGCACCCGACAGGCCACCGGTTTCCTCGGCATGGTGCAGGCCCTTGACGGCGTCGCGGCTCAGCGTGGTGTTGGTGGCGATCACGCCCCAGGCGTTGTTGACCTGGCCGGCGCCGTCGCAGCCATAACGCTTCAGCGTGGCCGCAATCACCTCGATTTGCTCGGCGTCCAGATCCGGGGCGATTTTCAAAAAGATCGGCTTGCGGCTGCCGTGCCGCTGCGCCAGCAGTTCGCGCCGCTCGGCAATGGCGCCCAGCAGCGCGTCCAGCGCCGCGTCGCTTTGCAGGCTGCGCAGGTTCTTGGTGTTGGGGCTGCTGATGTTGACGGTGATGTAGTCGGCATGCGCATAGACGCCGTCCAGGCAACGCAGGTAGTCGTCGGTGGCGTTCTCGATCGGCGTGGCGGCGTTCTTGCCGATGTTCAGACCCAGCAGCAGCGCCGGGTTCGCTTGCTGTCGCAGGGCCGATTTCTGCACATTGCGCACAAAGGCATCCAGCCCCTGGTTGTTAAAGCCCAGGCGGTTGATCAGTGCCTTTGCCTTGGGCAGGCGAAACATGCGCGGCTTGGGATTGCCGTCCTGCGGCAGCGGCGTGACGGTGCCGACCTCGACAAAGCCAAAGCCCATGGCGCCCAGGCCGTCTATGCAGCGGGCATTCTTGTCCAGGCCGGCGGCCATGCCGACGCGGTTGGGAAAGGTCAACCCGGCGAGCAGCAGCGGGTCATCGACGCGGGTCGTGCGGTAGGCTGCTGCCAGCAGATTGCCTTGGGACGCTGCCAGGCCGGCAATCGTCAGATCGTGGGCGGTCTCGGCGTCCAGGCAGAACAAAAAGGGACGGGCAAGACCGTAAGGGACAAGGGCCATGGGTAGGTGAGGGCGTGTAGTGGATGTGGAAAGTGTAGCCAGTGGCGCCGCACCAGGATTTTCGGCGTGCGTTGGACTGAATGGACGAAATCCTCACCAGATCCTGGGGATAATCGTCGGAGCGGTTAACAACCCTTCACGATTCCGATTAAAACTCCCGATTGCTGCCCCATGAACTCCTCCGCATCCCCCACAGCTTGCGCCATCGCCTTGACGCAGGACGAACTCAAAACCCTGGTCGGCCAGGCCGCCCTTCAATATGTGGTGCCCGGCGACATTGTGGGCGTGGGCACCGGCTCCACCGTCAACAAATTCATCGACGCGCTGGCCAGCATCAAGGACCAGATCAAGGGCGCCGTGTCGAGCTCGGTGGCCAGCACCGAGCGACTCAAGGCCCTGGGCATTCCGGTGTTTGACTCCAACGAGGTGGAGCGGCTGTCGGTCTATATCGACGGCGCCGACGAGATTGACGGACACGGCAATATGGTCAAGGGCGGCGGCGCGGCGCTGACGCGGGAAAAGATTGTGGCGGCCCAGTCGGAGCGCTTTGTCTGCATCGCCGATGAGTCCAAGCTGGTGGAGAAGTTGGGCAAGTTCCCGCTGCCGGTGGAGGTGATCCCCATGGCTACCGGCCGCGTGATCCGGCAATTTGCTGCCATGGGTGGTGTAGCCACCATTCGTCTGAAGGACGGCAAGCCGCTGGTGACCGACAACGGCCAATACATCGTCGACGTGCTGGGTCTGCAGATCGCCGACCCGCTGGCCTTTGAGGCCGATGTCAGCCAGTGGCCGGGCGTGGTGACGGTAGGCGTGTTTGCCTTTCAGCGCGCCCAAGTGTGCCTGCTGGGCACGGCCAGCGGCGTCAAGACCCTCAATTTCTAGAACTGTATTCCGGCCGGGTTGGACGGGCCTGGACCTGTGGGGGAGCGAGGTTCAGGTGGGGGCTCGGACCTTGCCGGCGCCGGCTTTTGCAGCGACACCAGCGGGGTGGCGGCTGACTGCCGGTAGCTCGAGGGCAACACCGATGTCCTGGGGTATCCGGCAGCATCCAGGTACTGCATCCATTCTGTTTCGGAGTAGCCCTTGATGCGCTGGCCGCCAATGGTCAGGAAGGGCAGGGAGGCTTCACCGCTGAGCCGCTGCAGGGCGGCCAGGTCTTCATTGGTGATCACCGTGTATTCGGAAAACGGAACACCGCGGTTGCTCAGCAGGCTGCGGCCGTTGCCACAGGGGCCGCAGTCGGGCGCGCTGTAGAGCGTGACGGGAAATCTGGATGCCACCTGGCGCAGCTCAAACGGTAGCGCAGCGCCCGATGCCGCGGCCGCAGCGCCCACACCGGTGGTGGCCACCTTGCCCTGATCGGCCGTGGCCGGTGGCTTGTCGGAGAACGTGACCCGTCCATCCGGCCCGACGATGCGGTACACCGTCTGCGCCTGTACCAGCGCAGCGGCCAGCAGGCAGAGTGCCAACGCGGTTTTGCTCAGTGCCGACAGATTCATAAGGTGCTCCCGTGAGGGCCACAGTTTATGCCGACATGCCCTGGTGTCGCAGCAAGGCGTCCAGACTGGGTTCTCGGCCGCGAAAGGCCTTGAAGGACTCCATGGCCGGGCGGCTGCCACCGGACTCCAGAATCGCCTGGCGGTATTTGGCGCCGGTTGCCACGCTCGGTGTGCCGTCGGCCGCAGCAGTCTCTTCAAAGGCCGCATAGGCATCGGCGCTGAGCACCTCGGCCCATTTGTAGCTGTAGTAACCGGCGGCATAGCCACCCGCAAAGATGTGGCCGAAGGTGTGAGGCGCGCGGCTCCAGGGCGGAGAGGACACCACCGCCACCTCGCGCCGTACGGCCTCCAGCAATGGCATGAAGTCCTGCGCCGGGTCGTGGCTGCTGTGCAGCAGCATGTCAAACAGCGAAAACTCAATCTGGCGCAGGGTTTGCAGACCGCTCTGGAAATTGCGCGCGGCGAGCATCTTGTCGAACAGGGCGCGCGGCAGGGCAGCGCCGGTTTCTACGTGCGATGTCATGTGCTGCAGCACGCTCCACTCCCAGCAAAAGTTTTCCATGAATTGGCTGGGCAGCTCCACCGCGTCCCACTCCACGCCGCTGATGCCGGAGACATCGTGCTCGTTCACCTGCGTCAGCATGTGCTGCAGGCCGTGGCCGAACTCATGGAACAGGGTGGTGACATCGTCGTGCGTCAGCAGGGCCGGTTTGCCGTCCACGCCACCGGCGAAGTTGCAGACCAGATGCGCCACCGGGGTTTGCAGCAGTCCGGTGTCGGGGCGCAGCCAGCGGCCGCGTACATCGTCCATCCAGGCGCCGCCGCGCTTTCCCGTGCGGGCGCTAGGGTCCAGGTAAAACTGGCCTATCAGTTGGCCATTGCGCTCGATGCGGTGGAAATGGACCGCCTCATTCCAGACCGGTGCCTGGTCGGGCAGGATGGTGACGTCAAACAGGGTTTCCACAATCTTGAACAGACCGGCCANCACCTTGGGCGCCGTGAAGTACTGCTTGACCTCCTGCTCGCTNAAGGCGTAGCGGGCTTCCTTGAGCTTTTCGCTGACATANGGAAGGTCCCAGGGCTGCGGGTCGCTCAAACCCAGCTCGTCGCGGGCAAAGGCGCGCAGGTCGGCCAGGTCCTTTTCGGCAAAGGGGCGGGCCTTGACCGCCAGATCGCGCAAAAAGGTGGTGACGGCCTCGGGCGTGTTCGCCATCTTGGGCACCAGCGACACCTGGGCGAAATTGTCATAGCCCAGCAGCCGGGCCTCTTCACGGCGCAGGGCCAGGATCTCGCCAATGATGGCGCTGTTGTCAAACTTGCGCATGTCTGCCGGCGCCTGGTCGGAGCTGCGGGTGACATAGGCGCGGTACATGATTTCGCGCAGCGCGCTGCTTTGGGCAAATTGCATCACCGGCAGGTAGCAGGGCATTTTCAGTGTGAGCTTGAAGCCGGCTTTGCCGTCGGCCTGGGCCGCCACTTGGGCCGTGTGCTTGACGTCTGCTGGCAGGCCTTCGACCTCGGCCTCGGCGGGGTAATAGGCAAAGGCGTCGGTGGCATCCAGCGTGTTTTCGCTGAACTTCTGGCTCAGCGCCGCCTGGCGCTCCTGGATTTCGGCAAAGCGCTCGCGTGCCGCGCCACTCAGGTCTGCGCCGCCCAGCACAAAGTTGCGCATGGCGTTTTTATGCGCCTGGCGCTGCTCGGTGTTGAGCGTGGCCACATTCATGGCCTTGTACTTGGCATACAGACGCTCATCGGCGCCCAGGCGGGTCCAAAACTCGGTGACGCGGGGCAGGGCGGCGTTGTAGGCGGCGCGCAGTTCGGTGGAATCGGCCACGCTGTTGAGGTGGTTGACGGCGCCCCAGGCCATGCCGAGCTTTTCGGTGGCCACATCCAGGGTGCGCGACATGTCTACCCATTGCGCGGGGAAGTCGGCTGCGGTGACGGTCTCCAACGCAGCTTCGGCCTGTCCCAGCAAGGCGTCGATGGCCTCGGGCACATGCTCGGGGTGGATCTGGTCAAACAGGGGCAGGGTGTCGAAACGAAGCAGTGGATTCATGGGACCTAAAAATATCAGTGAAAGTCGGGACAGGCAGCGGCCAGCGCTGCCTCAATTTGTCGGTAAATGGGGGGCGGGTTGCGCTAAAACAAGCGTGTGATCAAGCAAGGCCTTTGGCTGCCGCCTCGCGCTCGGCGGCCTCCACCGTGTTGACCAGCAGCATGGCAATCGTCATGGGGCCGACACCGCCGGGCACCGGGGTAATAAAGCCCGCCACCTGGCTGACACCGGCGTAGTCCACGTCGCCGCAGAGCTTGCCTTCGTCGTTGCGGTTCATGCCAACGTCCAGCACCACGGCGCCGGGCTTGACCATGTCGGCGGTCAGCACATTGCGTTTGCCCACGGCGGCGACGATGACGTCGGCCTGCAAGGTCATGGCCTTGAGGTCGGCGGTGGCGCTGTGGCAGATGGTGACGGTGGCNTTTTGCGCCAGCAGCATCANGGCCATGGGCTTGCCGACGATATTGCTGCGGCCTATCACCACCGCGTGCTTGCCACGCAAGTCGTATCCGATCGATTCCAGCATCTTCATGCAGCCATAGGGCGTGCAAGGCCAGAAGCCCGGTTGGCCGACCATCAGCGCGCCGGCGCTGGAGACGTGAAAGCCGTCCACATCCTTGGCCGGGGCAATCGCTTCAATCACCTTGTGCGCGTCGATATGGGCGGGCACCGGCAGCTGCACCAGAATCCCGTGGATGCTGGGATCGACATTGAGGGCGTCGATGCGCGCCAGCAGCTCGGCCTCTGTCATGCTGGCGGGATAGCGCTCCAGCACCGAGTGCAGGCCGGCGTCTGCGCAGGCCTTGACCTTGTTGCGCACATAGACCTGCGAGGCCGGGTTCTCGCCCACCAGCACCACGGCCAGGCCGGGTGTCAGGCCGCGGCTGCTGAGCAGGGCGGTGCGGCGCGCCACGTCGGCACGGGTTTGGGCGGCCAAGGCGTTGCCGTCAATGATTTGTGCGGTCTGGGTCAAGGATGTCTCCGGAATAAAAATGCCCGCAACGCGCAGTTACGGGCATGGGGCTAGTCTGTTTTAAGCCTTGGGCGCGTTCTGGCCGAGGGCGATTTTCAGCAGGTCGGCCACGGTGTTGGCGCTGAGCTTTTCCATGATGTTGGCGCGATGCGCTTCCACTGTCTTGATGCTGATGCCCAAGTCATCGGCAATCTGCTTGTTCAGGCGTCCGGCGACGATGCGCTCCAGCACCTGCGATTCGCGCAGGGTCAGCTTGGACAGCAAGGCATCGCGGTTGATCGCCAGTTGGTAGTCGGCAAACGAATCCTTGGCATGGTCCAGCATCCGCTCCACCAGGCTGACCAGTTGGTCTTCCTTGAAGGGCTTCTGGATAAAGTCCATGGCGCCTTTTTTCATGGTGTCCACCGCCATGGGCACGTCGCCGTGGCCGGTGATAAAGACGATGGGCAGGGGCGAGCGGCCTTCAATCAGGCGGTTTTGCAGCTCCAGGCCGGTCATGCCGCCCATGCGGATGTCGGCAATCAGGCAGGCCACCTCGCGGGAGTCGTAGCGGCTGAGAAAAGACTCCGCGGAATCGAAACATCGGACCCGGTAGCCCTTGCCTTCCAGCAACCACTGCAAGGAATCGCGTACGGCTTCGTCGTCATCGACGACATAGACCGTCCCTTTTTTTGGTATCAGGCTCATTCAATTTTCCAGACCGTTATGTGCTTGAGGATGGCGCGTTGAGCGCGGGTTGGCTGATGTCTGCTACCGGAATCCAGAAGGAAAACTGGCAGCCCGCCACCTCGGCGCCATTGTAGATGTTCTCGGCGGTCATCCGTCCGAGGTGCGATTCCACGATGGAGCGGCACAGCGACAGGCCAATGCCCATGCCATCGGCCTTGGTGGAAAAGAAGGCCTCATACAAGCGCGCCATCACCTCTGGCGCCAGCCCCATGCCGGAGTCGCGCACCGAGAAATGGATGGCCGACTGGCCTTCGATGCGGGTCGGTACCACACGCAGTTCCACCAACCGTTGGGCCGTGGGGCGCTGGGCCAGGTCTATGGCTTCGGCCGCATTGCGCAGCAGGTTGACCAGCACCTGTTCGATCAGGATAGGGTCTACCAACATCATCGGCAGGCGCGCGGCGATAAAGGGGTTGAGCCGCACATTGCGTCTACGCAGCTCGATGTCGGCCAGTTCTATCGCCTCGCTGACCATGATGTTGACGTCGGACAGCGCGCGATTGGGTTCGCTGCGCTTTACAAAGGAGCGAATGCGTTGAATGATCTGGCCGGCGCGCTGGGCCTGGCGCGCCGTCTTGTCCAGAGCGCCCAGCAAATCTTCCTCGGTGATTTGTTTGGACTTGATGCGCGAGACCATGCCGTTGCAGTAGTTATTGATGGCGGTCAGCGGCTGGTTCAGTTCGTGGGCCACGCTGGATGCCATCTCGCCCATGGTGATCAGGCGGCTGGAGTTGGCGGCGCGCTCGGCCTGGATGGCCGCCTGCTGTTCGGCCATGCGCCGGCTGGTGATGTCGGTGGCAATCACCATCTGCGCCAGGCGCCCGTCCACCCAACTCAGGTAGCGCGTGCGCACCTCCAGCCATTTGCCCAGGACGGCATCATAGATCTCGCCGCTTTCGGTTTCGCTGTCGGCTATTGCGTCGGTCGGCAGGCCGGCCAGCGAATCCACGTTGTCTGCGGAATCGTCATTGGTCGGGCTGCTGGGAACGCCGGCCTGCGCCACCAACTGCAGGTGGCCGTTGGCCTGGGTGCCAAACCACTGGCGGTACAGCTTGTTGGCAAACAGCAGTTCGTCACTGCCCAGCGGGGCCACAGAAATGGAGGCGTCCAGCGCCTCCAGCACCGTGGTGAAGCGCTGGTGCGAGGCGGAAAGCTGTTCGCGCACCCGGTTCGGCTCTGTGATGTCGGTCATGGAGGTGACCCATCCGGTCTGTGTGCCCATGGCGTCGATCAGCGGCGCCACATAGAGGCGGGCATCAAAGGTGCTGCCATCGCGGCGCTTGACGCGCACCTGAAAGCCGCCGGGGCTGAACTTGCCGGAAAGTTCTTCTTCGAGCTTGGAGGCCAGGAGCTCGCGGTCGGATTCCGGCCAGTAGGGGAAGGGCGCGGAGCGGCCCATCAGATCGGCCTCACTCCAACCCGTCATCTGGCAAAAGGCAGCGTTGACGTAGGTGATGCGTCCCTGCAGGTCCATGGCGCGCATGCCGGTCAGCATGGAATTTTCCATGGCCCGGCGGAAGTTGGTTTCCGACACCAGGGCCTGTTGGGCCTGCAGACGCCTTCGCGTGTGGCGCCAGTTGGCAATCAGCATCCAGGCCGTCATGACGCTCAGGGTGCCCACCAGCCAGAACAGCCCGCTGCCTATCACGCCCAGCGAGGCGCGGTAGGCCTGGCCGCGCACTACCAGGCCGCTACCCACGGGCGACACCGGCATGGAATAGGCGTTGATGCGCGGCACCCATGGAAGCGCGTAGCTGGAGGCCTTGCGGGCGGGGATCACCGTGCCGGCCAGCAGGGCGCCCTTGGCGTCCAGCAGGGAAATGGCGTAACGCGCGGTCACCTCGTCGGGCACGCCGTAGCGGTACAGGCCATCCACCGATAGCTCGGCCAGCAACACGCCGGAGAAGCGGTTGCCTTCGTTGAGCGGTAGGTAAATCTGCATCAAGGGTGCAAATTCGGTGGCGCGCATGCGCTGCAGATAGATCGGCTGGTTGCTGAGCTTGGCCGCTGCCATGGCGGCGTCGATCTCCAGGCGTGCAGCCTGGTCTGCCGTTGCGTGCACGGACGGTATCGGATGCGTGGCCGTTCCGGTACCGACCTTGGTGCGATGGCGTTCGTCTATCCAGGCCAGACCCTGGATTTCCGGGTACTGGTTCAGCATGGTGGAGGACCGGTTGCGGAAATCCTCTGTGTCTAGTTCATGGTTGGAGACCTCACGCGCAATGCGGGTGAGCTGCTCCTGGCGCTCCAGCAGGCGCAGTCGCAGGCGCTGTTGTGTGTATTCCACATCGCGCTGCACGGCCTCTTGCTCGCGGTCGAACTCTTCCGCGCGGAGGTAGGCGAAGGCGGTCACGATGGCGGCAAAAAACAAGGCCACCGCAATCATAGGCGCCAGCATGGCCAGGCGGTCCTGCAGGTGCGGATTCTGCCGCGTCCACCAGTGTTTTGCCTTTTGCACCGGAGGCAGTGCCAGGGGATTGGGCAAGGAGATTAACGTGGGCAAGGACATGGTTCCAGTGTAGGCGAACGCGTATTCAACAATCAGTGAACATTTCATAATGTGAAAGTAAAAAGCACTAGTTGAAATTTAAAATAAAATGTGAGAAACTAAGATGGTCGTACTAAATTACGTCGGCGAACCCCAAAAAGTAACCAGGAGACAAGCATGTCAGCAGTTCCCCATAACCCGGCCAGCGGCATTGACGCAGACAGCCAGGAAACCCGCGAGTGGATGGATGCCCTATCCGCCGTCATCGAAAAAGAGGGCCCGGAGCGGGCCCAGTTCCTGTTGGAGCAACTGCTCTCGCATGCGCGCCAGAACAGCATGGACATGCCGTTCTCGGCCAACACGGCCTACGTCAACACCATCGACAAGGACCAGGAAGAAATCTGTCCCGGCAATATCGAGATCGAAGAGCGCCTGCGCGCCTATATGCGCTGGAATGCCATGGCCATGGTGGTCAAGGCCAATCGCCATTACCCCGCAGACGGTGGTGACCTGGGCGGCCACATCGGCTCCTTTGCCTCGCTGGCACATATGTTCGGTGCCGGTTTCAACCACTTCTGGCATGCCGAAAGTGAAAACCACGGCGGCGATTGCCTCTACATCCAGGGCCACGTGTCGCCCGGTGTCTATGCCCGCGCCTATATGGAAGGTCGCCTGACCGAAGAGCAACTGCTGAACTTCCGCCAGGAAACCGGTGGCAAGGGTCTGTCGAGCTACCCGCATCCCAAGCTGATGCCCAATTTCTGGCAGTTTCCCACCGTCTCCATGGGCCTTGGCCCGTTGATGGCGATTTATCAGGCCCGCTTCCTGAAGTACCTGCACGCCCGTGGCATTGCCAATACCGAAAACCGCAAGGTCTGGGTGTTCTGCGGCGACGGCGAAATGGACGAGGTGGAATCGTTAGGCGCCATCGGCCTGGCTGCGCGCGAAAAGCTGGACAACCTGGTGTTCGTCATCAACTGCAACCTGCAGCGCCTGGACGGCCCGGTGCGCGGCAACGGCAAGATCGTGCAAGAACTGGAAGGCGAATTCCGCGGCTCCGGCTGGAACGTGATCAAGCTGCTCTGGGGCAGCGAGTGGGATCCGCTGCTGGCCCGCGACAAGGACGGCGCCCTGCGCAAGGTCATGATGGACACGCTGGACGGCGACTACCAGGCCTTCAAGGCCAATGACGGCGCCTTTGTGCGCAAGAACTTCTTCGGCCGCTCGCCCGAGACGCTGGAAATGGTTTCCAAGATGAGCGACGACGCCATCTGGGCTCTGCGCCGCGGCGGCCACGACCCGCAAAAGGTCTATGCCGCCTACGCTGCGGCCGTCAAGCACAAGGGCCAGCCCACCGTGCTGTTGATCAAGACCGTCAAGGGCTTTGGTATGGGCAAGTCGGGCGAAGGCAAGAACAATGTGCACCAGACCAAGAAGCTGACCGACGAGGACATCAAGGCCTTCCGCGACCGCTTCAACATCCCGGTGCCGGACAGCCAGATTGCCGACATCCCCTTCTACAAGCCGGCCGACGACACACCGGAAATGAAGTACCTGCACGAGCGCCGCAAGGCCCTGGGCGGCTACCTGCCCAGCCGCCGTGCCAAGGCCGACGAGAGCTTCACGGTGCCTTCGCTGGAGACTTTCAAGTCGGTGATGGAAGCCACGGCCGAAGGTCGCGAGATTTCCACCACGCAAGCCTACGTGCGTTTCCTGACGCAACTGCTGCGCGACCAGGCCCTGGGCCCGCGCGTGGTGCCGATTCTGGTGGACGAGGCCCGCACCTTTGGTATGGAAGGCCTGTTCCGCCAGATCGGTATCTACAACCCTGCCGGCCAGCAGTACACCCCGGTCGACAAAGACCAGGTCATGTACTACAAGGAAGACGTCAAGGGCCAGATCCTGCAGGAAGGCATCAACGAAGCCGGCGGCATGGCCAGCTGGATTGCAGCTGCCACCAGCTACTCCACCAGCAACCGCATCATGGTGCCGTTCTACGTGTACTACTCGATGTTCGGCTTCCAGCGCATTGGTGACTTGGCCTGGGCGGCCGGCGACATGCAGGCACGCGGCTTCTTGCTGGGCGGCACCTCCGGACGCACGACGCTGAACGGCGAAGGCCTGCAGCATGAAGACGGCCACAGCCACATCATGGCCGGCACGATTCCCAACTGCATTTCATACGATCCGACCTTTGCGCACGAAGTGGGCGTGATCCTGCACCATGGCTTGAAGCGCATGGTCGAGAAACAGGACAACGTTTTCTACTACCTGACGCTCTTGAACGAAAACTACGCCATGCCCGGCCTCACACCCGGCACGGAAGAGCAGATCATCAAGGGCATGTATCTCAGCAAGGCGGGTCCTGCCAAGTCTGACCAACGCGTGCAACTGCTGGGCTCCGGCACCATCCTGCGCGAAAGCTTTGCGGCACAGGAGCTGCTGGAAAAAGACTGGGGCATTGCTGCCGACGTATGGAGCTGCCCGAGCTTTAACGAGCTGACCCGCGACGGCCAGGACGCCGAGCGCTGGAACCTGCTGCACCCGCTGGAAACGCCGCGTGTCTCGTTTGTGGCCCAACAACTAGCCGCCCACAGCGGCCCGGTGGTGGCTTCGACCGATTACATGAAGGCCTATGCCGAGCAGATCCGTCCCTTCATCCCCGCAGGCCGCGTCTACAAGGTGCTGGGCACCGACGGCTTTGGCCGCAGCGACTTCCGCAGCAAGCTGCGCGAGCACTTCGAGATCAACCGCCACTACATCGTGGTCGCGGCCCTCAAGGCGCTGAGCGAAGGCGGCAGCGTGCCGGTGGCCAAGGTGGCAGAAGCCATTGCCAAGTACGGCATCAACACCGAGAAGGTGAATCCCCTCTACGCGTAAGCGCAGAACGGGATTTACCTTCCAGCGAAGACTCATATTGCG